>Ga0222667_1000460_pt1 | contig 18288 bp, 17 predicted proteins | sample AntAcemetagen657_FD_179854 | JGI IMG/M metagenome (GOLD analysis project Ga0222667, IMG submission 179854) | Saline water microbial communities from Ace Lake, Antarctica - #657 | ecosystem: Environmental > Aquatic > Non-marine Saline and Alkaline > Saline | place: Antarctica: Ace Lake... | reverse complement strand
GTAATAGAGAATACAAATTCATCCAAAGATAAAACACCACCATTATAACCATAAACAGTAAACGTAGTTGTATCACCTTCTAAAACAAATCTATCTGAAGGAGAAACCCTTATATCATAATTTGGAACACTGCTTGCAGAAACAGTAACCGTCACATTAGCAGAAGCCGATGTATTATCAACCATATGCATTCCAATAGTTGTAGAACCGTTACCGATAAGTGAAACGGCTCCACCAGAACCAGTTACAGTTGCAATAGTTTTATCGCTACTCGCATAAAGCATTGTCTTGGTTACAGCAATGTCATTTATTTCAACATTTGGATTGATTTGGAATGTTTTTCCAATACTTCCAGAGATTGAAGAAGGATATGGTGTTACAGTGAACGTATTGTCATACTTATCCGCAATGCCATTTACTAAATCATCAGTATCGTCATTCACAAAAACGGCTCCCATTTGAAGCGTCAATAATTGGGAACTATTATTATCATAAGTTTGTTGATTTAGAAAACTGTTGAGCCCATTGCCAAACGTTTTGTAGGCTGTCCAGTGACTTGTATTTCCAAATAAAAATCGTTGTCCAACTTTTATTTTTTTAGTATTTGTATTTTCTTGACAATAAATTTTCACATATCCTTCTGGAGTAGTTGGATCTTTAGTTGCCAAAGAATCAATAGAACGATTGATTACATATTCAATTGCACAAGGTTCTTCATAACTCTGACCATTTGTATTCACCCACCGCAAGACATTGTTGCATCGCCTAATTGTACAAGCTATGGCAAGATTTTTTAGTTCCATAGTGTTTGTAGTAATCCAGTAATTTTCATTGAAATAATATTTTAATCCCTGTTCGACTGTGTGCGATGCCTCTTTGAATAATATTCTTTTAAAATCATCACCTAATTTTAATCCAGTTTCAGCAGCAACAGCTTCGTTAACTCTAACCGTTGTGCTTACATAAGAACCTGATGCAAAACTTGTTTCCTCCAAAATATCATGCACATCACTTGCGGCACTAAATTCGGAATCTAGCATTTCTTGAAAATCATCAACAAATATATCGTTTATATTTGTGTTTATATCGGGAGAAGTTTTATAATATTTGTATGCCATTATTTATTCTCCTTTTTTCTAGTAATCCTGATTTTTCCATGAAGTCCAATCATTTTCGTCATACCCATAATCATTAATCATTTGAGAAACTTCTTCTGTTTTCATATTATATAATTCTCTTCTGGCATTTAAATTTTGTGCTGCCGAATGGCGCTTAAAGTCCCTATCGCTAACAAATGATTTCATACCAATAACGTTATTCAAATCTCTCTGAAGCCAATATTTTTGCATAATCGTTGATAAAATCAACTTATTTTTAGTAGTCAATGTTACATCAAAATATCCTTCGACATCATCCGTAGATTCTGTGAAAGTTAAGGTTTGATTACAAACATCGAATTCAACAATGCTATGCAATAAAAATGGTTCTAGATAAGTTGTTAAAACAGCACTTCCCGATGTAGAATAAATGTTGTCAATTCTATAATCATCAATCCCAGCCAAAAAGAGATCGTTAATAGTAGATGCCTGAGTTGTCATAAGACCTCCTTTATTATTTTCTATCTGTTCTTGTACTTTCTCCGCTTCTATTTCCAACCATTTTATAAGTTCTAGTTAATGAATGGCAATTTGGACACAGTAACTCTACGTTTGATAATACATTATTTTTATGATTTCCGTCAATATGATGAAGATCTAAACAAACTGTATTAGAAACTGGATTTTTTTCACCCCATCCGCATTTTGAACACTTGTTGTCAAATTTATTCATCAAATAATTTCTTAACTTTCTTGAACTAACAATAATACCATTCTCTATTTTTTTATCTGCTTTATGCGATAAAAAATCACTACTGCATTTAAAACAACAAAACTTCGGATTTCTTGTTGTTTTTCCACAAAACATACAAGGATGAGGACATTTTCTTCCTCGTTCCTTTCTTTTTGTTTTTGGAACATCTTTCCATTTTTTATTGTTGAAAATTGCAGAACAAGAAATATTACAAAACTTATTATGTCTTTTTTCATAGTCCATTATTGGACTTCCGCAATTTAAACAAATAGACGGATTTTCCAAATAATCCTTAACTCTTTTTTCTTTTTGAACAGACATGGTGGCTCTACCATTTTTCAATGCTTCAATAGCCTTTTTATAATTTTCTTCTGTTTTATAACACTGCATAACTTTCTCCTTGTACCCCATTAGGTTAAAAATAAAGTTGGGAAAAGAGGAGTCTTCTTTTGTCAGTTAGCTCATGACTTCTAACCTATCCCAATCTTAATGTAGAGCCCTCATCTGAGTATGATTCAGAATCCATTGATTACAAGTCAATTGCACTCTCCGTTTGTGCTATAAGGGCAGAAACCTCGCAGTTGCAACTGCGAGGGTAAATTAAAAACATAATAAAAGACCGATTTTATGCGTTTTCTTCCTTAGAATTTTCGATTGTCTCACGAGTTTTTCTCGCTTTATCAACAATGCTATAATTAATAATCCTTGAAAGTCTATCTAAGAAATTCAAATCAACATCTTCTTCTGCAAGAATCTTATCAACAAAAATTTGTGATACTGCTTCTCGTTGAACATCGTTTGCGCTTTCAAACAATTTCACAGCATCAGATTGATTACCGCTACTATTATCAGACAATCTTCCGTCTAAAATTAATTCAAAATTTTCTTTTGTAAGCAATTTTCCGTAAGATTCATCTAATCCATGTCGTCGAATAACCCTTTGATCTAAAACAACAAATCTACCTTGATTCAAAAACGACCCATGAGTTTCGATAATAAGAACCAGGTCGCCATATAAAATGTTCTTCACTTCACCAAAATCTTTAAAAGAGAATATCTTTCCTCTTCCATTTCTCTCGGTTGTCAAGTTTAATTCATAAGGATTCAAACTCATCACTTTGATATAATCGTCTGAATTAATTTTTTCTTCATTAGAAACTGGAATATTCTTGTCTTTTGATTTTTCAGTTTCCATAGAATTTATTTTTTCTTTTAATTCATTAATCATTTTCATTAATTCAGAAGTACCAACTTCAAGTTTTACTTCTGGTTCTTTAGTTTCTAAAGTCTTTTCAACTTCAACTTTATCATTTTCATTAGGTAATCTTTTTGATGTTACTTTTCTAGTCATTTTATTTTTCCTCTTCTATTTTTCCTCTAAACTACTGGAGGGATATATTTCAATCCCTCCATTAAATATTCAAATCTTAGGTTAACTGAATAACGCCAGCAACCGAGTTTGAGCAGAAAGCAGATTTCCACATTTTCATAAATGAAACGTTCTGTGAAAGATTTGCATTATCCATAGCGCCATCCAAGAAGGACAGAGTTTTACCTTCCAAACAAAGTTTCAAGAGTTTGGGAGCGCCAGGCGAAAGAATCCACAGACGATCATTAGAAATTACGTTTGCACCAAATTGGGTTGCGCGATTAGCGATCTGAGGGATCACCATTGTGTCGTAACCAAAAGCAGTTTTAACATAACCAAGTTTTGCATAGTCACTATCTAAGGTGTAACGATAGTTAGCATCATCAGGAAGCACGTTAACCATAGCTAACTGAGTTCCCATAACGATAGGCTTTGCACCATTATTCCATGCACCAACCTGACCACAAATACGAACCAGTGTTTCCTGAGTGTAACCAGAAACCAATAGTCCAGTTGTAGCAGTTGAATCAATAGCGTCCATTGCAGCATAGAAAACATCATATGTATCTTTAGTAATTTCTGTTTCAATAGATTTAATAATCTTCATGGTAAGTTCTGCCAATGAAGCGTGTCCAGAAAGAACACGATACAGATTAACGCCAGCACTCAATTGACGAGCTTCTGGGATAATCGATGTCTGACCCTTAAATTCGCGATGAATTTCAGAGTTTCGTTTGCCATGACCAACTCTTGAAACCAAGAAAAGATCATTAGATTTTACATCAAAATTAAAGCTATCGCCAAATCCACCTACGCGGATGTCAGTATAAGCACCAATAGAACGATTGATTGTGTCAGGTATATTAGCGTCCACCATTTGACCAACGATGGCAAACAGATGTTCCTGAATATGTCGATCATTAAACCAAACATCTACGGGCTGACCAACAGCATAATCTGCACTAGCTCGTTTAAGAGTTGCTTCAATTAAAGCTTCACTAAGTTGGGATTCTTTTTCGTCAAGAGAAAATTCAGAATTATATTCAGTGTCAAGTCCTTCATTTTTATGAAGCCAATGATTCATCGTATCCTGATATTTCTTAAATAAATCTTCATTACTTTTAGCAAAATTCATTGCTTGTGATGTCATTTTCATATCTTTTTTCCTCCTTTCTTAGTTGTACAATACTTCAAATTGGTAAGCAACAACACGACTGTCGCCCATGGCGGAACCACTACCAACGGGAATATAGGTTGTGTCCAGATAGCGCAAGCACATCGTGTCTGTTCCAACGGGATTGTCTGACCATTCAAATTCATAATTTGTGGTTTTGGCAATAGCAAAAGCCTGAGTTGTACTATCATTCAGGGCATCAGCAGTGATGGTGATAATATCGCCAGGCATCGGTTTGAAAGCTGTGAAAACAGTTGATGTAGCAATGTTAAAATCACGAGGATCAGGATTGATACCTTTATATTTGCTATCAGTTAGTATGACTTCTGAATCCGAAGCCATCCAAAGACCGCTCAATGAACCGGTTGAAGGTTGAGTTGCAAGCCAAACTTCGCTATATCCGGTAATTGCGCTCTGTGATAGAAGACTGAAAACCCATCCGTTGTCCAACGCCGAGGCACTCCATGCGGAGCGATTCAAAGCGTTGTTTTTTTCATCAACGGCATTTTTTACAAGAATATTATGTGACATATTTATTTTCTCCTTTTCTAAATACTAGACTATTCGCTAGACTATTCCTAAATTATTTGTGAACCCAAAGAGGTTTTTCCTCTTTTTCAGGGCTTCTTTTTTTCCAATGTGTTGCATAAACTTTCTTATTTTCTTCACCTTTTTTATCAAAGCTAAAAGTTTCTGCCTTGCACATCGTCTCCCACTCATTAATATTTTCCAAAGTAAATTCAAGAGATTTCTTTTCCATTTCTCCAAGTTGTTTAGGAGAAATTACAACTTTCTCTTCAATTTTCTTTAAAACAAGTTTTACCGCTGAAGAAAAATTCTTTTGATCAATATCTGTTTTGAATTTTTCAAGTTCTTCATTCTTTGCAAGATAAGCACTTCTATCTTCCGACATTCTAACGATTCTCTCATTATAAATTGAGAAAATTTTGTTATAGTCTTTTTCTTCTTTAGCTAATTCTTCTTCAATCAAAGAATATTTTTCATAGTCTTTGAAAATAGTCAAAATTGAATCAGTCATTTCTTTAGAAAATCTAGATGCATCATATTCGGCAACAGTCTTGTATCCGCCGGAAATAACATGCTCTCTGTTTTCAAGACCAACACTAACGTCATTTCCACTGATATTATAAGTTGCACGATACATTTTTCCATCTTCACAATCATAGAAATAAGCGTATGTTTCATCATAAGCAGTAACCCAATATTTATCCCAACTTCCATATTCATCTGTATATTTATAAGTTGAAATAGATTCTCTAAGCACATTGAGAGTTTGAGCAGAATTTAATGAAAACTCTTCTTCAGAAACATTTTCAATTTCAGGAGTTTCTTCCTCAATCACAGGTTCATCTTCGACCATAGATTCTTCTTCCTCAACTTCTTCGTCAACAATTTCCTCATCAACGACTTCTTCTTGGAATTCCTCTTCTTCAACTTCTTCTACTTCTTCTGAAGAACTTTCAGGTAAAACTTCTTCCTGTTCAAAAGCCAAATCCTCAAGATTATCTTTTTCTTGTTCTTTAATCTTGTCTGTCATATTTATCTCCTCTTGAACGCCATCATTTTCTTCATTAGAAAATTCTCGCTCAAAATCTTTGTCATATTCTTTTGAAAATCGTACTATTTCACCTTTAGCTAAAGGAATAGCAGGGGTAACTTCTGATCCTAGAATAGTAATCGCTTCAAATTGATAATCCAAAAGTTCATCACCATTTTCAGTTTTTTGAATATCAAAAACACTCATTTCAACAGAAATAGGTTTTTTATTTTCATCTCTTTTAAAGAAATCAATTATCTGACCAGAATAGTTTTTCCAAATATAAACTATTACCTTCAACATTGTACGACCATCATCAAGAACATAACTTTTTATTTCAGATGATTCAGGAACAAATCCACAAGCAGTTTCATCTTTAGAATGAGTTCCAATATCATCTCTATAAGCATCATATTCCCAAACAACAGGACAATTCTTGATAGAGGATGAAGTTTTCAATAATGTTTGCTCACTGACAAAGAGTGAATGGAGATTATCTCCAGAAGCAAAGAAATCCATAGACATCAAAGCAAATCTTGAATCTGGATTATCATCAATTAATTCAACATTATCAATTGCAAACTTTATTTTATCGTTTTTTTTCAAGTATACCTCCTTTCAAAAAGTATCTATTTACTAAAAGAATTTTACAAGTTTTAGCCATAAAGGTAATGATTGCAATTTTTCTCTTAATAAATCATTGTCTGTAAAATAATAATATTTATCATCTATAGACAATTGAGGAAGATGCAATTCATAAATTAAATACTTTCCAAGAATTTTATTACATTTAAATTTTTTCTCAATAATATCATGATTTATAATCATCGTCTTCCTCTTTGTCTAATGTTTAGAACGCTACCCAGCTAATAAGATCGTCTTTTATAACCGATGAACCTTGCGAAATAGTCATGTTTCCAGCGGAAGTTGTAATCTTCAGACTTGAAGCTGAAGCAGAAACAATACTTCCAGAACGGAAAATCTGTGCCAGACCAAAACCAACGGCTGTTAAACCAGTGGCAATTGTAACTGCACTTGCGTTTGCTTCGGCATCAGTAATCGTATGACTACCACTTATAGGGGCAGCCTGAAGTATGTTTCCAAGACTCACATTTTGAGCCGCACGATTCATTTTGTTAAGTTTTGCTTTATTTGCATTTGAAATTTCAGCCATTATATATTTCCTCCATCACTAATTTTTTTAGACTGCATATAGGAGCCAAATACTTTCATATTCGTCATATACAGTTCACATAAAACTTGCATTTTATGCTATTTATTTGCTTCGTTACTGCCAGCATCACGAGTTTCAGACCCGCTATCTGTTAAATCACCATCGTCTTTCTTTGGAGCGCCTGCATCTTCTTTACCCTGCTGGAATGAAGAAACAATCGGGGTAAGTTTATCTACCCATTTAGATTCTTGCGCTTCCTCAAGTTGGCTTTGGAATTCAAAAACATTCATGCCAATACTTGCAGCAATTTTTTGTGGCAATACCATGCCTAACGCAGCCAGTCCAGTTGCTTTATCAAATCTCTGTTGACGATTATTAAAGAAGTTCGTACCTTCAAATCTAAAAGCAAATTTAAAATCATTGGTTAACTTATTTACATGATATTCAATGAATGATTCAAAAGCTGGATATAAAGCCATCATCTGTGCTTCATCAACATTCAAGGAAAGTTGAGATTCTACAGAGTTTGGTCTAACATCAGTTGAGAAAATCAAGTTTGCATTTACTCCAGATGCACCAACAACCGTTCTAAGATAAGCTGAATACATTTCGTTATCTGTATCAAAATCAATAGGTTGAACTCCAGATAGAGGCACAGCAGCTGTTTTTACACCATCACCAATCGCTTGTTTCACAACTGAAAGGAATCTGCCAAGATTCTCAGCAGATAATGCAAACTGGTCTTTTTTTGAAGATTGCGTTTTATCCAAAAGTGGAATTTCACCAATCAACATCTTAGAAGCAGCAGACATATTAATACTTTTTTGCAACGTTCTCATTGTCGGCTGTGATAATAAATCTAAGAATAGACCACTATAAAACGGAAGACGAACCGCCTGGCTCGTATTCATTTTCCAACACCATCCAATGTCCTGATCAATTTCAGACCAGTAAGCCCATGAAGAATGTTTAGAGACAAGACTTTGATTAGGACTTGATTTTTCTTCTCCTAGTTTAAATGTTTCACTATATAATTTCTTAAAATAAGGCGGATACATATCAATATCAACACCTGACTCTAAAAACCATCCCATATTAAAAGCAAATAAAAATCCATATTCAGATTTTCCAGTAATCATGGTATAATCAATTGAGTTTGGAAGTTCCTGCAAAACAATCTTGTCGCCACCTTCAATTCCTCTAGGGCAACCAAAATAAGCATCGTTTCGCAACATTTCTTGAACTACAGTTGCAAACTCTTGTTTATAATTAAACCGAGTCAAAAAATCTTTTACAATTTTTAAATCTTTTTTATATTTCGCAGATTTATATTGTTTGCCTTCTGCGTCTGAAGAATAAGTAATATCAAAGGCTAAAAGATTTCCGAGATAAGACAATAACTTTTTATAAATCTGAGATTGAATCTCAAAATCTTGACTAAATTCCTGCAAACTCTTTTCATTATCTTTTGGAGCCTTTAATGATGCGGTTAATGTCGCTTCAGTTGCTTGAGTAGGATTTAATGTAATATCCTTAAATGCCTGATTCAATAATGATGGCGTTAGTATTCCATTAAAATAATTACTATTAAAAACTGTCGCAGCATAAGCTACATCCAATACATCCGTAACCTCTTTCGGAGAAAGTAAGATTTCGTCATCATTTTCTTCTTTCTTAATTTTTTTTTCTGTCAAAATTACCTCCTCACCATTAAAAGAACTGAACCAAAGATGTCATTAAATCTAATTCATCTTCGCTCGTTTCTTCTGTCAATAAATTTTTATCAAATTCTGTAGTTATAATCCAATCCGCATAACTTACAGATGAGTAACGGTCTTTGTAAGCACCTGATTTTTCTTCTAATTTAATCATTCCGCCAACAAGCTTCATATCTAGGTTTACACATTCTCCAATAAGCAATCCTGTTTGAACATAAGGATTTATAAAAAATGCATAATTAGAGGAATCATTTCCCGACATATCAAATTCTTTTAATTCTTTTTGTAAATAAGGTTCTGCATCAGTGTCAGTAAATAAAAATTTCCACATGTTTTTTTGAAGAGAAGTTCTAAAAGCAGATGCAATTTCACTGTTCAATCGCTGACTAGCAGAAATTGGAAAAATAACTGGGAACGCATCAATACCTCTAGTATGATTATTAAATAAATCTTCTCGAACTTCTTTTTTTACAGATTGAAACTCTTCGTTAACCACTGTAAGAGGAGGAAATGAAATATCTCTTTTTTTAGAAATAGTTTCTTCACTTAATGAGTCAAAAACGCCGATGCCACTTCCCATAAGATCAAGTACGATATAGTTGGCTTCAAAATCATAGAACAATTCTTTGATTCTTTCTGCTTGAACACCCACATGTTGTCCAGGATGACTTTCCATATAAGATAAATGTCTTTTATAACCCTTTTTAGTGGGAATCATTTGTATGCATGAAATAATTGAGTTATCGTTCGCTTTGTTTGCACGAGTGGCAACATCAACACTGATTATTCTAATTTCTCCAATAGCTTTAGGAATCTGATACGGATTCTTTTTTGAATTATAAGTTTCATCCCTTTGAGGATAAAAAGCCATTTTCAAATTTCTCTTAAATAGAGAAAACTTAAAATATGCCTTTCCACTTGTCCCACTAGGAAGATTTCGATATTCCATATCAATATTGATACGATCCATGTTCGCAGTTTCATTCTTAATCATTGCTTTTGTTTTGATGTTATGATACACTGTTGTAATATAATCAAAAGCTAAGAATGTCGCAGTAGGATCACCCTTTGCAACTCTAGCAATACATTTCGTTACACCCTCAAACCATGACTCTGATTTATACCAAGAAGAAGTAATATAACTTATTCTACCTTCTTCATTAAGTCTCTTATCGTTCATATATTCTGGCTTACTTTTATATGGGGGTGTTCTAACCTCCAAAAAAGGAATAATAACCTGATCTAAAATATCTTTAGGAACAAGTCTTGCCTCTTCAACAACAATATAATTTGCTCGATTCAATTTGTTATCCATAAGGCTTTTTATCCCTATGTTCTAACGGTTTACATTCCCGCTAGATCGGCATATCTTTTCACCCTTATATAAAGGGGTCGCGGACTCTTGGCACTTATAAAATAAGTGGTGTTTAAAAACACAAAGATTATATTCTAATAAATTAAATGTTTTAAAATTATTAGGTTCACTTTCTATGCTCTGCACGTGTTCAAAATATTATTATTGAACTTCCGTTCTGATTAGCTTCTCAGCCTTCCAGGTTTTTTCCGCAATTCTTAATGTATGTTACCACACATAGAGGCAATCGTTATTTCACCTCGACTATTATCATTGCTTGCAACAACTTTGAGCGTAGATCCATTATGAAACAAAACACCATAAGAATTTTCTGTAGATGTAAATTTCAAAATTTCTCTATCAACATTAGAATGTTCTTTCATTAGCGTATCTATTTTTTCAGACACAATCAATCCAGCTTGTTTCAAAGTTTTTGCACAAACAACTATTTTTATTCCAGGATATAAAACTGCTAAAGTTAAAGACCAAACAGCAATAATCCACGTTTTTGCAGTACCACGAGCAGCAACAAAATAAGCCAACTCACTTCTCTGCAAAGCCCATATCATCAATATCTGATAGGGATGCAAGTGGATTCCGAAATAATCTTCAATAAATTTATGCGGATTTCTTCTAAAAAAAGTCATCCACCTTATAAATCTTTCTCTACGTTTCCCTTTTATTTCTTTTGCTAAAACCATATCTCTAGGTTTTATAAATGAATTTCGAGATTCTAAATTTTTAGTTTCTTGATTTTTATATGGTCTTGGTGAGGTAGACATAATTACTCCTCCTCAAAAAGACCATCATCAACATCATCAAGCTTTGGAAAATCTCTCGATCCTGTAATCCAGTTTTTAATTGATCTTCCAATATTCATGTTGTAATAATCGCCAATTCCGAACCAATCCTTATATAAATCTCTATCTTTATAATGATCAGCAGGATCTTCTGTTTCAACCATTTTTGCAAATACACCCCATGTTTCAAGATGTTTTCCTGAATTAGCTGTTTTTGTATTAGAAGGATCAATTCCAGCCATTTTCATAAGTTTTGTAAGATCGGTTAATAATGACGAATCAGATTGCCCTTTTACTCTTGCTTTTCTAATTTCTAATGTTTTTATACAGACATTTTTAAATAACAATAATTGTTGCTTCGTATCACAAACATTTGACATTTGATATTCAGAAAGCTCTCTTTCAAGAAAAACATAATCATCAGGAATAAGATTTGGATTTCCTCCCCAAAAATACATTAGTTCCGCCTCTGTTTTTCCGTTTGGTTGAAGTTTTTCTCTTACTTCTGGAGTAATTTCTTCAAACGTAAAATCTTCTGCCATATCTCTATTTGTTAGACTTGTTTTTTGAGATTTTAAAAGTTTTGTTTTATATATACCAAATGGATTCGATACTGTTTTTCCATTTCCTTCCATTGTTGCAACATGTCTTTTAGCAGAATCTACAGCACCCTCATTATATTGAATATTCAATATTTTACACATTCTGTAAATAGTTCTTGATATATCTGTATCAGTAGAATAAAAATTATGATACATGTCAGCAATACACTCACTACAAATAGACATGTGTCCATTGCTATCTAGAAAGTGATCTGCCGCTTTATAAAACTTTCCTTCTGATAAGCTTCTCATGCATTTTCTGCAATAAATTTTTGTCTTTTCCTCTTTTGCGCTCGTGCGTTTGCTCGAAGGCATTTTTTCACCTCTCTAACCCTACAAAATATTTTTTATTTATCAATCTCAAAGTAATTATCAGTCTTGTAATAACTCAGCCAATCGAGCTGTTTCAGAACGCTCAACCGATTTCAAATGCACACATCCGTATAGTGGATTCCCAGACAGCCTAGAATTCAATCTAACCAATCCTGAATCTTTTTCAAAGACAACCCTATCTACTTGTCTTTGATCTCCTAAAAACAATATAATCGAGTTTTTACCAACACGAGAAACTAACAATGCCACATGAGCGCTTGTCAAATTTTCACTCTCGTCCACGATCAAAATACTGTTATCAAAATTGCGACCTCTTGCAAAACCAAGATGTAGCAATTCTATTTTTTCATCTGCAATCATTCTATTTAATGCCAACTTACTTCCAAGAATATCTGCGGCTGGCATAGCATAAGGCAAAAGCTTTTCATTAATTCCAGAAGGCAAAGCACCCAAAGGGCTTGAATTCTTTACTTCCACGTTATTTCTCACTAGCACAATCTTCTGATATTTAGAATGACTCCCACCCTTATATATTTTCGATAAAGCAAAGGCCATAGCACAATAATTTTTTCCCGACCCTGCCACACCTTTTATTTCCTTGATTTTTATATCATCATTTGCCAATAAATCAAACAATGCTTGTTGCTCATCATTTATTGGCTTAACAATCTTTCCGCCAAGTCTTTGACCTGGATAATTTGAATACTTAAGAGGCGAGAATTTTTCGCCATCCCATCTAAACTTATCTACAACTTTCCCATCATTATTCTTTATAAAAACATATTGATTTATTAATAAACCAATTACATTTCTGTTTTCATAAACTCCAGCCATTTCTTCATCACTTAAATCTTTTTCATAAATTCCATTATAAGTAGCTTCAGATATGATAGACCTCCTTAATGTCAAAAAGGGCAACCAATGGCTGCCCTCTTAATAAAGTACGCATCTATATTTACTATCTATACTGTTTCTTTAGGGGAGAAAATTTGAAAAATTGCATTTAGACTAATTCCAAGAATTGCAGCAAAAACAATTGCAGGAATACCATTAGGGAAAAATACGGGAACACTAAATGGGAATAAACCATTTGGAAGCGCCATATTACCACCAATACCAATAATCATAATTACTGCACCAATAGCTAGATTCTTAGGATCAAACAAATTTACTTTTTCAGATTGAATCAGAGCGAGACCCTGCATACCAATTACGCCGAACAAATAAATCATAAGTCCACCAGTAACGGCAGTTGGAATAGAATAAATTACTCCAGCTAATTTGCCAAAGAACGATAAAATAATCGCAATAACTCCAGCCGTCATCAAAACAGGAATAGAATAATTGCGAGTAATTGCCATCAAAGAATTATTTTCTCCATAATTCGTTCCCGCGCAACCACCGAGAATACCATTGACAATATCGTTGCAACCATCCGCAATCAGATTTACGCCAATTAAATTTTTAATTTTAAGTTCACCACGACCCATTTCTTTAGCTAATTCATCAATGTAAAGACTCATCTGATATAAGTGAGCAGTAGATTCTGGAATTGTAGCAATTGCTATTAAAGCAATACTCAAACCAAGACCCCAAGCTTCACCATTACCAAAAGCAGGAAAAGTTATATTCGGAAGTGCAATCCAGTTAGCACCTATAATTGTAGTATAATCAATGATGCCAAAAGCAGCAGCAGCAACATAACCTACAAGAGCACCAAATAAAATCGGAAGCATCCCCAGCAATCCTTTACCCCGCAGAAATACAGAGAATAAAATTGTAGCAAACATTGTAATAAAAGCAATACCCCAATTACTGCCAGCATCATTGAGAGCTGCGCCCGCCAGAGCGATACCAATAGTAATCGCCATGGAACCTGTTACAATTGGAGGTAGTGCACGATCAAGAACCCGTTTTCCTAATTTCTGAACAATAAACCCAATAATAATATTTAGCACGCCTGTTAGAATAATTCCAACCTGTACAATACGGACAACATCAGGACAATAATTTAGATCACTACAATTGACACCTAAACGGGCAATAGCACTCATGACTACTGCTAAATAAGAAAAACTAGATCCATAATACATAGGAATACGACGCTTAGTAACCAATAATGCAATAATTGTCCCAATACCAGAAGCTAATAGGGTAGCGCCGACATCAAACTTTGTTAGAATAGCAACTAAAACTGTGGCAGGAAACATAGTGAGAACCTGTTGAAGACCTAAACTCAATGTTGCTCCAATAGGCGGTTTATCTTGAGGAAGATAACCAATAACTTTCGTTTTTTTCTCTTTGACTGACATTTTTTATAATCTCTCCTATTTTTATTTAAAATAAAAAGCGGCTTCAACCATGAAACCGCTCTTAATACCGCACGCTATTCTAATAAGATTTAAACTTTTACAAGCAATGATTTTTTCTTATATTTATCAAACAAATTTTCTTTTCCTCTAGAAATACATTGGCAATTTTGACATCGAATACTATGCCATTTTCCAGCAGAAGTGTAATAAAACCCCTCTTCTTTCAGATCTTCGCTCCCACAAACAGGACAAATTGGAGTATTGATTTCATTATAAAGAGCAATGTTGAAACCACGAACATAAGGACGAAGTTTATAAAATAATTCTTCTGTTGCAGAAATATCGCCTTCATTATATTCTAACATTGTATCTAAAGATTCAGAATCCCCATCGCTACAACCACTCCATAATGGAAAACCCTCATTTTCTATCTTGTTTCTAATTCCCAATTTCTTATTTAGATAAGCTAATTTATTGCTTGAGAATTTAAAATTCTGTCTAGCAACTGTCAGAGTATCAACCACTTTATATTTTAATGGCGGAAAACCGCATTCTAAAAACGCAGAATTGATAATTTTTTCATCAAATCCTCTGTAGTTATGTCCAATAACTACATCACATTCTGAAAGAAAATCCCAACATGACTTTACAATTCTTTTTATATCTCGACTTTTTGCTTCTTTAGGCGTGAGAATGTCCGAATACATTTTTGATTCATTCAAAAACTTTCCAGCCCAACTCAGCAGACAAACATCCGTAATTATTTGATTAATACCAATGTTCTGATCATAAAGTCTAAATGTATAAACTATAGCTGGAAGAGTTTCAAAATCTACAACTCCAACTCTGGGATTATCTTGTTGTTCTTCAATAATCATTCTATTTCTAGAATTCTTTCCTGGAATATGTCGTTTTTTTCTTTCATCCTTGAAGCTCCATCGCAAATGTTCGCCATCTTTATATCCAAAAATCTTAGAAAGCGAACTCCACGTTTCCCCAAGCTTAAAGTTCGACTTGTAATGCTTGTAACATTCTTCAAAAGTTGATTGATTCAATTTGATCTCCTTCAACTACATTCTTGTTTTTTTAGCATAAAATGCCAATTTTATAGTGTTTTTTATAATATTTTATTCAGTTTTATCTTCCTTAAACATCTTCAGCAACGCTCTAGACGCACTAAAAACAATTCTTTTTGAGCCTTTGACAATTATTTCTTTCTTTTCAACTGCATTATATCCTCGGTGTTCCGCAACATCTGTTACAGAAACATCGAAAAATCCTGAAAGTTTAAGTATATCTTCGTTCTTAATAATTTCTTTAATATAGGCTTCAATGGTATCCCACATAATTTTAGTATCGCCCTGCGTGAATCTCGCTCTTTTCGCAATGGTCTTAATAAACTCTTCTTTCCGAATAATTTTTCTCTCTTCCTCTTTCATAGCATCCTCTCTTATTTTTACAAATGTCTAATTGTTTATGTGTATATATGTAGTCACCTATTATAAACAACATGAACTGTGGACATTTTTAGTAAAAAGCTCGAATAACTATGTTTTAAATACCTTTATTTCATAATAATTCATTATAAATAATTGAAACAATAATATTTTTTATAAATTAACTCAATTTTTATCATCTTTTCTTATCTTCCTTTTGCTTTTTGCCCAAGTTTCTCTTCTAAAATCTTCATAGCACTTATCACAAAAATTGTGTCTTTTAGATTTTTTAATCACTTCTTCTCCACATCTTTCACAAAAAAACGGATAAAAACTTATTATTTCATTCATATTTGTTACTTTTATAGCTTCTGGAGAATTTTCGTCTACAAAATTAATCTTAAAAGATGAAAAATATGTTGTGTCTATCAGCCCGCGACTATCAACATCGTATAAAAGATTTGTAAAATCTTTCTTTTTTATTCTTACTTTTGCAATATTTTTAAGCGTTGGAATATCTGTATCTGTATAAAAACCATTATTATTTTCTGTTTTCTTTTTACGTTTTATCTTATTGTCAGTATATTTTAAATGTTTTGCAATAACCAACATCACAAAAATAATCTTTTGTTCATCATAATCATGAATACTTTTTATATTTTCAAGTTCTGATCTTGTTACAATTATATCAACCGGTACTCTAAGAGAATATCTGTCCGCATAATTAATTGCCCATCCTATCTTATTCCAAGATAAAATTTCATTGAAATCAGGATTATATTTTTTACAAAAATCAACTAAATCTTTACGAATCTGATTTTTATTTTTTCCAAGATATTTAAAGTATTTTGCCAATGTGGATAAATCCTTGAAATTCATAAAAGAAGTAAATCCATTTTCAAGCAATTCCTCCGCGTGTCTCTTCTCGTAAAATATCATAGATGTCTTCTTTCACCTCAATTTTGCTTCTTTTATACCTGCTTCCAAGATATTCTATATTTCCGCTATCATCTAAAAACGGAACTTCAACATCTTTTTCAATGTTTTTTATAATATTTTTAACAATTCCTTCTCCAAAAACAGACCAAGCAAATACTTTATTATCCTTGGGATGCATTTCGTAACAAATATTTACTGCCAATGATGCAAGTTCACAAATATCAGAACTAATGGAAAAAGCACTAATTCTAACTGATTTATTATATTGATCTATCGTTTTATACCTAGATTCACCACTTTCATCCTTTATTTCAAAGAAATTACGCTTATTATTCTTATACTTCTTATATAAATTGTATAATTGTTTTAATTTTTCTTTATCAAATTCAGTTGAACCATCCTTTAGAGAATTCACCAAGTCTTCACTATGTTCCGCTTTTGTTTGATATCGAATATGCTTAATACTCTTCTGCATATATTTAAAAATGTTGTTAACTTCGCAATCTGTACTCAAAAACGGACTATAATAGTTAAATTTTCTAACACATTCAATTTGTTTTTCACTCATTTTTGATTCATCAATTAAAAGAAGTTCTTCTAGCTCCATACAAAATTTCGCCCTACAAAAAAGATCATAATTTGCAACGTGCTTTCGATAATCTCTAGCGTAATTAGTATATAATTCAGTCATAAAAATAGGTCTTTTATCAATCAGAATCGAGTTATTGAACCTGGCACGAATTACCTCATCTTCAAAAGTCTTGTCTTTCAAACCTTGCCACTGTGTCCAATGTTTAGGCATCGGTTTTACAACCAATCCCTTTGTTCCATCAATAATTACGCCCTGTTCTTTTCTGCATTGCTTGAGTCGTCGAACAATTTCTTTATATTCCGCAGACTCTTTGTCATATTTTGGAAGCATTGCATACATTGTTGTGGAACAATTAGTCAAAAAACCAACTTTTGTATTAAATCCTTTAGAATCGTGTAAATAAAGCTCTTTTTCAACCACTTTTGACTTTGGAGCTTTGTTTGTATCATAAAAAATTGGTAGACCACCATAAACACCATCAATTACATTTTTATCATTCGTAAGACAAACTATGTCTCCATCAAAATCGCCGCCAGCGAGAATAGCCATATCCATTCCATGAATATTGAAAATCACACAATTATCCAGATATTTATACCAATCTCGCTTTTTTTGACCATCTTTTAGAGTTAAAACGTCCACTTCTGAGCGCCAGGTAAGCGGTGCTCTCATTGCAGCAATTTTAGATTCTTTTTTGTCTAGCCAGGTGCGATTATAATATTCATCTCGTTCCAACAACCCTTTTATCGGCAAATCGAAAATATATTCCAAAAAAGCGTAAGGGTCTGACACCATAAAAGTGTAAAAACCATCGATAATGAGCCTTCCAATGTAAGAATCCTTCATTTTTCTAGCTAAACTATTAGAAATATGACGTTTTACATACGGATCTGCAATCAAATTCTTGTTCAAAACAACTGCTTTTGCTACATTATCGCTGACTTTATCCAGTACATCTGCATCATATTTACTGGTCAAATGTTCTCCAAGAAGATACAAAGTCGTGTAGTCTAAATCGCCAGAGAGGATATTATGGAAGTAATCGACTGTTTTCTGACAAATCCCTTCAATTCTAT
>Ga0222667_1000457_pt1 | contig 18345 bp, 27 predicted proteins | sample AntAcemetagen657_FD_179854 | JGI IMG/M metagenome (GOLD analysis project Ga0222667, IMG submission 179854) | Saline water microbial communities from Ace Lake, Antarctica - #657 | ecosystem: Environmental > Aquatic > Non-marine Saline and Alkaline > Saline | place: Antarctica: Ace Lake... | reverse complement strand
TCCTTTGGCACAAATAAAATGTTTGGTTTAGAATTTCTCATAACTTTTTCCTATTTGTTAATTAGTAATTTATCATCTTTTGCAATTCCTCTTGAGTATAATCTTGTGCTGAAAGAATAACTGCGTGTTTTTGCACTTTACTCCAAGTATATAATGGTCTTAAAAAATCTGATTCTTTATGAACTGCTTTGTTCTGTCTTTTTTTCCAAATAGTGGCATACTCAGGTGCTCTTTTCTGATAAAACTTACATCTCTTTTCCCAGTTATCAACTGAAATTGCTTTGCCGTAGTGTCTGATTAGTCCTGCGGGTAGCCTTTGGCTATAAAGAGAAATTTCAGGACTCCGAGAATCTTTGCGAGTAAATCTTAGAGTGGGTAGATTCTTAAAAACAGAAACTATCTCTCTAAACTCAGGACCACACCACCTTCTCATTGAAACTAAATTGCCATTATACTCTCTATCTTTATCTTCTTCGGTTATATAAAAATCGAACAATCTTGAATAAACCACATCTACATCATCACTTAAATTTTCAAAGTTAAAAAATAATCTTTCATCAGCATCTAAATAGACAAGCCAGTCTGGATTATCTTTTTGAGCTTCTTCCAGTAATTTTTGCCTTTGATGTTTCTCCACTATGGCTAACTCTGTTTTAGTATCCCACTCCTTAACTCCAATTACTGATTTTACTGCAGGATGCTTTTTACAAATTGCCACTGTATTATCTTGTGAAGCATCATCAAAGACATAGATTCCGCCAGTACAGTATTCTGCCATAGCATCTAAATGTTCTTTGATTATCAAAGATTCATTTCTTATTCGGGTCATTCCCGCTATTTTATATTTCCTCATACCTTTATCTCATTGTAGATAGCTTCAAATCTATCTGCAATTTTCTTAATATTATGATTTTTTAAAATAATATCTCTATTGTTCTTCCCCATCTTTGTATAGTCTCCTGAAAATATATTTTGAATTTCCTTTGCCAATTTATTTCCGTCCCATTTCTCTTTGTTTGTTCTGCTTGAGAAGTTACGCTTCTTAATCTCTTGGTAAGACTTAGGAGTAATTACTCCGTCATACCCATTATAATCTCCTACTATCGCTGGCTTACCCATTGCCATTCCTTCCAGTAAACTTCTACCCAAGCCAATTATAAGGTCACAATTTTTAATTATCTTTTCTGTATTGAACATTATCTTTCCATTAGTTCCTATTACATCCATTTCAGCATTTAGTATTTTTACAGCCTTCCAAACTTCTTCAGCGTCCCATTCATTATGAAAGTAATTACTGGCGATTAATATTTTAATTTTTTTGCCTGCTTTTTTAGGAGAGTAAAAGAATCTTTCTGTATCTATTGGATTGCGTATAATTTCTTTTAACTTTTCAGGAATATTTTTATATTGAAAATTTACTACTTCTTCTGAAACTCCAATATATCTGGCAATGTCCACATCTTTAGGATACTTTTCAGGTTCAGGTAATACTCCGTGACTAACAAAAATGACAGGCAATTTTGGAAATACTCTATGTGCTTCCGAAAGTGGTCGTGAATGTTGTCCGTGGATTACATCAAAACCATATTCTTCTGTAGCTTGATAAAAGGTATTTTCCAACTTTGGAAGAATTGTAATTCCCGCCTCTTCAAACCGTCTGCCTTGTAGAATTAAACTGATAGACGGCGAATAAATTGAGACTCGGTGTCCGCGACTAATTAATTCTTTAGCCAAAGTATAAAGGTAAGTATCTGAACCAGAATACCAAGTCAATCTTAAATTGGTCATTAAAATTCTCATAACTCTTTCCTATTTAATTTTTTATTAGAATAATTCAAGAATAGTTAATTTACCTGCAGAAGCACTTTTAATTACGGCAATCTTGACTACTTTACTTAAATCCACAGTAATTGGTACATCGGCTGGCAAATAAAAACCAGTAGTCGCAGATACCGAATCCTGGTTAAAATTAATATAGCACGCAGTTGAAGCTACCAAAATTAATCTTTTTGACATCTCTGAAAGAGTACCAGCAGTAGAGGTATCATAACTTATCTGAGTTATTCTATTATTGGTAAATTGTTCCATAAGATTTATTTAGCTTTGCCCTTGCCAACGAAGTGCGTTTGCTATTAGCTTAAATTCTTTTTCAAAAGCCCCGACTCTTTTATTTTCAGCATTATAAATATTTATACTGCCATCTGAAAGAACTTCTTTTTTAAATTCAGGCAATTCTTTGCCAGATAAAATATCTGCCATAGTTATAGCTAAAGCAGGCATACCTTCTTTAGTTTCACCTAAGATTTGACCTAAATATTTTCTTGATTCATCATAAAGTTTCCATATAGGATGAACCCTGTGTTTTTGTATAGTAATGTTCATAAAATTAATGTAAGGTATTACCCTTAGTTTAAGTATTAATTTTTAAGGAGTAGGAGTTCGTTGTTGACTGGTTGCCAAGTCCTCGGATTCAATTTTAAACAATTTCTTTACTTCATCAAAATCATACTGTCCGCCAACTAATTCTCCATCTTCAAATTCATTATCAAATACTTCTACATCCTCTTCCATTCCTGGAGTAGCTCTGCGTTCCTTCCAGAATAAAATAGCATCTCTTTCAAGCATTACACATCTACCATCATTATCAAATTGATAAATATTGAATTGGTCTCTTACTGGACCCGTTGGGGGAACTATTTTCTTAAAAACGACAATGACCTTAACATTATATAAGGTTTTTGAAACTACTACTGCTTTATGATTAGTAGAAACTACCTCTTGTCGTTCTTCTTCCTCATTTAACTCCTTATCAGAAGAGGCTAAATCAGGTCTAATATAATTTACATTAGTTTCCTTACTTTCATCTTTAATTTCTTTATCCTCTTGATTTGTTTTCTCTTTATTAAACATAAGTTTTCTATTTATTAATTAATCATTTAATGAGGCGGACAGAAATCCGCCCGCCCCAAAAGAATTAAACTTGACCAATATTGGAAATAATGGCTTGCCATTGCGGAATACGCAACTCAAGAACACAATTCCAAACAACAGTCTGCGTTTCTGCTAAGGTTAAACCACGATAAACTGGAAGTTTATACATTGGTTCAGCTTCAGCCATAGCTATCTCACCCATTGTTAAGATGAATGCATCATCATAAGGAGTATTAACAGAGTTGGTTGTATTAATGAAAGTATCCATTATTACATTCAACGGACCTGCAAAACTCATATAACGAGCAATATTGTATCCAAAAGTCATTCCTGCTCCTGGGTCGTTGTAGGTAACTACTGAAGACCAAGTTGTTGCTAAATCTCTAATATCTCTGGCAGAGATAAATAAAGTATCTGGCAACCCACCATTATCAATTACTGTTTGAATAGCAGAATCGATGTAAGTAGTTGAAACTTTGTGTTGAGTAGCGTCTACAATATTACCTGAAGCGTAGTCAGAAACTATATTGTAAATACCATCAAATTCATTTGGTGAACCTGTGGCATCACCATAGAACGATTTCTTCTCAACATCCTGGATAATCTTACGCATACCGTGCATAAGATGCATATCCATTAGGTCGAAGTAATCGCTTGCCCCCCATTGTGCTTTATCGCACACTTCTACTTTAGAAGCAAAAGTTTTAATCTGGGCAGAATAACGAACTATGGTTGCTTCGTTTTCTGGCGGTGTTCCACACTCTGCAGTGGCGGTATCATTACTACCAAGAGCAGTAATCATATCCCATTCGTGTGTAATTCCATTGGCTTTTCGTTTGGCAACTTTATCTAAGAAAGGAGTCTTTCTGTCGGTAATGTCAGCTAAACGAGTGTCCAAGTGTTCCCGCTGGGCGTATGTTGAAGTAGTTGTTGATTGAACAGTCTTTTCTAAAATTTTAGCGGCTTGAGCTAAACCATCTTTAATATTAGATGATTTCTCTAAAACCTTGACTGCTTCCAACAATCCTTCAGAAACTGATTTATACATACGCAATAAGTTCTAAGAATTAATTTATAAAAGATAGTAAGAGGTTATTTCTCTTTACTCGCCCATTTTAAGCGAATCCTACCACATTCTGAAAAAGCTCTTTCAGGGTCATTCTCATTGGCTTTGCGAATCGCATCCAATTCCTCGTCAAGTGATTTATATACATCAGTATTATCATCACCTTCAGATTCGTCTTTGTCCACTGCTATGCCCTTAGTAGTTTTACGATTAACTACTCGATTCTTTTTCAACATCTTTGCCATCTTCTCCTGATTAGTAATTACTGATTTCAAAAGGTCAGCCGCGGATTTCTCCGTGTCCTTATCTTCCTCTCCTTCAACTTTTTCATCTTTATTTTCTTCAGTCTTTTTAGGTTGACTTCCATCTTTACCTAAAAGTTTTCCAAAGAAACCCTTCAAACCTTTTTCAAAGCCTTCTTGAATCATATTACCAACTTCCTTACGGGTAAGAGATTTTTCCTCGTCTTCCTCGTCTTCCTCATCTTCCTCAGAGTCATCTTCTTCCTCATCTTCTGAGTCCTCTTCTTCGGAATCTTCCTCAGATTCTTCAGAATCAGATTCTTCATCTGAAGCTTTGGAGTTGTCTTCGGCTGATTCATCTTTAGAGTCATCCTCTGAATCAGAGTCTTCTTCTTCAGAAGATTCTTCTTCATCAGTTTTCTCATCAGAGTCATCAACTGCTTTTTTGTCTTCGTTCTCTTGGTTTTCTGATTCTGCCTCTTTAGTTCCTTTTTCATCTTCCAATTCAGAAGCATCTTTTTTAGCTTCGTCATTTTCAGCTTCAGTAGAAACTTTTTTCTTAGCATCTTCAGATTCAAGCGAAGATTGTTTTTTCTTATTCATAAGCGTTGAATCATTAACTTTCAGACTAAAGTTAGTTAATAATTTTACTATATTTTCATCTCCTAAGGTTTTCATACTTAGGTTGATAAACTTAATTAATTCTTCTCTTGTCATATCAGAAAAAGTGCTGACTGCTTCTAATCTTTCTGCTTTATCCATAGATTTAGCAATAGCACCCACCCAAGTCTTTGGATTTGCAGGAGTAGAAGTAACTGCGATGTGGTCTAATTCAATATCTTTATAAACTCTGGAAAATACTTCTTTCTTTTTATCCCATTCAAGTTTGTAATCTTTTACAAACCCACCAATTGACAAACCAAGTTCTTTTTTCTTTTCAGTCAATGCATACCACAAATCTTTGGCTTTAGAGGTAATATCTAATTTAGCCTTCATTACCAAATGATTTTTTGTATCCACCGATAACTTAGTAACATCACCTAATTCTGATTGCCAAGACTTATCGTGTTCAGCATTCAAACCAATAATGTGCTTTTTAATGCTGTTAGCCATTGATTTTATTGCACTGGGAGCCATTTTGTCTCCGTGCAAATCAATGTCCGTGGAAGAAGCAACTCCCTCAATAAATTTTTCTTTTTTCTCTTTGCCATCTTCATCTAAGTGAACTTCTTCATAACATTTCATAATTGGCATAGAAAAGGAAAAACGGGTAGCTTCGGATTGTTTTTGTGCTGTTTTTAACATAGATTTATTTTTTGAATGTTCTTTTGCCTATTTTTTGCTTTTGACAAAGAGATAGATAAGAACAAGTTTTCTATTAATAGTAAATGTAGATTAATCTTTTTGAGGATTGGGGCTTAAAATGCCCTCAATCCCAAACGACAAAATCCCAACCCTTAAAAAGATTAAAAGAAAAAAACCACGCCAAACTCAGAGTTCGAAGGCGTGGTTATGTGCTAAAAATTATAATTGCACTAAATAAGCCTATGCATAGATTTTCCTTAACCTAAATTAAAGGTACACTATAATAACAAAAAAGTCAAGAAATCGATTAAAAAGGGTAAATAAACGGCTAATCTTCCAACCTTTTAGCTGTCTTTTTTGATATTGATTTCTTCATTGTAGTTGTGTCCAACTCTAAACACTCTCCTGGTTTATCCACAGGTATGTCTTTAGTATCTGGTGCTTCATTTTGAGGTGTATCTGTTAAATTACTTTGGTGCTTTTGACTAAACCCACAACTTACAACTACATTTTTTGTTGTTAGAGTTATCTTATTTTCTGACTTGCATCTGGAACAAATTGTTCTTTGAGTTACTGTAGCAAGCGGAGAAGAGCCAAGGTCTATATTTGACAGATACCTGAAACATTTTTGACATTTCCAAGTATAATTCATAAATTATTTAGCCTTAGGCGTTTCCGCTTTAATTACAAATTCTAATTGTCGGTCATAATCATCAGAAGGGGGAGTTACTTGCTTAACCCCAATAAATCCTGCATCTTGTAAAAATTTAATCATAATCTCAGGAGTATAACCTGATAAGTATATTTCGGTTAAATCTTTTTGTGTGCCAAAAATAGCTTCTAAGTATCTTTCATCAAAAGTTTGCAAGAATTTACCCATTGCCTTCTTAACATCTACACAAATAATAGTCATCTCACTAACAGGCTTTAAAACTCTAAAGCACTCTTTCAATGCAGGAAGAAGCATTGGTTTGCCAATTCTTTGAAGAACTCTTTTAGCATAAATTTCATCTACAGAGCCATCTTCTAAAGGTAGTTCTGAAAAAGCCTTTGCAACTATTTCAGTATGTGGAAAGTTTTGTGTATCTAAATGAGTCCAATCTCCATTTAGATGCACTGGAGTTTTACTCCCCAATTCAATTTTCTTTGGGATTGTGTCGTTTGATGTTGGAATATTTGTGCTTTCTTCCGTCCCTTCCCTGGAAGGAACCGCTCTTTGTATTCCATCGAGATTTGTATTAATCATAGGATTTTCCTTTTGGTTAATTATTAAATTATTGTGTTTATGTGTAATATAATTAGTTGCTATTTCTATTGATTTAGGATTTTGACAACTAATATCTCCTGAATTATAAAGAGCAGTAAATAATGTTTCGTCAATATGAACTCCATATTTTCCTTTTTCTGCCATTGCCAACCACAAGTCCCAGTCCTGAAATCTCTCTAAACTTTCATCAAAGCCCTCTTCAGGAAAGTCTTCTGCTTTAATTAAGCTCATAGTGGAAATATAATTTGTTCTCTTTAATTTATCAATGTCCCAAGAAACCCCACGAACTTGCCCCGTTAGACTACCTTTTCTTTGATAATTACAATAAGAAAAAGAAGCGTTAGAATAAAATAATTTAGTTAATAATACTTCCAACATAAGAGGTTTCAATTCTATATCATCATCACAGAAAAATAAGAAGTTACCTTTTGCCCTTTTTCTGCCCTCATTTCTTGCCCACGAAGCCCCTCGCTGGTCTTTATCTCTAACTATAATAATTTCAATATTCTTGTGTGTTTGCTTTTTTAGAGATTCAATAGAGTGTGGTTCTTTGTCTAATATTCTGGTTGGTATAATAACCGAAATTAACTCGTCTGTTGAAATCTTCTTTTTAACAATATTTAGTAATCTCTTTTTTGGAAAATGTTTCGTTAAGAGTCTGTGATTAGCAATATCATTATCATATCTACCTTGGCTGGAAGAATGAAAATGGTCGCAAATAGTTTCAAGATGCCCAAAAGAATAGCCTTGTTCCAAAGCAGTCAAAAACAATTCGTTGTCTTCCCCACCATTTACATAATCTTCATTTAAACCGCCTAATTTTTCAAACACTCTTCTTTTTATCATAAACGCCGCACCTGTAGCTGGGATTTGGCAAGTATTGAATCCATCAAAACTTAACTGGGTTTTTACAGAATCAATTAAGTTATCTACATTGCCATATTTCCCCCAATACATATTCATTCCATAAACTATCTTATCCATACTTGGTATTCTTAAAGGTAACCCAACAATATCTTCGTCGTGTTCTTGTAATTCTTTAAATGCCTGTTTAGTTAAGACCACATCATCATTAAGAAAAAGTAACCTATCCGCTTTTGATAGACTTGCCCCACGATTACACGCTTGAGCAAAATAAAACCCACGAACAATAAATACTTTATAGTCCATAGGTATGTTTTGTAAGCATCCTCCAATCAAATCCCAACGATTGTGATGGGGGATAATTATGTCTGGTAAATCTTTATGCATAGAGTTCGTTTATAAATTTATAATTATGTCCTTTTAATGATTTGTAATAATCAAATTTTTCTTCTAAGCCATTATCACAAGCATTATGAATATGCCCGTGAACTGAATTACTATTTACTATATACAGCTTACCCGTGTAATTTGAAATTTTCTTATTTTGAGCCAATACATAACCTCTCTCTGCTAAGACTTGATTCATCTCTTCTGTTCCTTCCCAAAAAGGTGGTTTAAATATTTTCTTGAATACTCCCCATTGTTCGTATTTATCTAAAACTGCATTAGTTTGTTCTTTTGTCCAAACAGCACATTCAAGATGAGTGTGTTTATCTCCGTGCAATGCTAAATCTATCCAATCTATCTGATTAATCCTTTGGCAAAATTCTTTTGTGCAATCATTTGGTATTGTAAATAAAGTTACTTTCAATTCAGGAATTGCCTCTTTTAATTTATTTAGCAAATCCATACGATTATTTTTCTCACTAAAATCATCAAAGTCAAAAACTAATTCTTTTTTTTGCCAATCAATTATTATATAATTTTCTGACTCAGTAATAGTATTACCACCACCCGCAAACAATTTATTTATATCCTCTAAACTCAATGACCAATAGTGTTCTGAAGACTTGATGTGTTCTTCATTAGGCAAAATGGATAAAAATCTACCCCCTGGCTTCAGTACTCTTTTTACTTCTTTAATAAATGCAGGTAATTTTTCAATATGTTCTAACACCTCTATAGTAAATACCGCATCAAAAGAATTACTTTGAAAAGCAAACATTGGTAAAATCTCTGGCGTAGTTTGAAATTTTACTGAGGAATACTTCTTTTTATTATACTCAACGGCAACACTACTAATATCTATACCTGTGTACTCAAGGCGTTTGCTTGTTAAAGATAGAGCCTCATAAAACTCTCCTTTACCACAACCTATTTCTAATACCTCCCCCAAAGGTGGTAATAAATCAAGCATTATCTCAAATCTATCGCGGTTAACTCTTGGAATACTTTCTTTTATCTCTTTAGTATAAAGAGTGTCCCAATACTTTTTAGAATTAATGTCTTTTTCAAGTAGTTGTTTCATAAGCTAATAAATATACTTTTTACTGAAATATCTTGGGTATCTTTTTTCTTGACCTTTAGTTGTTTCAAAATGTTTAACTTCAAATGTGGGTAAATATCCTACTTGAAAACCATTTTGTCTGAAGTATTCATTTAAGGTTTTATCATTTAACACCTTACATTTACTTACTAACTCAGTGAAATCTTCAAACTTCATAGCTCTAAAAATTCCACCTATGTGCTGTGTTTCATTAAATTCAAAAGAGGCAACCTTTTTTGTCTTTACTATCTCTGGGACAGTATCTATGCCTTTAACTACGGGGCTAACAATTAATTTTTTTAAATCATCGGTAAATACTTCGGCTATTTTACTTATAGTATCAGGAGTTAAAATTTCACAGTCAGGGTCTACCTTTATAACTATATCTATATGCCTTGATTTAAACCAATCATAAGCCTGTTTAGTTGCCCCTGTAATTCCCCTATTCTCATTATTCCTAATAACTTGGAAGCCTTCTTCTTTTAACCATTCGTAAGTTCCATCTGTTGACCCATTGTCTACAATTATATGTTCATACGAAATACCTGCTTTATCTTTTAAAGCCTTTAGACAATGGTAAGTATAATACAAACGGTCAAGAGTTATACTAAAAATTCCTATTTTTTTATTCATAAATTTAAGATAATAATGATTCATCAAAATCAAATTTTTCTATGTGCATTCGTTGTTTTTCACCTTCACCTGCAAAAGCAGTTAGAATATGCCCAACATCAAGAGATATTTTTCCCATTCTTTTTATTTGTGGTCCAAGATAATGTGAAGCAATGCCCATTCCCAGCAAGGCTACTTGAAAATCATATTCTTCAATTTCTTTCAACATTTTATGTGCTTCACTACCTAAATTAGAAAACTCTGAACAACCAACTGCCCCGACTACTTGTATTTTATGTAGATTCATTTTTTCATAATGTTGGACAAATTTTTTATGCTTCGTTCTTTCAAAAATAGCTGGAGCGTGATATCCAACCAATAATACTTTTGCCCCACTAAGCATATCAAACAATTCCCCCGAAGCAACCATTTGATATCTATCTGCTAAAGTAGTAATTATCTTTAATCCTTCAATACCATAATGTTTGAGTATTTCAGGATACATATAGAAAAATTTACCCCAATCAGTAGTTTGAACTCTGGTGTCTGTTTCTTTTCTTCTTAGTGGGTGAGAAAAAACATAATCATTCTCTGGCAATAATCGGATAATATCTTTTTTCAAAATAACATCACTTGGTTTAACTCCACTAATTGATAAATATTTTTCTAAATGAGGTATTTCCGCTATTTCAGGACACGCTAAAAATATTTGTTCAGCATCACCAAGAGAATTTACTGAGAAAGGTAACTTACAAGTGTGAGCCACTTGCAAATCCTTTATCATTTCTTCGTAGGTTGCATTAGTATACTTCATAAGATTAAAATTTATAAATATAAGTTGCAAAAAGATGGTCTATTTCGTGTTGAAAAACTTTTGCAGTTTGACCCTTCACATCCTCCTCTATAAAATCTGTTAAGTCGCCTTCTTGAATTAATTGGTATTTAACTACACATTTATGGTGGCGTTGAACTGTGATAGGTGCTTCTTCTGGAAAAGTAACACAACCCTCAACAGAATCAACCGTTGCGTTAGTGTGGTTAATTATTACAGGATTAACTACTATCTTTTTAGTGTTAGTTACAAAAAAAGCTAAGGGGTCTTGGTCATCTATTTGAGGATGAGCCAAAGCAAATATCTGTGAAAAATTGCCTTTTGGTTTAAGACAAAAATCAAGCATTTTCTGAGCCTCTTGAATAACCCGTTGTAAGTCAGAAATAGCAACTTCTCGACTTATTTTTGTGTGTGGATATACTATTTGCATAAGATTTTAAACCCAGTTAATTTCAGCATTCTTAGCTCCTGGCACAGAATTCTTTATAAAATCGTCATCTTCTTTTGTAACCTTTGTTCCCCCCCGACCATCAGCTAACTTCCTAATTGATTCTCCTTTATCTGTAGGAGTTAATTGTTTTCTTGAGATTGTGTCGTTTTTTTCCAGCTTATCAATAGTTTTTAATAGTCTGGGGTCAGGTGGAGTTTTATTTGGTTCTACGGGAGTATGCCCCCTTACTGGTGGCACAGGAGGGCTTCTAAGTAATTCAATCCTTTGCTTATAGCCACAGCTAAAACAATTTAAGATACCAGACTCTAAATCTATACTCATTCTGGTATCACACTTCGGACAGAACATTTCTGAACTTTTAGCTCGTTCAATTAACTCCATAATACCTGCGGTTGCCTTTCCTCGCAGTTCTTCTGGAATATCATAATTCTGAACAAACTCCTCTACTCTTTGACGAATAGTTTTTTCTTTTTTTCTTGGCATAAGATTATTCTTTATTAAATGCTTTTGCAAATTTTTTAAAAAATTGGTCATAATTTTCTTTTGGGCTAATGACTTTTTCTTCTTTGGGGGCTGGCAAACTCCGTTCTATCATTATATTTACTACTTTCATCCCCCTGTTTGCATCGTGGTCAATGCTAACTCCTGAGGCATAACCAATAGTTGTCCCATTTAGTTTAACTTCAGTTTGTCCTCGAGCATACATATTCATACATTTCTATCAATTAAACTCGGCACTAAGTCAGGCTTTTTCGCTTTTCGCATAACTGCCCCAACCTCGTCTTTGAAAAATTCATCATAAACTTCATCTTTTTTCTTACTCTTAATTCTGGTAGCCATTTTAATTTTTTTACCTTTTGTATATTGCATAATCAAATAACGCCCCTTATAACTTTTTGTTTATAGAGAAATTTTTTCCGTTCTCTGATTTTATCCTTGTTCCTTTGATAATAGCTTTGGTCGTAACCTCTCTTTCTCTCAGATACTTTATTCTTTTCTAAAATCTCTTCTTTATTATCCAGATAATAGCTTTTGGCACTGTCGTTTAATTTCTTACGATGCTGTTGGTAATAAATCTTTTGTTTAATTTTTGTTTTTGCTTTATTGCGATGGTAATACGAAGGTCTCTCAACTTTGTTGGTTGGATTTTCCTTTTTTTGGTTTGTGATTGCTTGTTCCATATATTTATTATTTAAAAACCCACTTTTTAGAATAGTAATACCAATTATCCGTTTCTTTAGAATATCTACCCTCACTCATTGACTCATAATGATAAAGCTCTGATTTACAGGCATACCAGATAGTTTTGCCATTTTCACGATAGCGATTACATAAATCTATGTCCTCCCACCCTAACCAATACTTTTCATCAAATCCGCCCATATCTAAGAATTCTTTTTTATTGACCAACATACACGCACCAGTAACTGCAGGATATTCTTTATCTTCATTGACTGCTTTAACATCTCTATCCACCCCAAAATACCTATGGAAAGGGTATTTAAACTGGTCAAATTTAATCCCTGCGTGTTGAATAGTGCCTGCCCCTGGAATAATTAGTTTAGCCCCAGTAACCCCCGCTTTATTGTGTTTATGGCATTTGAGCAACTCTATTAACCAATTCTCTAATGGTAAAGTGTCATTATTTAAAAAGCATAGATAAGTTCCTCTTGCTAATCTCGCCCCCTGATTGTTAGCCATTGAATACCCTTTATTTTCAGTATTTCTTACATACACCCCTGCAATATTATAAGGTTTGCACTTCTTAAAAAATTCTTTTATGACTGTTTCAGAATTATCTGTTGAATTATTGTCTATAATAATAAGCTCACAAGGATGATAATGGGTATTAGCAAATAAATAAGATAACATCTGCAGAGTAAATTCTCGCTTATTAAATATTGGAATGATAATAGAAATAGCTGGTTTCATATTTTTATTCGCTAACCAAAGGATGATAATTATATTTTATGACCTTTTTAAATATCAGGTCTAACTTATCAGCCCTGTCTTCAGGAGTAAGCTGACTAACAAATTTTTTACCTTCCTTTGCTTTTTCTTTTAATAAATCTTGATTTCTATAAATATCAACTATCTTATCTGCAATATCGTCTGAATCTACTACAGCTTGGCTCACACCATCAGCGTGATGGAAACTAACCTTCGGTTCTATCAAATATCCTAAATCATTTAAGGTATAAGGTACTGCCGAGCAGTTAGTCGCTAACACAGGCACTCCGCAAGCCATACTTTCGTGAAAAATCATTCCAAAGCCTTCTCCCATAGTTGGCAAGCAAAAAATATCCCCTAAGTTGTAAATCTCTCTAATAGTTTTCTCTGATAAAGAGCCATCTTTGTTTTTCTCTCTGGGCATTACAACACAATCATTAACCTTGTAATAATCAATAATATATTCTATCTCGTGTCCTTCTTTAGCCCCCTCAGGGGTAGTGGTTGAATGAGTTAACCCTAATAATAGTATTGCTTCTGGTATTGCTTCTTTTATTTTTGGCATTGCCTTAATTAAAGCCGGTAAATTCTTTCTGGTCTGATTTCTGGCAAGAGTAGTAATGACAAAGTTCTTTTCACAATTAAAATCTTTCTTTAACTGCTTTTTATCCATTTCATAGAAAATCTTTGGGTCAGTGGCAGGAAAGAAAACTTCTCCTTTACTCTCTGGCAATACTTTTTTTATTTCATCTTCTGCGAACACACTGTGATATAAATTGTAGTCAACCCATTTTAAAGGCTCTTTACAACCAAAACCTAACGGACCGCCATCTAATACTCCCCAATGAATCCATTTACCTTTGCGTGGGTACGCCATAGCAAAAGCTATTTTTGGCAACATATAGTAATCCCCCAAGGTTAGAATAATATCTGGTTTAAACTCTGATAAAGCATACTCAAGCATTTCTCTTGCCCAATGACTCTCTAATTTATAAAACTTGCCTGGATAAACTTTTATCTCCTTATCTTCTGGAAAGCCATTAAACCCCAAACCTACCTGTCTAATTTCATACCCTTTCTTTTTTAAAGGCAAAATTAAATCTCTGAATTCTCTGGCGAATCCTGATGGTTGTTTATAATAATCTCCGTAAATTAAAAGTTTCATAAATTTTTCTGAAAGAAAGCAAGTGAACACCCTGCTCTATCTATAATTTTTATTTGATTAACGCCAAACTTCATTTTATGAATCATTATATTACTAATAACTTTTGCCATTTCACCATATTCAAAATATTTATAATGAATACTCCAATCCTCAATTACATACCAACCACCTGGGTTAACAAACTGCCATAGACAATTAAAACTATTTCTGGTTTCTTTTTCCTTATGTGAAGCATCATCACAAATAATATCAAAATTTCCGTGCTCTTTTCCAAAAGCTATTAAACCCTCTATATTATTTTGGTCTACTTGGAAAAGATGAATATTTTTATCAGGCATTGATATAGGTGGGTGAATGCCTATGCCATACACCAAAGAATCAGCAAAAACCTCTCTTACCCAATTAAGAAACCCACCATTCAAATAACCAATTTCAAGCAACTTAATTGGGCGAGTTGTCCACTCTTTAAACATATTCAAATACTCATCAGTTATTCCTGATTGAAGTTTATCTGTGTTATACATACTCTTTTGGTAAAAGGTTAAGAACTAATAAAAGTTTTGGCACTAATACTAATGCCTTGCCTCTATCCTGGCATTTTCCTTTTGGGAATACTTCTTCTACTGCATCACAAATTCCTTCCCATTCTTTACTTGTTAGTTTTCGTGTTTTCATCTTTTTTAATATCTAATTTCTTAGCTTCTTTAATCCAAGCATCTAACACCGCTTCTACTGTGTCTAAACGCTGTGTAAGAACTTCATTAACATTGTTCTGCCCTTTAAGATATTCAAAAATATCTCTCAATGCTTTTCCCACTTGGTCAAAGTTATAAACAGAAAATTCTGAAAATTCCTTTGTGGTTAAAGGTCTTGCATCTGGAGAAGGTAAGCGTAAATCTAAAATCTTACCTTCTTTACTTTGTCCTAATGTTGATAGGTCTTGAACTTTAGCCATAGGTTTATAATTGCTCAACTTTCGGTCCTTCACTGTCCGCTTTATTTGGCATTAAATTTCCTGGGGCAAACCCTTTAGAAAATTTCTTTTGAACCTCTTGTTTTTCTTGCCATTCTTCAGGAGTCATCGGTGAAATGTTTGAATAATTAATAACCTGGATTAATTCACCTGTCTTAGGATTAACTGCAAATACTACTCCATTTAATCGTCTTTCATCAGAGATAGTAGATAAGAACTCATTGGTAAGCTCTTCCAGTTCCTTTGCATCTTTCTTTACAATAATTTTAACTTGGTGTTCTGCCTTTGCAGGAACACGAACTGGTTTTTCATTATTTTGTGGTTGATTTTCCATATTACTTTCTGTATTCAGAATAAGATTTTATTCTGAAATTAGTTAATTTTTAAAGTGTTTAAATCTTTTTTTAATAAATCAAAATTTAATAAATTAGAAGCGGGAGATTTTTCATTATTGACATCAACTGCTGTCCACCCGTCATTTAATGTTTTTTCAATATAACGGTAAGTTAAGTATCCATAGCCACCCAAACCCCAAGCAGGACCCCAACTATTCTTAAAAGGCATTCGTTCATTTATATCATCAAAGCCCCCTACTAAAATAGCGTGCAATCCCCCTGACTTTAACCCTTCTTTATAATCAATTATTCCATTAACAGGGTTAAAGAAATTCTCAAAAACTTCAACACCGATAATTGCAAAACCATTAGCAGTAATTGCATAACGCAACTCATCAACATTCTTAACTGCTACATAAGGTCCTATCTTATAAGTATTGCCTTCTGCATCTTTCAATCCTTCATTTTGTAAAAGTTTTAGCATTACTCTAATAAATGTTCCCTTCTCATCAGGCATTCCATCAACTGCCTTGCATCTGTTATATAAGTCTAACCCTGAAAAAGTTAATATTTCTTTAGTTTCTAACTTTTCGTGTTCTCTTTTTAGCCCTACCCCTGAATAGCCTACACAGGCTGGGTCTTCGCCTTGGTTTAATAAAGGAATAGCCATATCAAACCAACTGATTGCTTTTGGTAAAGTTTTAGGGGTGAGATAACTACTCAATAGTAAATCATTTTTGTCTTGTGGGTCTTTTAAACAACCCAAAGTATAATTATTCATAAGTTATTAGGATGAGCGTTTATTGCCCTCATCAATTACTTTCTTAGCGCCGTGAGCTAATTGAAGCTCTCCAACGCCTGTTCGTGTTTTTAACGACCTTTTACTGCTGGATTCAGAAAAATTAGCACTATTAATAGGTGTCCTAACTTTTATCAAAGTATTATGACCACATTTTGAACATTGGGAATTGACTGTATCCTTATCTAATAATTGTCCGAAAAACATATCCTCTTGATGCTCACATTTTTGACATTTAAAAGTATAAATTGGCATAAGATTAACGCTTTACTTGACACCCCTTACACCCACCCTCTCTTTTCTTTAGGTAAGTAGCCATTCCATCATTTGTACTTAGACCTTTATTTCTCATAAAATTTTTAATAAAAGAATAGGTTTGAGGAAGTGGCAAATCCTTAGTAAAACTCATAAGATTCTTCCGAGTTATCGGGTCAAGTCCTCGCATTAAATTTCTAATTGTTCGAGTTGTAATTTCATTTGTCATAAATTTTTTTTTAGGCTGGTAATAAATGTAATTTAAACTTGTGAGTGAGAAGCATTTCCTTCTTCTCCGTGCCAAGCATACCCTTTTAAATAATCTTGAATTTCTACTTCAGGCAACAAAGCACAACGACAATTAGGATGAGCCAATGGACCGAGAAAGCCATTACTAAATTGTTGGTCAAAAGCAATTATTCCATCTCCAACTGCTCTCGTACAAACTTCACAGGCTTTGGGTTCTGCTAACCAAGATTTCTTTTTAACATCTCTACGGGCATAACTTTCTTCTCTTGCCCAAGAAACTGCTTGTCCTAATTCTGTGCGTGAAATCATTTCTGCTCTTTTATTAGTAAACCACTGCCCTGATTTAGGTACTTTCCAACTTTGAAATAACTTTTTCAGGTCTTTTTTCATTCCCTCATATCCTGCCCCATTATCATAAGCACCTATTAAAGAAGACACTATTAACCTGCGAGTAGTTTCATTAATTCTGGTTATTCTTTTGCCCGCCTCCCATTTTAGTTTGTTTCTAACCATAGGGTCTTTCAAGGTAAAGGAAATACCCATTTGTGAACCTAACCTTTGTGATTCCTTGCTTCCCTTTTTCATTGCCGTTTTAACATCTTGCAAAGCGACCTTTCCGCCAACATCATACCCATCTTGGTAATAATCATAGAATAAGTCTATTTCAGCATCTTTCGCACCAACAAGATACCCTTCATTGTCCATAGCCCGTAATAAAAATTCCTTTTCAATGCGATACCGAGTTTTTAAAGTTGTATCTAATTTTGGGTACACTTGTAAAAAATCTCTGATAATCCCATAAGGAAACCTATTGGCTTGAGATTGAAAGAAGTCTTCTGAAACCGCCGAAACAAACTTACCTTCTAATTCTAAAAATGTTTTTACCTCATCAGTATAAAAAGCCGAACCACCTTCTTTATTGAAAGCTTCTGTTTCTCGTTGAACATAATCTAATGAGTAATACATATTTTATTCTTTACTTATTCTGTCATAATTGCCTTCCTCGTCTTGTTCATATAGGAAATCTTCGTGTCCATAAATATGAACTCTAACACTGGCTCTATATTTTTCTTTAGTGGTAAATAAAACTTTCTTATGCTCTTCAATATGAACTTTATGATTTTGACTGCGTAAGGCATCAACTATTTCCCCTTTATTTATTGATTCATTTTCTTTCTTCGCTTTTTTCTTGGCTTCTTCTTTAGTTTCTGTTTTAACTACCTCTTCTGACTTTTCTTGTGATTTGCCCTCTGGTTTTTCTTTTTGCTTATCAGCCTGTGTCTTTGCCTTTCCCGAAGAAAAATCTTTTAATGGAGTAGCAATACCGTTATGAACTACATAGAACTCGTCCATCCAAGTTTCTGAGCCTGCTTCTAACCCCATTCTCTTTCTGGCTTCATTCCAATTTCGTGTGCCATACATAAATGATTTGCTGGCTTCTTCTACTCGGCTTGTACTATCTTCTAAATCAATATCTTGAAAATCTAACCGCCAATCTTTTATATCAAAAGAATTAACAATAACTTGCTGGGTAATTTTATTACAAATTGCATTTCTTAATGG
>Ga0222667_1000456_pt1 | contig 18348 bp, 26 predicted proteins | sample AntAcemetagen657_FD_179854 | JGI IMG/M metagenome (GOLD analysis project Ga0222667, IMG submission 179854) | Saline water microbial communities from Ace Lake, Antarctica - #657 | ecosystem: Environmental > Aquatic > Non-marine Saline and Alkaline > Saline | place: Antarctica: Ace Lake... | reverse complement strand
TACTTTATACTCACGACACCTCAACAAAGCTAAGTTCTTTTTATTTAAATGGTGCGGCTGCTGGAAGTGGAACACATAGTAATGCATTTACAGGAACTTCTAATACATATTTGGGAGGATTTTATAATGGTTGGGGTGGTGCTGGGATACTAGATGAAGTAGCTATATGGAAAGGAGAGATTTTATCTTTAGCCGAAGCACAAGACCTTTATAATTCAGGAGATGGTTTGGCTTATCCTTTTGTAACTGATGTAACTAAAGTAGTATCTGCCTTAACATTATCAACAACAGACGAATACCCAACACTTATCACAACAGTACCCGGAGGCTCACTCTCCTTAACAGCATCCTTAATAGCTCCTATGCCTATCGCACCCTTACCATCCCCTAACACAGTAGGGACTACTTTAATTAATAAAAATTATCCTAACGTTGAGGGATTGATTGCAGGGACTACAAAACAAACAGGCAACCCAAACCTCGTCGCTATTGAAGGGGATAGGTCATGGTAGAGAAGTGGAAACAGTTTGTACCTAAGAAGACAGCGATACTTCAAACAAATCCTTCACAAAATTTTAATATTCCTAATCACCAGGAAGTGCAATTAATGGAGTGAGTAGTATGTTGATTTGTTCTTTAACAAGAGAAGGCACCGACGCTGATGACACATTATTACAGGATGTTTATTGTGCAGAAGTTGATTTCCATTATCAGATTAATACTATTGGTTCAAGAACAAGAACGATGAAATAGATACATTTATATACTTCTTATGTGTGAGTAACACATGTTAAACATAACTATAACGCTTAAAGAAATAGAAGAGCTTGTTAATGCAAAAAATGAAGGCACTAAGAGTGCGGATATTGATGTTTTGGCACGAACTATTCTACGATTAACTAGGGCAGTAGTGAGAATAAAGTTCTTAAGGAAATAATTAAAACCATGACAAATAATAAATCATAATGATAGACACAACAAACGGAATTGACATACGAACTTTAACAATGATGACGATTGGAGAGATCCGAGAACATCATAATAAATTTAAAGTGTTGAAAGGAGGTTTAGAAAATGGAAAAAATAACAATAAATGAAATCAACGAGAAACCATCGGGTTTGGTGATTATCAAATACAACGACAATAAGGAATGCACTATGAATACAAAATGGCAGTCTCAAGAAGTGAATTTTTTGAAGGCAGATGTAGGAATAGGAGGAACTTGTGAAGCTCTAATTGTTCAGAAAGGCGAGTACATTAATCTTACGAAGATTAATATGGATGCTAACTTTACTAAAGGCAACGCGCAACCTGTTCAAGAGAGACCAGCTGATACTACGCAGGAAGTTAAAGGAACACCTAATCCACAGAGAGTTGGCTTATATATTAAGTTGGCTGTTGAGATGTTAATTGCTGCACCTGTTGAAGGTAATACTATCGAACAATGTTTATGCGAAAACATTCAAGAGATTAAGAAGCTAGAAGAATTTACTATTGGGCTACTTAGTCAATGAATGACATCGAAACAACAGCGAACACAGGCTTTAAAGTTCAAAAACTACCTACGGGACCACTCGAGCAGAACAGAATCATCAAAGAAATACAAGACGATAAAATGTTCAGAAACAGTTTGCTCGGAAACAGATACTACTTTAACTGATGAGACAGGACGAAAGAGAATACGTAGTAAAACAGTTAAGGGAGATTAAGGAAACAGCTGACCAACTCGAAATGTACATAAGAGGAACAAAATCAGATTAACTATATGATTAAAACTAATCATACCTTTTTTAATTAAAGCGCCACTTAGGCGTTTCATACTCATGGGGAAAAGCCGAATCGTACGTCGGAACTAGCCCCATGTTCATACTCATGGCTGCATTTGCCAGAGAGCAGACGGAGCTGGACAAAGGTTAAGGGTAATAGCTTAATTGATGTGGAGTCCTACAGGTTCGAATCCTGCCGTCCGCTTTGGGGGTTGTTCCCTTAGATTACGCGTAAAAGACTGGACACCGGGAAAGACTGGGATGTGGGTTCAAGTTTAGTCACGAGCGCCCACATTTTATAATCACAATGGAATACACAAAAGAAGAAATAAGAAAGGCAATATCAGACAGGTTTTTATATAGAAGCTTCTCTGAGAAATCTAAAGAATTGCTAGAGGAGGTATTTGTAGTAATTAATAATATTTTATAATCATGGAAGTTGGTAATATAAAGAGGATGAAGAGTGACAAAGAGTGTTTACCTTGGTATTGTGTAGAGTGTGGTAAAGAGTTTATGAATTCTATGGAATTATATCAACATCAATTAGAGACAGGACATAAATGAGAACTGAATTAGAAGAATGGTGTAGGTTGTTGGATGTTTATGAAAGTGTGTCTGATGCTGATAGGTATTTAGATCGATTTAAGAATAACCAAAGACGCTCTCTATTGTCATTTTTGCCAAAATCATACTCTTTTCCTTTGAATCCTTTATCTTCTCCCATCTATCATAAGACCAGACATCCTCTTTATCAATAACTATACTTTCATCGCTTACAAGCTCTCTTAAGAGCTCCTGTGCTGACTGTCTACGCGTACCCCACGATTTCGAACATTCAATAATAAGGATCTCTTTAATTGCTGGTAATTTGGCTTTAGAACAGGCCAAAACAGATCGCCTAATCGTTTCTAGTTTAATATCACGAGTTGCTGCCTCTTTACTCATCTTTTTTATACACACCCAATTTTATCAATAAATCAATCTGTTCTTTTAGATCCTTCGCGGTCTCAAAATGTAGTTTGAACCTATTACCAACAACTCCAAATTCATAAGTATTGGGTCTGTCCTTATACGTAATTGTACTTTCCATGTATATCTCACACATGAAGCCTTTATATATTTATGGGTTCTAAGAATCCATTCCCAATTCACACACACAAGCCACTTTCTCCTGCCTACTAATATAGCTAGCTAGCTAATAAGCCCTTTATTAATATAGCTACGACTAGGACACTGGATTAAAAGAGGGCGTTTTCTTCGGAGTGGTTGTTATTCCTCTTGGGGATTGGTCGTATGTGTGTGAGCAAACATACTGTGTGCGAAACATCAGCTTCGGTACTCGCCTGATCCTTCTTAGGGGGGTTTCGAATTGAGACATTTGTACATTCTCAATAACGCGGTTTTCTCGTTGATATGGTTAAGGTTAAATGGGGTTACCATCGCACTCCTCATTGTCATACCAACACATATTGTCTTATGTTGAACTCCTAAATACACACTCATTAATAAAGGTATTGGGGTCCCGCTGTTAAAAAGTGCGTATAATCCACAAGCCCTCACTTACCACAATGTATTAAAGCCTTGCTATCCTTAAAATCGCCGAGCGATTTTATCACGGCTAGCTGGCTTAGCTTGTGGTACGTTCGGGGCTAATTCTCCACAGGAAATGAAGGTTAACAGCGTGAACATTGACTTCCTATGGAAACCTCACCTAAGACGTATTCCGCACGTATTCCGCAGGTATTCCGCCTCCACTTCCTATGGAACAACCTATGTTTCCTATGGAGATAATGGCTTAGAATGGCTTGCTGGCCGACGTTCAGCGGAGCGGGGGGGGTTTGGGGGGGGCCCCCTCAGACAGATTTTAAAAATAGGTAAAGTATATAAAGTGTGAACTACACCTAGTTAGATGGGTGGTAAACTGGTTCTAACAGCAGAGGATAAAGCATGGGCTCTCAAGATTAAAGAGCGTGATGGTTTCAAGTGTATAGTCTGTGGCTCCACTCAATACCTTAACTCTCATCACCTGTTTCCTAGAGAACGAAAAGATACAAAATACGATTTACTAAATGGTGTGTGTCTGTGTGTTAAACACCATATGTTTTCACGTGTAATATCCGCCCACAACAATCCTATAGAATTTTTTCTTTGGTTAATGGACAATAGACCAGAACAATGGGACTTTATTACTAGACGGAGCACTCAATGAAGTTTGACAAATGGCAGTCAGAAGTTTTGAAGGCAAAAGGTAACCTCTGCATCCGTTCTGGCCGTCAGACTGGTAAATCCACAATTATCGCCGAGTTAGTGGACGATTACGCTTGTAATAATAAAGAAAAGGTTGTTATGGTCATCGCCTCCACAGAAAGACAAGCATACCTCCTCTTTGAAAAGATTTACGAGAATATACGTAAAAAACACTTCTCTTTACTAAAAAAAGGTAAGAAATACCAAACAAAGTCCAAATTAGAATTAAAAAACAAAACTAGGATCCTTTGCCTCCCATGTGGACTGGATGCGCGAGGAATTAGAGGATATACTGTTGATTTACTAATTGCAGACGAGGCCGCCTTTATCCCTAGACCTGTTTTCGACGCCTTAACTCCTTCGATTTCTACAAGAATAAAAGAAGGCGCGCGGATCATACTCCTCTCAACCCCCTTCGGAAGAGAGAATTATTTCTTTGATTGTTTCGGAAATGATACCTTTACCAAATTCCACGTCTCCTCAGAAGAAAATATAAGACAAGATAAGGATTTTCTAGATGCAGAGAAAAAGAGGATGAGTAAGATATCCTACGCCCAAGAGTATCTAGGGGAGTTTGCAGATTCACAGATGCAGTTCTTCAAAGATTCCCTAATCAAAACGTGTCAAACGTTACAGCGCGCACACGTCCCAGCGATAGATAAGAATGGTAATTATTACTTAGGTTCGGACATTGCGCGGATGGGTGACGATTCCTCCACTTTCCAAATTTTCCAAGAGATTGACGGAGAAATATTTCATCGTGATAATATCCAAACAACGAAAACCAAACTTAACGAGACGTACGACTTTATCGTACACCTAGACAAGACCTATGACTTCCAAAAGATTTTCATAGACAACGAGGGAATAGGAGTTGGGGTTTATGATTTCCTAATGGGTAACGACCAAACGAAATTTAAAACCTTAGGCGTCCTTAATTCCCTAGAACTTCCACAAACAAACGGCAGGAAGAAATACCAAAAGGAAGAACTTTACACTTTATTCCTTTCATTAATGAGACAGGGTTTAATTCATTTACTAGACGATGAGAATTTATTCTTCTCCCTAAGGGCAATAATCTTCGACTACACCACTGACCAATTAGGAAGAAGTCATTTAAAAATAGGCGCAAGTAGGCATACTGACACAGATATACCAGAAGGATTGATTAGAGCGGCGTTGGCCATAAAATACAAAGATTTAAATCCCACGATATACTCCATAAAAGTATAATGGCAGACGCAGGAACCCTCGCAACGACAGCACAAGTACTCCTAGCAATAGGTGAGAACGCTAGTGCTACACAAATTTTAGAAGCTAATACTAATATCTGGATTCTTTATGCGGAGTCTGACATGGAAAAGGCATTTGGAGATAACATAAGTTTAGTAGCAAACTACGCAAGTATAACCGCAGCAATGAAACAATGGTTAGCTTTAGTAGCATCTAATAGAGCCGCATTTTATGCAATCAACCAAGACCAAAACAACTGGGCTTTATCAACGACTCAAAGTAAACTAAACATAGTCGATACTATTTGGACAGGCTTCTTAAAAGATATAAACGAGCCTAACAATTCCATAGTAGACGACATGGGGTTATAATGCCACTAGACCCAAAATTTAACAAATTCACAACAGCGTCACCAGTAGTAGCTACCTATGATTTTAAAGACCTAGCAAGTGGTACAGGTTACGAGAATTTATGGGGAGCAGAAACAGACGGCGGGGATTATGTATTAATAGCTAACCAATTTAAAGCCTCAGTTAGAAAGGGCGGTGTAAAAGCTGGAGTAGATGCAAGTCCAACAACTATAACTTATGAACTAACTCCTTTTAATACCCCAAGAACAATAAACGGAACTTTAAACATCCTTTACAATTTTAGATTTAATGTCTCTGGCGGAACCACTTCGGTAACAGTAAACATCTATAAGAATGCTGATATTATAAGCACAGGTACAATCTATAACCAAGGGGACTCTTCAGATGATTATAGATTTATGGACACAGTAGAATTAACAAGAACTAATTATGCCAAAGGTGACGTGTTAAAAATCTCGCTTGTTTTTACAGCAACGGACCAAGTAGGGTTAGTCTGGATGCACAACCCTGCAGGAGAGGCTAGAACATTTGAAGGAGTAACATTCCCAGAAACATATTTAAAATTTGAGGTACCTTTTGATATTATACTATAATGGCAAATAATGACTTAAACAAAGCAACAACAACGAACTTCACAGACAACGTCCCAGACTTTATCATGGACGCCATGGCACTAGATACAGAGGGGAGCGCAGAGACAACATACTACTTCCAAAACGCAACAAAAGACTTAGGTTATTATGCCAACGACCCCATAGTATTCTCCGCAGCAAACGGTTTGGCAACATGGGCTTTTAAGCAGGGTTGGACTTCGGAGAATCCAAAAACGATAAAAGAGTTTGAACATTTTAGTGGTAGAGGTAACGATACTTTCGCTCAAATAATGTGGAACCATGAGGTAATAAAATTAGTTGTTGGGGACGCCTTCGCTGAAATAGTAAGAAAAGATAATATTATAATAAACCTAATCCCTATCAGTCCGGAGAGAGTTGGTATTGTTTCAGAGAGTGGAAGGATTAAGAGTTATAAAGTTTACAACGGAAAGAAATGGAAAACAATAGCTATAAGGAATATGTATCATACTTCTAATAAAAGAATAGGCGACCAAATTCATGGTACTTCACAAATAACAGCAATAAGAAACTCAATCGACGCAAGACAAGAGGCAGAAGCCGACGAGAGAATCATCAAACATAGAGACAAAGCCATAGGAGTTGTTTATTATAAAACTAATAATGAGGGTAAGATTGCCTATGCTAACACCCAAATACAAAACGCTGTTAAGAATGGAGAGATGGTTGGACTTCCAGAAGACACAGCGAAAATAGAACAGTTTCCGGGTAAGTCTTCAGAGGACCGGCAGAACTGGATACAGTCAAGAGAGAACCACACATACGCATCTCTAGGAGTACCACGAAATATGATTACTGCCGACGGAACGTCAGAGGTAGGTGGTATTAATGGACACTTAGTGTTTGAGGTAACAGGCGGGGCAGAAGCCAGCGACGAGGAAGCAAGTATCTGGAATCAAATGGCAAGAAGAATTAAATTCAATAGACCTCCAAGTTTGGCACCAAACGCACAGGAAAACCAAGAAAAGAACACAGGACAAACTCAAATACAACCACAGGAGGCAACGCCTAGCGTTAATAGATAATGGTAATTCAAAATCCCTTAAACCTACCTCCCCCTGTCCCAGCAGAAGAAGTCTTTAAACCAAAGAAGACTCCAAAACAAAAGTGTGAGGAGAAGGGTGGGACGTGGGACGAGGCAACACAGACATGTAAAATGCCAACATCAGAGAAACCAACAGGAGTAGTAACTTCTAAAAACACATCCCCAGAGGAATATGAAGCATACAGAATAAGTCAAGGATTTACTCCAACAGATACTTCTAAATTTGGACCATTAAGAGATACAGAGACAGGGAGGCTTAGTGGTTTTGAAAGAGAGGGCAAAGCATTCGTAGGAGCTAACTCAGAACAAACAAGAGATGTTTTAGAGGCTGAGGCAAATAGACAAGAGTTAGTAGTTGGAGGACAAGCAGAAACAGTTTTAGGAAATAGAGAACAACAACAAGCAGGACTAGAAGCAGCCGCAGGAGTAAGCCAGACACCACTAGACCCAACATCCGCTACAGAACAGATTAATCTTAATTATGTAAACGCAGCTTTATCAGCAATACCGGGAATATTGCCGGATTTAGTCTCTGGGGCTTTTTATGGTGCGGGTGTTGGTGCGGGTGTTGGTGCAATCGGAGGTGCAGTCGGAGGACCAGGGGGTTCAGCTGCGGGAGCAACGGCGGGAGCAAGTGTTTGGGCAATAAGAGGAGCTGTTTTAGGAGCAGTTAAGGGTTTTTATAGTGGATTTATTAGCGATTTAGAGAGCCAAAGAGGAGCGGCTGTTGAGGCACCAATAAGAACACTAACAGAAACAAAACCATTATTATCAGATATTATAAATGCCCAAAATGCAAACCCAGAAGATAGGGATAAACATAAAGAACAATGGAACATACAGAAACAGCTTATACTGGACGACTACGACAACCTAAAAGAATTAACAGACAGTAGTGTTTCAAGTTTTTTAGGAGAGAATGGTATAAATCAATTGAAAGAGTTTGAGGTTTATTATGCAGGAGAGGCGCAACAGTTAGAGTTTGAGTTCGCCGACGCTCTAGCAAACCCAGACCCTACAAAGATAAGAGCAACCTCAAAAGATATTGAAGCTATGAGATTAAGAATAACAGGAAGTTTATCATAATGGATATTAATATAGATAAAAATATATGGGTAGTAATTATTATTAGTTTTCTTCTATGGTGGTTAATATAATGGAAACGGCGATTGATTTAATAGGTACTTTGGGATTTCCTATATTCGTCTGTTTATGGTTTATGTTGAGGACAGAGAAAGTTATTAATAATAATACAGCAGTGATAAAAGAGGTGTTACGAAAACTTTAAATAGTGTGATACACACTTAAACACATGACAAATGAAGATAATAATAAAACTGAACAAAAGGGAGAAGAGGATAATAAACCTCTTTCTATTGTTGATGAGGCCAAAGCGATCAGGGATGAAATCGTCAAAGCCAAAGAAGAACTCAAAACGGAGAACGACAGGCACGAGAAGAACAAAGCGGAAGACATGTTAGGCGGTACTTCTGGCGGTCATGTTGAGGCAAAAGAACCCGAAGAAATTTCTGATGTTGATTACGCGAACAAAGTAATGGAAGGAGAGATTGGCGATGACAAACAATGATGAAATAGTTAGAGTTTTAAAAATTCTTATTAAGGATGGAATGGATTATGGTTATACTTTGAACCCAAGAACACTAGATATTAATTTATTCAATGGGGAGATTAAAGATGAAAAACAATAAAACTCCAGAAGAAGAAATGGATCTAGTAATTTATAATGACGATCAAAGATGGTGGGTAAACATTGATGAGAATGCCACAGCGTCTATAAAACAATTAGAAGATTCAATAAAACTACAAAAAGAGATACAAATCCTCGCACTTTCTAAGATTGACGAATTATCGGATTAAACGGAACATTTAAATAGTTATTCGGTTAAGCGAATATATGGCAGATGAAGCAGTTATGAGAGTTCGGTTTTCCGACCCAGTAGATTTTACATGTGCAGATGGTACAGCAATTCCTAAAGGTACTTTATTGAAATTAGATGATGCTAGGTTGGCTGTTATTGCAGGTGCTAATGATAATGTTTGTGGTGTATGCGCTAGGGATAAAATTGCCTCAGATGGACGAACACAGGTAGCAGTATTTATGGATGGTATTTTTGACTTTACAGCAACAGGGGCAGGTATTGACGTAGGTACGGCCTTTGCAGCAGGCGCAGCAAACGAAGTAAAGGCAGCAGTAGCAACTGATGTAGGAATGAAGACTGTTGGTTTAGCACTAGAAACAGCATCAGCTAATGAGGTTTTCCAAGGTTTACTAAGACCTGGATGTAATAACACGGCATACGTATAAAATGGTAACTGTAGAAACTAACACAATAAGAGGACTGGACATCGATAAGATGATTAAAGGTTTTGCCTTGACAAATTATATTTTTAAGGGAATGGTAAACAATTCTACTACTTCTGGAGATTCTGTTAGATGGTATCAAGAGACAGCAGCAGACTTAACTTTAACATCTCCATCTTTTTTAGAGACTTCTCCTTTGTCTCAATTTGAACAGGCAGAAGTAGACTGGACTAGAAACACAGCCTACCCAAAGAAGTATGCTATTGAAGGTACTATCTCTAGGGAAGATATTAAGTCAGCAGACATCGACGTATTGGCACGTACTATTCTACGATTAACTAGGGCAGTGGTTAAGAAAGTAGACTCTGTTATTTATAATGTAATGAGTGAAGACCAAACTCCTGCTACTATTGGAACTGCAGCGGCTACTGGTACAGGTTGGGATGATTTGACCAATGGAAATCCTATACTAGATATTATGGCAGGACTACAGGCAATCGCAGAGAATGATTATGATACGTCTGGTTGTATTGTTGCTATGGATCCGAAAAATTATAAAGATTTATTGAATTATGTGATTACTGTTAAAGGTTCTTCTATTCCTGCCTTCGCAAGTTCTACAGTACAGACTGGTGTAGTAGGTACTCTTGTAGGTTGTAAATTGGTTGTTTCTAATAATGTTGTAGCTGATTCTGTATGGATGGGACTTCCTAAGACTGCGGTAACATGGAAATCTTTTGAAGGTTTACACTCCGAGACAGAGAACATCATGGGTAAAGGAACTAAAATTGCGGTATGGGAAAACGGTGTCGCTATTCTAACAGACCCTAAGGCAGCGTATCTTATTACTGATACAAATACATAATGGGAAGAAATGTTATCGACTCTCCTACTTCTAAATTTACTGTTACTAATTGGACTGAAGACTTAACTTTATCTGGTACTGAATCAACAGCGGCAAATATTGCAGCTACACTGGCAACAGTTATTAAAGAACTACAAGACCAGGGTATACTAAACGGGAGCACATCAGCATAATGACAAAAGAAAATTCTAGGAGATTGTACGACCATTACGTAGAGATTGGTTATGACAAGGCGGCGGAAGATTTATTAAGAAAGTACCCCATGTTTAAAGATGACAAACCTAAAGCCGAACCAAAGGAAGTTCAAGGCGGAGATGATAAAGGGACAGCTGATAGTAAAAGCAATCCCCGAAAGAAAAAGTAACGGAGATTTGATTATGCACGTACCTTCTTTATCATTAATAAAACAATTACAAGGAGAATATAAAGAATAATGGCAAGTGGAATATACAACAGATGGAAAGCAAACCTCATGAATAAAGAGGTAGACCTAGAAGGAGATACAATTTACGTTTCATTATACGACAATTCACATTCATTCACAGCGACGGACACAACCTATACAACTACAAACGAACTGGCTACGGCCGGCAACTATACACAGGGAGGCTCCGCTTTGGCAGGTAAGGCAGTAACAGAGGCGGCAACAACTAAGTGGGATGGTACAGATATTGCATGGGCTAATGGTACATTCACAGTATATCACGCAGTCCTATGGGATTCTACAGCAGCCAATTCTTTAATATGTTCTATCGACTTTGGAGGAGCGCAAACGGTAGCGGCCGCAACCTTTACTATTCAGTGGGACGCAGCCGGTATTATTACGTTAGCTTAAATGGCTTTAACAACAACAAACCTAGTATCTTATTGGAAGTTAGATGATAATGAAGCGAACACAGATATACTAGACGCCCACTCTACTTATGACGGAACACTAGGGGCAGATACAAACACAAAAGATGAAACTGGTAAAATAGGAACGGCTTTAAATTTTTCTTCTGTTCATGCAAATATGGGAGCTAGTGACGGATTAGCTAGTAGTGACTTTTCAATCTCTTTCTGGGTAAATATTTCTTCTGTTTCTGGCTCTAATAGATATTATCTAACACAGGGTAATTCTGCTACTACGGATAAGATAATGCACTGTGTTATTGATTCTGATGGATATCCATATTTGGGATTTTATGGAGATGATGTTTCCACGACAACAACCAAAGTTAGTACAGGATGGAATCATTTACTTTATACTCACGACACCTCAACAAAGCTAAGTTCTTTTTATTTAAATGGTGCGGCTGCTGGAAGTGGAACACATAGTAATGCATTTACAGGAACTTCTAATACATATTTGGGAGGATTTTATAATGGTTGGGGTGGTGCTGGGATACTAGATGAAGTAGCTATATGGAAAGGAGAGATTTTATCTTTAGCCGAAGCACAAGACCTTTATAATTCAGGAGATGGTTTGGCTTATCCTTTTGTAACTGATGTAACTAAAGTAGTATCTGCCTTAACATTATCAACAACAGACGAATACCCAACACTTATCACAACAGTACCCGGAGGCTCACTCTCCTTAACAGCATCCTTAATAGCTCCTATGCCTATCGCACCCTTACCATCCCCTAACACAGTAGGGACTACTTTAATTAATAAAAATTATCCTAACGTTGAGGGATTGATTGCAGGGACTACAAAACAAACAGGCAACCCAAACCTCGTCGCTATTGAAGGGGATAGGTCATGGTAGAGAAGTGGAAACAGTTTGTACCTAAGAAGACAGCGATACTTCAAACAAATCCTTCACAAAATTTTAATATTCCTAATCACCAGGAAGTGCAATTAATGGAGTGAGTAGTATGTTGATTTGTTCTTTAACAAGAGAAGGCACCGACGCTGATGACACATTATTACAGGATGTTTATTGTGCAGAAGTTGATTTCCATTATCAGATTAATACTATTGGTTCAAGAACAAGAACGATGAAATAGATACATTTATATACTTCTTATGTGTGAGTAACACATGTTAAACATAACTATAACGCTTAAAGAAATAGAAGAGCTTGTTAATGCAAAAAATGAAGGCACTAAGAGTGCGGATATTGATGTTTTGGCACGAACTATTCTACGATTAACTAGGGCAGTAGTGAGAATAAAGTTCTTAAGGAAATAATTAAAACCATGACAAATAATAAATCATAATGATAGACACAACAAACGGAATTGACATACGAACTTTAACAATGATGACGATTGGAGAGATCCGAGAACATCATAATAAATTTAAAGTGTTGAAAGGAGGTTTAGAAAATGGAAAAAATAACAATAAATGAAATCAACGAGAAACCATCGGGTTTGGTGATTATCAAATACAACGACAATAAGGAATGCACTATGAATACAAAATGGCAGTCTCAAGAAGTGAATTTTTTGAAGGCAGATGTAGGAATAGGAGGAACTTGTGAAGCTCTAATTGTTCAGAAAGGCGAGTACATTAATCTTACGAAGATTAATATGGATGCTAACTTTACTAAAGGCAACGCGCAACCTGTTCAAGAGAGACCAGCTGATACTACGCAGGAAGTTAAAGGAACACCTAATCCACAGAGAGTTGGCTTATATATTAAGTTGGCTGTTGAGATGTTAATTGCTGCACCTGTTGAAGGTAATACTATCGAACAATGTTTATGCGAAAACATTCAAGAGATTAAGAAGCTAGAAGAATTTACTATTGGGCTACTTAGTCAATGAATGACATCGAAACAACAGCGAACACAGGCTTTAAAGTTCAAAAACTACCTACGGGACCACTCGAGCAGAACAGAATCATCAAAGAAATACAAGACGATAAAATGTTCAGAAACAGTTTGCTCGGAAACAGATACTACTTTAACTGATGAGACAGGACGAAAGAGAATACGTAGTAAAACAGTTAAGGGAGATTAAGGAAACAGCTGACCAACTCGAAATGTACATAAGAGGAACAAAATCAGATTAACTATATGATTAAAACTAATCATACCTTTTTTAATTAAAGCGCCACTTAGGCGTTTCATACTCATGGGGAAAAGCCGAATCGTACGTCGGAACTAGCCCCATGTTCATACTCATGGCTGCATTTGCCAGAGAGCAGACGGAGCTGGACAAAGGTTAAGGGTAATAGCTTAATTGATGTGGAGTCCTACAGGTTCGAATCCTGCCGTCCGCTTTGGGGGTTGTTCCCTTAGATTACGCGTAAAAGACTGGACACCGGGAAAGACTGGGATGTGGGTTCAAGTTTAGTCACGAGCGCCCACATTTTATAATCACAATGGAATACACAAAAGAAGAAATAAGAAAGGCAATATCAGACAGGTTTTTATATAGAAGCTTCTCTGAGAAATCTAAAGAATTGCTAGAGGAGGTATTTGTAGTAATTAATAATATTTTATAATCATGGAAGTTGGTAATATAAAGAGGATGAAGAGTGACAAAGAGTGTTTACCTTGGTATTGTGTAGAGTGTGGTAAAGAGTTTATGAATTCTATGGAATTATATCAACATCAATTAGAGACAGGACATAAATGAGAACTGAATTAGAAGAATGGTGTAGGTTGTTGGATGTTTATGAAAGTGTGTCTGATGCTGATAGGTATTTAGATCGATTTAAGAATAACCAAAGACGCTCTCTATTGTCATTTTTGCCAAAATCATACTCTTTTCCTTTGAATCCTTTATCTTCTCCCATCTATCATAAGACCAGACATCCTCTTTATCAATAACTATACTTTCATCGCTTACAAGCTCTCTTAAGAGCTCCTGTGCTGACTGTCTACGCGTACCCCACGATTTCGAACATTCAATAATAAGGATCTCTTTAATTGCTGGTAATTTGGCTTTAGAACAGGCCAAAACAGATCGCCTAATCGTTTCTAGTTTAATATCACGAGTTGCTGCCTCTTTACTCATCTTTTTTATACACACCCAATTTTATCAATAAATCAATCTGTTCTTTTAGATCCTTCGCGGTCTCAAAATGTAGTTTGAACCTATTACCAACAACTCCAAATTCATAAGTATTGGGTCTGTCCTTATACGTAATTGTACTTTCCATGTATATCTCACACATGAAGCCTTTATATATTTATGGGTTCTAAGAATCCATTCCCAATTCACACACACAAGCCACTTTCTCCTGCCTACTAATATAGCTAGCTAGCTAATAAGCCCTTTATTAATATAGCTACGACTAGGACACTGGATTAAAAGAGGGCGTTTTCTTCGGAGTGGTTGTTATTCCTCTTGGGGATTGGTCGTATGTGTGTGAGCAAACATACTGTGTGCGAAACATCAGCTTCGGTACTCGCCTGATCCTTCTTAGGGGGGTTTCGAATTGAGACATTTGTACATTCTCAATAACGCGGTTTTCTCGTTGATATGGTTAAGGTTAAATGGGGTTACCATCGCACTCCTCATTGTCATACCAACACATATTGTCTTATGTTGAACTCCTAAATACACACTCATTAATAAAGGTATTGGGGTCCCGCTGTTAAAAAGTGCGTATAATCCACAAGCCCTCACTTACCACAATGTATTAAAGCCTTGCTATCCTTAAAATCGCCGAGCGATTTTATCACGGCTAGCTGGCTTAGCTTGTGGTACGTTCGGGGCTAATTCTCCACAGGAAATGAAGGTTAACAGCGTGAACATTGACTTCCTATGGAAACCTCACCTAAGACGTATTCCGCACGTATTCCGCAGGTATTCCGCCTCCACTTCCTATGGAACAACCTATGTTTCCTATGGAGATAATGGCTTAGAATGGCTTGCTGGCCGACGTTCAGCGGAGCGGGGGGGGTTTGGGGGGGGCCCCCTCAGACAGATTTTAAAAATAGGTAAAGTATATAAAGTGTGAACTACACCTAGTTAGATGGGTGGTAAACTGGTTCTAACAGCAGAGGATAAAGCATGGGCTCTCAAGATTAAAGAGCGTGATGGTTTCAAGTGTATAGTCTGTGGCTCCACTCAATACCTTAACTCTCATCACCTGTTTCCTAGAGAACGAAAAGATACAAAATACGATTTACTAAATGGTGTGTGTCTGTGTGTTAAACACCATATGTTTTCACGTGTAATATCCGCCCACAACAATCCTATAGAATTTTTTCTTTGGTTAATGGACAATAGACCAGAACAATGGGACTTTATTACTAGACGGAGCACTCAATGAAGTTTGACAAATGGCAGTCAGAAGTTTTGAAGGCAAAAGGTAACCTCTGCATCCGTTCTGGCCGTCAGACTGGTAAATCCACAATTATCGCCGAGTTAGTGGACGATTACGCTTGTAATAATAAAGAAAAGGTTGTTATGGTCATCGCCTCCACAGAAAGACAAGCATACCTCCTCTTTGAAAAGATTTACGAGAATATACGTAAAAAACACTTCTCTTTACTAAAAAAAGGTAAGAAATACCAAACAAAGTCCAAATTAGAATTAAAAAACAAAACTAGGATCCTTTGCCTCCCATGTGGACTGGATGCGCGAGGAATTAGAGGATATACTGTTGATTTACTAATTGCAGACGAGGCCGCCTTTATCCCTAGACCTGTTTTCGACGCCTTAACTCCTTCGATTTCTACAAGAATAAAAGAAGGCGCGCGGATCATACTCCTCTCAACCCCCTTCGGAAGAGAGAATTATTTCTTTGATTGTTTCGGAAATGATACCTTTACCAAATTCCACGTCTCCTCAGAAGAAAATATAAGACAAGATAAGGATTTTCTAGATGCAGAGAAAAAGAGGATGAGTAAGATATCCTACGCCCAAGAGTATCTAGGGGAGTTTGCAGATTCACAGATGCAGTTCTTCAAAGATTCCCTAATCAAAACGTGTCAAACGTTACAGCGCGCACACGTCCCAGCGATAGATAAGAATGGTAATTATTACTTAGGTTCGGACATTGCGCGGATGGGTGACGATTCCTCCACTTTCCAAATTTTCCAAGAGATTGACGGAGAAATATTTCATCGTGATAATATCCAAACAACGAAAACCAAACTTAACGAGACGTACGACTTTATCGTACACCTAGACAAGACCTATGACTTCCAAAAGATTTTCATAGACAACGAGGGAATAGGAGTTGGGGTTTATGATTTCCTAATGGGTAACGACCAAACGAAATTTAAAACCTTAGGCGTCCTTAATTCCCTAGAACTTCCACAAACAAACGGCAGGAAGAAATACCAAAAGGAAGAACTTTACACTTTATTCCTTTCATTAATGAGACAGGGTTTAATTCATTTACTAGACGATGAGAATTTATTCTTCTCCCTAAGGGCAATAATCTTCGACTACACCACTGACCAATTAGGAAGAAGTCATTTAAAAATAGGCGCAAGTAGGCATACTGACACAGATATACCAGAAGGATTGATTAGAGCGGCGTTGGCCATAAAATACAAAGATTTAAATCCCACGATATACTCCATTAAAGTATAATGGTAGACGCAGGAACCCTCGCAACAAGCGCACAAGTACTCCTAGCAATAGGGGACGGAGCAAGCGCAACACAAATCCTAGAGGCCAACACTAATATCTGGATTCTACAAGCGGAGGCTTTAATCTATTTAGAGACTGACACCGACTACGCCAACGCTACAATCTACGCAGCCCTATCAGCAAACGTCAAACAAGCCCTAGCCTTATGTGCTTCTAATAAGGCGGCAATGTTAGCAATCAACCAAAATCAAAACTCATGGACACTAGCAACAGCACAATCTAAATTAAATGTTTTAGACGCAACATACAAAGCAACACTAAAGAGAATTAAAGAGGTTGATTTATAATGCCACTAACACCAGACCTAACAACATTCACAACAGCTGCTCAATCTGTCGCAACATATAGTTTTAATGACATAGCCGACGGCTCCGGTACTATAATCTTCTACCCTTTCTTTGCAAGAGATACAGCAGAGATATATAGAATGGACACCCAAGTTTTTAAAAGTGAGGTGTTAGGAACAGCAGCAAATTTCAATGTTAAAACAACTATCATAGATAAAACTTTTCAATCAAAAGCCTTCAATCAGACAAGAACAATAAGAGGGACGGCATATCTTAAATTACCAGTAACAGCAGCCCCTAAATATTCAGACAATATAATGGACATAGACGCAACAGTAACTTTATATAATTATGACGGAAGCACGGCAACAAGTATAGTAGCAATTACAGCTTTAACTAAAACAACTAGTGTTGGTGATAATTATGATGGAGAGTTAATAATAGAAATAATTGTCCCAGAAACGACAATCCCGGTAGGGAATTATGTTCAACTTAAAGTATTAGTAGAGATGACAAGAACGGCAGGAACTAATGGTCCATGTACGGGAGCAGTTGGGCACGACCCAGAGGGAGAAACTTATACAAAATCAGGATTAAGCGTTACACCGATAAGCGTAACAGACACAAAAATGATATTAAATCTTCCTTTCAAAATAGACTTATAAAATGGCAGACTTAAACCTATCCAAAGCAACAACAACGAACTTCTCCGGAACAGTCCCGGACTTCATAATGGATGCAAAGGCTTTAGATTATGATAATGATTCTAGCGAGACAACTTATTACTTCGACCAAGCGACAACAGACTTAGGATATTACATAAACGATCCAATAGTATTTTCAGCAGCAAACGGTTTAGCAACATGGGCATTTAAACAAGGTTGGTCTTCCCCAAATCCTAAAACAATAAAGGAGTTCGAACATTTTTCCGGAAGAGGTAACGATACTTTCGCTCAAATAATGTGGAACCATGAGGTAATAAAATTAGTTGTTGGGGACGCCTTCGCTGAAATAGTAAGAAAAGATAATATTA
>Ga0222667_1000453_pt1 | contig 18427 bp, 18 predicted proteins | sample AntAcemetagen657_FD_179854 | JGI IMG/M metagenome (GOLD analysis project Ga0222667, IMG submission 179854) | Saline water microbial communities from Ace Lake, Antarctica - #657 | ecosystem: Environmental > Aquatic > Non-marine Saline and Alkaline > Saline | place: Antarctica: Ace Lake... | reverse complement strand
AAGCCCTCTCCAGCGGCTCATTGTCTTTGATATTTATCTTTGGCACTGTATAATTCACCTCCTAGACCAGCTATTAGATTAGTAATTATATCATATATACTATAATTGTCAATCGAAACTAAGGGCTACTTTTCAAATGAGATAGTAAGGCGAAGGGTGAGCTGCTGCTCATTCATAGACTCGTGAAACGCAGGAAAAGGCGCTGCCCTTTTAATGCTGGCTAAGGCGTGCTTCTGCAATACAGGATTTCGCGTAGAAACGTCTTGTGCGATACCGGCATTTAAAAGCTGGCCGTTTCGAGCGAGAGTAAAAACAAGCTTTACAACGCCCTCCATGGAATAATACGGCTTATTCGCGTTTGCCCTTTTATATATACTCGATCTTACCGCGTTATAATAAGTCAAGTAAACAGGTTCTGAAGATAAGTCCTTCTCATCATGCGATATCAACATAGCGCTATCGATAGAGATATGCCTGTCCAATGCCTTAGCATCTGCCTTTGCTGTCCGTATCTTTATCTTTTCGTGAACATCTTGCCTTGAAATAGGCTTAGCCAAACCTTGCTTCTCTATCTGAGCTGAAAACTTCTTTTTAGCCTGAGTCTGAGGTAAGGGGTATTTTCCTGTTTGCGTCTTAGCTATAAGCCTTGAGTCTATAGGTACCTTCCTATCCGCGTAGTATGTAAGCTTGATGATAGGCTCTTCTGATTTTTTTCTGGCAAAGCCCTTCCATTGCGGTAAGCCGATAACCAAAAACATATGAAATACCACGGAGATTATTAAGGCATTTATGAAAATCTTATCTGATAGCATCTTACTCGTATTATAATACCCGGATACGGGCCGTGTCAAGCTACTCATAGTTTAAAAGGTTATACTCATTCCTGCCTCAAACCTTCTTTCAGGCGCAGGATAGAATGTCTCAGCAGAACCGGTACTATTGGTAACACCATACGCATAATATTTCTTATCAAATACGTTCTTTACCGCGCCCCATATATTCCCATACTTATGCGTATACGCGAGTTTTGTATCAAAAATCGTATAATCCTTAAGCTTAGGCGCTATATTATTCTGGTCGCTGATCTTAAAGCGGGAGCCTATATAATTTAAGCCTGTTGTCCAATCAAGTCCTTTAATTGGTGATATGGTTATGCCTGTTGATATCTTACTCTTTGGAACAAAAGGCACCTGATTCCCCGCATAAATACCCCCTTTAAAAAATGATTCCTGCAGCGTCCAATTAAAAAACGGATTTATCTTGCCATCAAGGAGATTAAGCCTTGCCTCTGCCTCTAATCCGTAATGCCGAGTTTTTGGACTGTAATTAGAATTTTTATAAGTTGCTGGATCAGGATCAAAATATATTTCGCTTTTTACATCCATAAGAAAACCATCGATATTGAATTGCAGGCAATCTAGGCTCACTCCTTTTATACCTATCTCATAGTTTATAGCATGCTGGTGTTTTAAATCGCTATTTAACCCTCCTTGGACTTCCGGAGGCGAAACCCATGTATTAAGATATTTATTCTGATAATACTCCTCAGTATTAGGAAACCTGTAAGAACGCGATATATCGACATAGACCTGAGACTTATCATTGTATTTGTAACCCACGCCAAAATTAAAAGCAGCTTCTTTGAGTTTTTTCGTATCATGATTAACTATTAGCCTTTTCTGCTTAAAAGTATAATCAGCCCATTCTCCGCGAAAACCAGAATTAAAAAGGATCTTGTCATTAATCTTAATGTTATCATGTACATAAATACTTATCGTTTCTTTGTAGATATCAGCCTCGTCCTGCTGGCTACCTATACGGTCTCCGCTTAAGACATCGTCTTTCGCGTGAAAATAATCAGCACCTACTAAAAGTTTATTGTTAATGCCTTTCCACTCCAGACTTGTCTGCAGTTTCGGCCTGAACTCGTATGTCGTGATGTTATGAATGGTTTCGTATTCAGCATACGGCGTGAACCAGATATCAGGTTCGGTAATATTAAGCCCCTTGCTCCGCCTTTGTCTGAACGAAAAAAAGGCTGATAAATCCACTGGATTGCTTGTCACAAAAAACGAATATTTTGGTTCGACTGTGACAAAACAATCCGATGTGGAACCCCTATCGTTAGGAAAATCTGTACCCCTTCTTCCCAGCTGATTAATCCCTCTTGATGTAGGCGTATTAGGATTGCCATTCCAGTACAGCGCTCCTGGCATGCCATAGTGGTCACGATGATAACCGCTGGATATGTTAAGCTGAAACATATCACTTAAATAGAAATCAAATTTGCCAAAATAGTCATTTGCCCAATAATCATTATTCGCCCTGTAACCAGTGCTATCCTGATTTGAATAACTTAAAAAATAATCAAGGTATATTAATTTGCTATCCTCATCTTCAATGGAGTTGCCTGAAATAGTATGAATGCCACTTAAATTTATATACCCTTTGCGATACTGGTAACTTCCAAGTTCTCCTGCCAGTTTTATCTTTGGTTTTTGAGTTGTACCTTTTTTTGTGATAATATTTATTACACCGCCTGTTGCATTGTCCCCATAAAGAGTTGTCGAAGGCCCCCGCACAATCTCTACCCTCTCTACCACATTTAGGTCTATCTGCGCCCAATCAGTACCAGACAGGTCAACTTGATTTGTTCTTCTTCCATCCATTAGTACAAGCACATTAGATGCGCTCGATTCGCCAAAACCTCTAATATCAACAATAGCGTTTTTCGGATTTCCAAAATAATCAGAGACAACGACCCCGCTTTTATCTTGGATAAGTTCAGGCAGGGATTGCGCGCTTGAATTCTCTATGTCTTCCTGTGTAATAACACTTACATTTCTGCTTATATCTGTTGCTGATTCTTCTGCTCTCCATGGAGTAACTACTATCGGTTCAAGCTCAATGGTCTTTTCCTGAGCTGAAAAAGCTTCCCCCGATAAAAGCATTACCACAAAAAAAATTGCTAATGTCTTGCGCATTATTCCTCCTTTTTTAAGGTATTCGGGCTTTAACCGCTGCGCGACAGCCACGGAATTTCACCGCTGTTTCCCTCTGTTTACCCCGGCCTATAAGGCAGGTGTTTTGTGATTATTCTGTGGTCATATAGAATTGTCCGGATTCCTATGCCACAAGTTAAGCTACAAAGTTAGGATTTGATCCCATTATATGCCCTAAAAATTAAGCACCGATTAAAGCAGGGCCTTTTCATTCCGAGCGGGCATGGTTTCCGCCAAAGGCGGAAGAGCGAGGAATGAAGTGGAGTAAAAATTTCTCGCTGGGAAATTTTTATGTCCCTGCGTAAGTGGTGCTTAATTTTCTATATCAAAATAAAAAAACCTTTGACGCTATATTAGCATCAAAGGCTGCACCCTGATTTACTTTACCCTTTTCTATAAGATATCTACCCTTCTCCGGGGCTCTTATCTTTTATTACACAGGTAGGTCTTCTGACTCGTGGCTTATTTAAAACCTACTCGCTATGCCTTCCCGGGCATTACCCAGTGGCCTTTGATAGCTTTCGTTCCACTTACAGCGGCGGGACCGTATCCGATTTGCGCGGATTTCCCTATTAAGAGTTGGTTATCGCCTGTGTATCAAATTTTCTATATTATATATCGTATCTCAAAACTGTCAAGCATTTTTTGGAAACGGTATAACGATAGGCTTGCCACCCAGGATATCTTTATCAACAAGGCATCTTGCGTTAAAGGTCCGCTCAAGTATATCATATTGTAATATCTCTGCCGGAGGACCAAAGCCCGCGATCTTACCCTTATCCAAAAGCAGCAACTTGTCACAATATTGTGACGCAAGATTAAGGTCATGCAATACACATATCACGGTAAGTTCACTATCTCTGTTTAATAATCTTATAAGGTCGAGTATATCTGTCTGATAACCTATGTCAAGATGCGCTGTTGGTTCATCAAGAAGAAGCAGCTGCGGTTGCTGCACAAGCGCTTTCGCTATAAGCGCGCGTTGTCTTTCTCCGGCGCTTAGCTCATCTATAGGCCTGTCTTTAAGAAGGCTCATATCTGTTCTTTTAAGCGCCATATTTACTATCTCTACATCCTCTTTTCGCTCCTGCTTAAATAACCCCAGATAGGGGTTTCTGCCCATAAGAACAATCTCCTCAACCGTGAAAGAGAATAAGCTGAGAAGGTCCTGTCCTACCATGGCGCATTCTCTAGCGAGCAACAGAGAGCTTAAAAGGTGAATATCCTTCCCCTTGAGAAAGACCTTTCCGCCTAAGGGTCTTATAATATGTGAAAGCGTCTTTAAAAGGGTGGTCTTTCCCGCTCCATTGGGGCCGATAATACCTATGAACTCACCCTTTTTAACACTGAAAGATATCTCGTTAAGGACTAAGTTATTCTTGTAGCCGCTCTTTAGATCTACAACATTTAAAAAATCCATCGAAGTTACTTTGGCCTCCTTGACCTTCTAAGGAAAAATATAAAAAATGGGGCGCCGCATATAGCGGTTACTACTCCTATAGGCAGCTCAATTGGTTGCGTTACCCGCCTGGCGAGTATGTCACATAATATCAGGTATATTCCTCCGCACAACGCTGAAGCGGGTATGAGCCGCCTGTGGTCAGGACCGATAAACCTTCTGGCGATATGCGGTATTATAAGCCCTACAAAACCTATCATCCCGCATACGGATACTATCGCCGCGGTCATTATTGAAGATATTACAAAGAATATCAACTTTACCTTCTCAACATCAAGGCCCATAGTTATCGCCTCTTCTTCGCCAAGGCTCATGATATTCAGGTTTCTGGCTAAAAACGTACTAACAACTACCCCTAATATAGTTATCGCACTTACCACAGCAAGAAGCTTCAGGTCGTATATCTGTGTATTGCCAAGCAGCCACCATAGCGCGCTATGCAACCCCTCCTGCTCTGTAGCTGAGACTATAAACATGATAATCCCGGATAGCATCGCGGTGATAATGACTCCTGATAAGAGAAGGTCCTCTGTTCCTACACGCGCGCCTTTCTTTGAGAGCAGATAAACCAAGAATATAGTGGCAAGCCCTGCTAAAAAAGCAAAAAGAGGCAAAGAAAGACTTCCTAGGAATGAGAGGTTTAACCCGAATAGAATAGCGACAACCGCGCCTAAGCCTGAACCACTTGATATACCGAGTATATACGGATCTGCCAGGGGGTTCTTAAGAAGCCCCTGCAATATAGCTCCTGTAACAGCAAGCCCGGCGCCTGCTACCAATGCCAACACAATCCTAGTAATCCTTAAGAAAAGTATTCCTTTAAAGGCCGGGCTAAAAAGCCTTGTGGGTGTTATCGTAACACTCCCGATCAGAAGCGAAAAAAAAGCTACTCCTAACAGAAGAAAGGATAAAATCAAAATAGATTGGTAAGGCTTAATTCTCATAGAACCTCTTGTGCAATTCTATCAGGCCGTCAACTACCCTTGGCCCGGGACGCAGAATAATATCAGGGTTTATGTCCGTATAGATATTTCTCATTTTTATAGCGCTCACATCCTTCCAGCCGAGCCTTTTAGCAAATGTCTTTTCAACCCAGTCATCCGGCTTCATATAAGCCAATATTATCGTATCCGGATCTCTTAAGATCACCTGCTCAGGGTCTATCCTTGAATAAGACCTATTGAGATCAGCTGTTATATTTATCCCCCCAGCGGCCTTTATCATATCATTAACAAATGAATTCTTTCCCGGGCACATTATAGGGTCGTGCCATATCTCCATATACACCTTCGGCCTCTTGGATTGCAAGACATTAGAGTCTATCCTCTTTAGCCTCTCAATAACAGAGCGTATATTATCAGCTAGCGCCTTCGCCTGAAAAGAAGTGCCTGTAACGCTGCCTAGTTCCTCGATTGAAAGTATAAGCTCATTAAGATCTGCCGGATCCACATTTATATATTCTATCTTAAGCCTGGAAAGGATGTCTTTAATATACTCCTGCTCCATCCCTGTAAGAATTACCAGATCAGGCTTAAGCATTATAATCTTCTCGATATTAGGATTACTAAAAGAGCCTACTTTCTCTTTATCTCTAGCCTTAGCAGGCCATGTACAGTAACTTGATACCCCGACTATCTCTTTATCAAGGCCTAACGCAAATAAAATCTCTGTCGTAGCAGGCGTTAAAGATATTATCCTCATAGCAGGGAATACCTCGGCAACAGCGCAACCACAAATCGCGCATAATAATGTAAGCATTGTAAATAATTTGAAAAATCTATTCATAATCTATATCCGTGTTTCGATATTAAACCTAGCTTATTTTGTCACGAATGGATGCCACGGCATCCTTGACCTCGATATAAAAAAGCATCACATGCATTGTAAAGGCCCCCATACCTGTAACCATATTGGATATAACCCTGTCATCCGTTACAACTCTTGCCTCTTTCCTATCTTTCAGCTTGTAAACTAGCGACTCGATAACCGTATCCGCGCTTTCACCTCTCTTTGAATATATAACCGTGGGGTTGCCGTCTTCCACAGTGCGCTTGGACTGGTTGCCGTCATAGACAATAATACCTTCGGTATTGTAATAATCACAGTAAGAGCCTACCATGTTAATAAGCTCATCACGTGCAAAATCGATGCTACTTCTACTGGCTTGTAAAAGCGGTGGGATCTTATGAATCAGATTATATCCATCAATAATGAGGTATGAAGACATGGTAAAAAAAACCTTTTCCCGCGAGAGATACCGCTGTAACGATAAACGCGGCTATAAAAACACCTAAGGTAATCGCCAATAAAGCGTATCTTAGGCGTATTTTAAATAACGTAGCTGCAACACAGCCTGTCCATGCCCCTGTTATAGGAAGCGGTATCGCCACAAAAAGCATGAGCCCTAGAAATTCGTACTTTTCAATGAGGTCTGACCTCTTTCTGGTGCGCGCGAAGAGCCACTCAAAGAATTTTCTAAATAGCCAAAATCTTCTAAGGTATTCGGAAACAGGCTCAAGCAAAAAGAGTATTGGAACAACGGGGATAAGGTTCCCGATAATAGAGAAAAATAAAACCTTCTTTACCTCAACGCCCATCGAAAGACCTATTGGGATAGCGCCTCTTAGCTCAAGTACGGGTAATGCCGCTATGATGGTAATAACGATCTCTTTTGGTAAAGAAGAAAGGCTTGTCAATACAGCCTGTATCATATACTTACCTCGCTGCTGTTACTTTTCAATCAATATCCTTGTTAGGAAACGTATAAAACGAAAGGTATCACGAATAGGTCGTATCTTGCTCTTCTCCTGACCATATATCGACCTTATAGGAACCGACTCTATCTTAAAACCATTCCTGGCAAGCTTTACCAGGAACTCAGATTCTATCTCAAACTTATTGGCCTTTATGTCTACGCCGGATATGGCTTCCCTTGTAAAGAGCCTGTAACCACATTGTGTATCAGGTATCTTCTGATGGCAGATCGCTGATATTACAGAGGACATGAATTTATTAGTAGCAATGCGTATCAGCGGCATATCCTCAGGATTATCCATCCTGTTGCCGAGCACAACAGAGACCTTCTTGTCTCTAACCATATCCAAAAAACGCGGTATATCCGTTGGGTCATGCTGGCCATCGCCATCCATACTTATTATGATATCATACCCTCTCTTTAGGGCCTGGTTAAACCCTATCCTTAACGAGAGGCCTTTGCCGCATCTTTTTGAATGATGAATAACATGCGCGCCGGATTTTTCAGCTATCAGGGAAGTCTCGTCAAGTGAGCCGTCATCAACGACTATAACATCTATGCCATATAACTTGACGCCGCTTATAACCTTTGATATGCTCTCCGCTTCGTTAAAAGCTGGGATAACCGCACAGGCATTCATCCTTATCCTCTCCCCCGGCCCATCTTTTCCCAAAACCGCTTAAAAACAAACCACTGCTCAGGGTTTTCTTTTACAACATCTTCTATCACTTTTATAACTTTCTCTGTTACGCAGATAAGGTCTTCATGCTCGTTATGCGTATGAACCGGCATAATGGGCTCTAATATCTTAAGAGTAAATGTATCATCTTTATTGCGCAACATAAAGACCGGTACTATCGGTGCTAAACATCTTCTGCTAAAGAGTGCCGGACCCTTTGGTATGATTGCCTTTTTACCAAAAAACTCCACCTCTAGCCCATTATCAAAATAATCTCTGTCACTTACCAGCGCTATAGCTCCATTATTCGCCAGGACCTTAAAACATCTCCTAACCGCTATGCCGACCGGGATTACGCCTACGCCTTTTTCCAGTCTCTGCTGTGTAAAAAACTTATCTATGTTATCCTGTTTATGCGTAAGGGCAACAACGCTAAGAGGAAAGCCTAACGCCGCAAGAGCAACTCCACCTAATTCCCAGTTACCTATATGAGCGGACGTAAGTATAGCGCCTTTTTTTTGTTTAAGTACTTCATCAAGATGGTGCCTGCCCTCAACCTTTACATATCTTTTGATGTAATCCGCGTCAATAAGGGAGAATCTAAAAAAATCTACGAGGTACTTACCGAAATTGATAAAAATCTGTGACGCGATGCTCTTTAGTCGGTCATCCTCATAATCCGGAAAAAGCTGCTTCAGGTTGTCGTTAAGCGCGTCTCTATCTGCCAGAGAAAAGAACGCATAAAGGCTTGAGGCAAACGCGGCGATCCTATACCCTGCCCTTATAGGCGTGTTTAACGCGATGAATATTCCTATCCTGTATAAAGCAAAAAGCATATCTACAGCTCCAGAAGCATCTTTGCGATATTCATAGCGGAATCGGAGTTACCGATCCTTGTTGAGGCCTGCTTCATAGTGTCAAGCTTTACTGTCGTACTGCATAAGCTTTCAACCAATATAGCTGCCTCCGCTTCGTTTACTGCTTTTATAGCAGCGCCTTCTTTTAGAAGAAACTCTGTATTCTTTAATTCCTGTCCTGGTATAGGATTTATAATAAGTATAGGAACACTTTTAGCCAGGGCTTCTGAGACAGTCAGTCCGCCCGGTTTAGTAATAATTATATCCGATATCTCCATGAGTTCGTCAATATTATCAGCATAGCCGGTAACTATGACCTTCTTGCTAAATCGGTGTATGCGATTTTTTAAATATCTGACAAGCTTGTCATTTGTTCCTGTCACAACAACAATCTGTATATCTAGACTTATCCTATCAAGGGCAAAAACCACTTTTTTAATCGGGCCAAGGCCGCCGCTTCCGCCCATAATAAGCACTGTCTTCTTATTGCTATCGAGTGTCATCTTCTCATATATAGCAAGCTTATCATGGGTTATATTAAATCTTGAATCAATAGGTATGCCAAAAACATGGACATTGTTTTCCATAATACCGTTGGCAAGGAGCCTGTCTTTCGCGTCGTGAGAAGCGACTACATATTTGTCAACCGCTTCGTAAACCCAATAAGAATGCGGGTAAAAATCCGTAAGTATACCAACGAGGGAAAGATTGGATCCGAATGTTACCTTATAATCAGCAACCAGGCCGCAAGGGAAGGCTTGGGTGCAGACAACAATATCAGGATTGAAATCGGTAATCAGAGTTTTCATCTTGGTACTGTTATATCTATGCATCATCACCTTTAAAGCCTGGGTGTTCTTGACAATCTTTGGATTATCATAAAGATACTCCCATACTTCAGGCGTTCTTTTTATAATACCGTTATAGGTACGATTTATAACTCTTTCGAGTATCGGATTAGTGTAGTGAAAAGAGTTTATGCTAAAGATCTGAGTCTCAGGATCAAGGCTCAGCAGTGCTTTTTCAATCGCCATTGCCGCGCGATGATGTCCGGAAAGAACAGATATGTAAAGGAGAAGAACCCTCTTTGGTTTTTGCATTTAGTCTTATTTGTTAAAAAGTTTACCTATACGATCTATTGCCATTTGAAGGCGCTCTTCGCTATCTACAAGAGCAAAGCGGACATAACCTTCCCCATATTCACCAAAACCCGTACCGGGAGCAACAGCTACCCCCGCCTTTTCAATAAGCAGAGTCGCGAACTCCATAGCTGTAAGAGACCTGAATTTCTCAGGGATACGTGTCCATATATAAAAGGTCGCCTTCGGCTTCTCTGCATGCCAGCCTATGCTATTTAGGCCATCTACAAACAAGTCTCTTCTCTTCTTATAAACAGCTACCAGCTCTTTTACACAATCCTGAGGGCCGGTAAGCGCCTTAGCTGCCGCAAGCTGTATGGCCCTGAATATACCAAAATCTATGTAGCTTTTCGTCTTTGCCAGAGAAGCGAGGATACCCTTATTCCCGACAGCAATGCCTATTCTCCAACCAGCCATATTGTATGACTTAGACAATGTATGAAATTCTATAATGTTAAGATCTTTTGCCCCTTCAACCTCCAGTATACTTGGCGCGCGAAAATCATCAAAAACAATATCAGAGTACGCCAGATCGTGGGCTATAATCAGATTCGGATAATCCTTGGCCCAAGCTACGATTTCTTCAAAAAAATCCTTATCAACTACCGTGGTTGTAGGGTTATGCGGATAACTGATAAAAATAAGCTTTGCCTTACTCATAAGCTCTGGGCTTAAGCTCTTTAGGTCAGGCTTAAAATTATCTTTGGCTGACATAGGTATATTATGAAGTGTACCGCCAGCCATTATCACGCCGTTAAAATGTACCGGATAGGCAGGGTTAGGAACCAGCGCTACGTCATCGGGGTTTAAAAACGCCAAAGATAAGTGCGCTACGCCCTCTTTTGAGCCGATAAGCGGAAGAACCTCACTATCGGGATTAAGATCGACATTAAAACGCTCCTTATACCAATCTGCTATAGCAGCCTTTAGAATCTTTTCCGGCTCGCCGTTTGCCCGAGAATATCTCTGGTGCTCAGTAACACGTACCTGTTTGCATAACTCATCTACAATATGCTTAGGTGTAGGCAAATCGGGACTTCCCATGCCAAGGTCTATAACATCTACGCCCTTTGCCGCGGCCTGCGCCTTAAGCTCATCTATAATTGTAAATAGATATAAAGGAAGCTTGCGCATCCTGTCTGCTTCGTAAATAGACATATCCCGCTTATGCCTCCTCGATTTCTGCTATAAGGTCGCCGACATTAACTTCTTGCCCCTCTTCAACCAGTATTTTGTTAAGCTTACCTGCAACAGGTGCGGGGACATTAAACGTAGCCTTGTCTGTCAACATCTCAACCAAGTCATCTCCTGCCTTGACCTCTTCGCTTAAATCTTTATGCCAAAATGATACAACCGCCTTATCAGTGCCTTCTGCCAATGTTGGCAACTTTACCTCAGTCATGGAATTCTCCTTTTACATTTCAAAACAATACCTATTATATTGTATTAAATTATAAAGTGTTTTTATTATACTAAAAAGTCGCACGCTTGTCACCTAAATTTCGCAATCTTATCAAGAACGGTTCTCAAGACTAGTATCTAAAATAATCGCTTATGTCTCTTGCCTTCGCTACGGAGATTGCTACGGAACTATTAAGCGATTTCAAAGACATCATTTAAATGCTTTATGAGCCTCTTCTTGAGTTTCTCAAGGTCTACTTCAGCATCAAGGATCTCCTGCATGGAGGTCATCCTTATATCATTAAAACCGCACGGATTTATCATATCAAAATAGCTAAGGTCAACATTCGCGTTCAAGGCAAGCCCGTGATACGTAACCCAGCCACTTGCCGCTACACCTATGGAAGTTATTTTGCCCTTATCTGTCCAGCAGCCTGTTCGCTCCTTTATCTTAAATGAATCGATACCATAATCAAATAAAGTCAGGATTACGACCTCTTCAAGATCACGCAGGAATTTATGCATATCCTTGCAACGTTTACTGAGGTCAAGAATCGGATAGGCTACTATCTGTCCCGGACCATGAAAAGTAATGTCTCCGCCACGGTCCGTGTTTACAATATCTATGCCGCGAGAATTAAGCTGCTCTGCGCTGGCAAGGATGTTCTCTTTTTTGCCTGAGCGGCCTAATGTAAAGACCGGGTGATGTTGCGCAAATATAATAAGCTCTTCGCTTTTTCCCGACTTTACTGATGAGAGCGCCTCTTTCTGAACAGAGTAAGCCTCATCAAAGCCAACGAGCCCTAAATCGATTATTTTATATTCCATATTTTATAGTATTGTAATTTGGAAATTTATTGGGCACTATTTCGGTGTTCGGCGTTTGGTGTTTGGCGATAACCGAAATTACACGCTTACCCTGTCCGCGATATCAAGCAGACTCTCCGCAAGCGTCGGGTGGGCAAATATAGTAGCTGATATATCTTTAGCTGTTAATGAATTTCTAATAGCTATCGTAAAGTTCGATATAATCTCGCTTGCGGATGGGCCGTATACCAAAGCGCCCAGTACCTTAGAGGTTTTCGCCTCTGTCACAAGCTTAATAAAACCTTCGGTCTCGCCAAGAACATGTGCCTTGCTCACCGCGGCAAAGGGAAGCTTTGTTGTAATAGCTGTGATACCTTTTTCTTGAGCTTTATCCGCGGTAATGCCGACACACGCGATCTCCGGATGCGTGAATATAGCGCTCGGTACAGCGGAATAATCTATTACTGGATTGTTACCCGATATAATCTCCGAGGCGGCCTTGCCTTCGTATGTCGCGACATGCGCAAGAAAAAAACCGCCTCTTACATCACCTATCGCGTATATATTTGGTATGTTCGTCCTAAGGTCTTTGCCTGTAAAAATGGCGTTATTCTCAAGCCTAACACCCACTTCTTCAAGATTTAAGCCGGCAGTATTAGGCCTGCGTCCGATACACAAAAGCGCTTTTTCAGCATCTATATTATCACCGCTTTCAAGGGCTATTTCTGCCATCGCCCTGGATTCAAGTGATATTACCTTTTCGCCTTTTTGTATCTTTATGCCTCTCTTTTTAAAGGAAAGCTCTAGTCTTTTCGCGACCTCTTTATCAAAATTTGGCAGGAGCTGGTCCATCAATTCTATTATGGTAACCTCTACCCCAAGCTGATTATATATAGAGGCGAACTCGCATCCTATAAAGCCCCCGCCTATTATAGCCAGGCTTTTTGGTATCTTATCAGATGATAGCATATCCTTGCTTGAATAGACAGCCTGATGGTCAATCTTTAAACTGCTTGTCTGGGCAGGCATAGAGCCTGTCGCTATTATTATATTTTTCGCGGTGATTGAACCCTTGTCGATCTTTATTGTGTTTGCATCGGAAAGTTGCGCCTTAGAGCGTATAATATCTACACCTTTTGATTTAAGCAGCATCTCAGCCCCGGCGCGTAATTTTGACACAACATCGTCTTTACGCTTTACGATCTTATTTATGTCAATGTCGCAACTGGGTATATTTATGCCAAACTCAGAGGCGTTCCTTACTTCACGAAGCAGGTCTGTACTGCGTACAATAGTCTTTGTAGGTATGCAACCCCAATTAAGACATGTACCTCCTGTAAGATCTTCCTCGATCAGACAAGGTTTAAGCCCAAGCTCCGATGCCCTGATAGCAGCAGCAAAACCCCCCGGTCCTGCACCTATAATCGCTATATCATAATTACTATTCATATTTAAGTCTTCTTTATAAGCTAGTAGTTAAGATGGCTACTTATGCCTTTGCCTTCGCAGCGCAGGTATTTTTGCCGTCTGGTCAATTCATAGCAAAAAAATCCAATGCGCTGCTAAAGGCAAAGTCATAAGCTGTATTGTTATCTATACATAATAGTTGCGTCGCAATCAGAGCAGGACCTCTTGCTTCGAATAGTAGGGTTTTGCTCTGCTTAGAATTATCTAACAGTTAATAAAATACCACTTAACCTTGATTAAATAAAGAAATAAATGCTTAAAAAATCTAAGCTCCAATTAAAACAGGGCCTTTTCATTTCGAGCGGGCATGGTTCGCCCTAATCATGCTTTATGCGAGAGCGAGGAATGAAGTGGAGCAAAAATTTCTCGCTGGGAAAATTTTTGCGTCCCTGCGTAATTGGTGTTTGGATTTTTACAAATTCTAAAATTTCTTAAATTGGCACACTTTAAAATTGACAACCAAAATTATATTTTAAGTGCTGCAATCTGTTTACGGGTCGAATCTGCGGCACGTTCAAGAAGTTGTTTTTCATCATCATTAAGAGGTAATTCGATTATATCTTCAACACCATCCTTACCTATCTGGGCAGGTACGCCAAGGTACATATCATTAAAACCATATTCTCCATTTAAAAAACAGGAACATGGCAATATCTCCTGGGTATCATGAACCACCGCTTTTACCATCCTAAAGACACCTGCGGAAGGCGCGTAAAAAGCGCTTCCTGTTCCAAGATATGAAACTATCTCCGCGCCGCGCAACTTTGTCTTTTCTATTATCTGTGCCGCCTCATCAGGCTTGATCGCTTCACTGAAGCTTACGCTGTTAATTTTACTATGACTTAGTATAGGGGCCATGGTCTCACCATGAGTACCCAAAACAAGGGAATCCATATCCTGCAACGGCTTATTTAAAACCCTCTCAGCCATAAGATTCATCCTGGATGAATCAAGGCATCCGGCCATACCAAGCACCCTTTTGCTGTCTATCATGCTCTCCTTAAATATAAGAAACGTCATTATATCAAGGGGGTTCGTAACTACTATTACGATAGGGTCATTATTAAATTCTTTAAAACCCTTTGCTACGCTTCTCATAACAGAGGTGTTCTTCTGAAGAAGTTCTTCTCTGGTCATACCCGGTTTTCTGGCAAAACCCGCCGTGATTACTACTATGTCGCTGTCCTTAGTATCGCTATAATCTGATGTGCCTATAATATTTTTGCCATGGCCCATCAAAGAGGCGGCATCCATAAGATCTTCTGCCTTGCCCTTTGCGATACCCTCAGCGATATCAAGCAATACTACGTCACCCAAGCCAGCCTCAAGCAATCTCATAGCTGAGGTAGCTCCTACATTACCCGCACCTATAACCGTTATCTTCATAATTTAAAACCACCGTGCTTTTTAAAATGCTTAACCACGCCGCCATCTTTTATGATCCTTGTCATAAACCCAGGCAAAGGCGTTATCTGTACTTTTTTGTTATTTGCCTTATTAACAACATAACCCTTATCAGTGTCAACCTCTAAGCGATGCCCCTGTTTAAAGCCGGTTGTGTCACATTCTATAAGCAAAAGCCCCAGGTTAATAGCGTTTCTAAAAAATATCCTGGCAAATGATTTTGCTATTACCGCCTGGATACCGGCACCCTTGATAGCGATCGGCGCCTGTTCTCTTGATGAACCGCATCCAAAATTACTTCCCGCTACAAGAAAATCTCCGCTCTTTACGGTTTTATAGAAATCAGGCTTAAGATCCTCCATAACATGCTTAGCGAGCTCCTTAGGGTCCTGTATCCTGAACTTGTACCTGCCGGATATAATATAATCAGTATTAACAGCGTCTCCGAATTTATGTGCTTGTCCTTTTAGTCTCATTTAATATAACTCCTGGGGTCTGTAATCTTTCCTGTTATGGCAGAAACCGCTACCGATGCCGGAGACGCGAGATATATAAAGGCTTTAGGATTACCCATCCTGCCTTTAAAATTCCTATTGGCCGTAGAAAGAACAGCCTCGCCATCCGATGGCACGCCATTATGCGTACCGACGCATGGTCCGCAACCCGGAGTAACCACATTCGCGCCGGATTCAACAAGGATCTTTACAATACCTGCCTTCATAGCCTTAAGAAATATCGGCCTTGAAGCAGGCGCAACGATAAGCCTGACATCAGGATGTACCTGTTTGCCTTTTAGTATCGATGCAGCTATCTTTAGATCCTCTAATCTGCCGTTAGTACAAGTACCGATAAATGCCTCTTGTATCGGCTTGCCCTTAAGCTTGGTTATGCTACATACATTATCGACCTGGTGAGGCATAGCTACCTGAGGAGCTATCTTGCTCGCGTCGTAATGTTTAATATTATCATACACAGCATCATTGTCAGCGTAAACCGGCTTTATGGTCTTTTTGGTCCACTGCTTTAACCATTTAATCGTCTTATCATCCGGTGGTATTATTCCACATTTCGCACCCATCTCGACAGCCATATTTGATATTGTGAAACGCTCATCCATTGAGAGGGCTTTTATAGCCGGGCCATAAAATTCCACAGCTTCATAAGTAGCCCCATCCGCGGTAAGATCACCTATAATATGCAGAATCAAATCCTTTGAATAGACGCCTTTAGCAAGCTTACCATCTACAACTATCTTCAATGTCTTAGGCACCTTAAACCAATTATTACCGCTTGCAAGGGTTATGGCAAGGTCTGTCGAACCAAAACCAGTAGATAGCGCACCCAGCGCGCCGTAAGTGCAGGTATGTGAATCAGCACCGGCCACAAGATTACCAGGTAGAACATTGCCTGACTCAAGCACAACCTGATGGCACACACCACAACCTATGTCATATAGTTTTAGGGATTCCTTTTTAGCAAAGGCGCGCATCTTCTTGTGTATCGCTGATACACCAATATTTGGCGACGGGGCACTATGGTCGATAACCATGCAAAAATTAGACCTTGCTGATAGTTTTTTTGCTTTTATCTTATCCAGCGCGTCAATTATAAGCCCACTTGTACCATCTTGCCCTAAACAGAAATCAACCTTACAGATCGCGTAATCTCCGGACTTTAAATCCTTGCCGGCGTGAGCGCTTAATATCTTTTCCGCTATTGTTTTAGCCATTTCTCAATCCTATCTAAACCTTCTTTTATATTTTCCATACTCGTAGCAAAACTTAATCGTATAAACCCGGGAGCACCGAAACCTTCTCCCGGTACAACCGCTACTTTCACATCATCCAGGAGCTTGTCCGCAAACTCGAGGGTGTTCTTGTTTACCTCTGAGACATCAACAAAACAGTAAAAAGCGCCTTCCGGCTTTACGCAGGATATCTTATCTATCGCCTCTATGCGCTTGATCATATAATCTCTTCTCTTCTCAAACTCTTTCTTCATCTCGCCTATGGAGTTGTCTTCTTTTGTAATCGCTGCCAACGCTGCCTCCTGGCTTATCGAAGAAGGATTAGAGCTTGAATGATCCTGAAGATTCTTTATGGCCTTTGTAAGGGCCCTATCGGTTGAGGCGATATAACCTATTCTCCATCCTGTCATAGAATATGTCTTTGAAACGCCATTGACGATAATTGTCGCATCCTTGCTCTCCTGGCTTAACGAAGCTATAGACGCGCATTCTAAGTTATCATATATAAGGCGCTCGTAGATCTCGTCGCTAATAATCCTTATCCCTTTTCCGTTTAGCAGATTGAAGATACCTTTAAGCTCTTCCTTTGTATATACACAACCTGTGGGATTAAGTGGAGAATTGATAATTATAGCCTTTGTCTTATCTGTCAATGCCGCAGCAAGATTATCAAGCCTTACCTTAAAACCATCACAGGCAAGAGCATCAACAATAACCGGTTTTCCTCCGGCAACAGCAACCATCTCAACATAACTTACCCAGTAGGGGGAGATAATCACAACCTCATCATCCTTGTTGCATATAGCCTGAAATATATTATACAGAGAGTGCTTAGCGCCATTTGATACGACGATATCCTCTGGCTTATATTCCAGGTTATTAAAATCCGCGAGTTTATTACAAATCGCCTCTCTTAATTGTAGCGTACCTATGCTGATAGTATATTTTGTCTTGCCTTGGTCTATCGCTGTCTTAGCTGCTTCTTTTATATACACAGGGGTATCAAAATCAGGCTCACCCGCGCCAAAACTTATAACATCAATACCCTCGCTCTTCATCGCCTTAGCCTTTGATGTAATAGACAAGGTAGCCGAAGGCTTTATTCCCATTATGCGTTCTGAAAGTTCCATATAGATTCTCCTGATTTGTTTTATTGAAACTAAATATTACACTATATAAAAAAAATTGTCAATAAAAATAGGACACTCTTCGCTTGAAAGCTTCATAACGATCTACGAACCTCGCTTATGCCTCTTGCCTTCACAGCGCAGGTATTTTTGCCGTCTGGTTCATTCATGGCAAAAAAAATCCAATGCGCTGCTAAAGGCAAAGGCGTGAGGGATTATGTAAACATAAAAAAGCAGGGTTAAAATAGCAACCCTGCTTTTAAAACATATGGCATACCTAAAAGAACTATTTATCTTTTTTGAAAAAGCCCTTGAATTTTCCCATCAGACCGTCCTTATCATCTTTTGACGGTTTAAATTTATTTCTTTCTTTAGGCTCTTTTATCTTTTCTCCCTTTTCCTCTTCCTTCTTCGCGACCGGTGCGGCCTTTTCCTGTTTTGCAAGTTCAGCGCTATCAGGAGTTTCTTTCTGGGCCTTAGAAGTGCTTTCCTTTGCCGGTTTCTTTGTCTTTGCCTCTTCTACTGGCGCTGTTGTCGCAGCAGCTTTAAGCTTCTTGCCCTTCTTGGTTTCCTTGACTATTAC
>Ga0222667_1000452_pt1 | contig 18433 bp, 22 predicted proteins | sample AntAcemetagen657_FD_179854 | JGI IMG/M metagenome (GOLD analysis project Ga0222667, IMG submission 179854) | Saline water microbial communities from Ace Lake, Antarctica - #657 | ecosystem: Environmental > Aquatic > Non-marine Saline and Alkaline > Saline | place: Antarctica: Ace Lake... | reverse complement strand
ACGAACAACAAGCGTTCCTGATGAGTACGATTGAACCGTTGTTACAGTAAATCCGGTTGACGCGATATTCGATATAGCATAACTCGTCGTAGGTGTTAGAGTGGTTTCAACTCCGGCGGTTGTTACGTGAACAACCTCCTCATCCTCTGATGCCCATATCCGAAAGTCTGTTACGTTATACGCAACGCCTCCGGTGCAGGCAAATTCTTCTTTATACTTTTCGCTTGTTAGTGACATTATCTTTCTCCTTTAACTTTTAAATATATATATATAAGATATACATATATAATTGATCCACAAAATATTTCAATAATATCCATTAATCATCCCCATAAGTTGATGATATTCCTAGTCCCATTGAATTAGCTAAAGCATCAAACCCTTCCATTTCGCCCATTTGCCATGATATTAAATTTTGCACTTGAACTGGTTGAACACCTTTTAGTTTATTTACTAAATATGATGGCATTTGCTCATAAGTAAGAGGATGTCTTTTATAATCAAATGTGACAGTTTGTCCTGTTAATTTTCCATACTTTGGATCACCTTTTTTATATTTACCTTTGCGAGTTGTTTTATACAATCCTTTATCTTTGTCTTGACCAATAAATTCCGCGAGTGTCGTAAACCTTCTTCCTGCCCAGTCTGTTCCTGTTACAGCGTCATAAAAGAAATTAAATAAAACAGATCCTTTATGCTTAGCGGATTTAATAGGGTGCAATATAAATTTCATAGGATCAGTAAAATGTCCTAAAATTGAGAAGTATTTTCTTCTGTCGGTCTTGCCTTTAAAAAATTTATATATTGGTGTTACATCTACTTTTGTAGCTTTTAAATTTCCTTCTTCCCATGACCTTCTATAATTCCTAAAAAATCTTTCAATCACTCCCTTTGTTTCCTCATCATCCTCATCAATCGAAGCCATCAGCATATTTGCAAGCGTTGTAAGTAATGCGCCTTTAACAAGTATGCCAGCCCAAAACTTTCTATACATATTTGTTTCTGATGCTTTACCAGAATTAACAGCTTTGACCATTGTCCTAATATTAGATTCAGTCCAATCGGGCGCAAGCATGAGCAATCTGAATATGTGTTGTAATGTTGGGTTTCTCTCCATTCGCTCTAAGTGAAGTCCACCAAAATCGTCATTGATTAAATTAGCAACTTCCTTTGCTGCTTGATCTGCTGTTAAATCAGGATGAGCCTTTTGATGATTTCTAAGCTCAATCAGAAATGCTTTTGCTTTAAGACCAGCGCCAAACTCTCCAAATAAGAAGTCTGCCTGTGCCTGTCTTAATCCTAATATCTTTTCCTTTACTGCTGTTCCTCCGGGAATTTTATCTACTAAATTTCCAATAGCAGTTTTCTCATGCAATAAATTTTCTTCCCAGTCCTGTCTTAATCCAAGAGTCAATCCATTAGCTACGCCTAACCTAACATTAGGATCACTATTCTCTATTGATTTAATCCCTGCTTGATATGCTTGTAATATATCCATATCTTCAAATCTTTTATTATTAGTACCAAGATAATATGATCTCATAAAAGCAAGATGATGGAATAAAGAGCTTTGTAATATCCATGCTTTTGCAATCGCATTATATTTAGTAAGAGTCTTAATGCCCGGAACTTCACTTAACCCTGACCGACCGAATATCTTGTTAATTCTTTTCGCAACATCTTTAGGAGCATAAAGGTCTTGCCTTTCAAAAATCATATCATTATTAATAAAAAAGTTTTTGCCGTATGATTTACCTTTCTCAACTTCTCCGGCATATTTCCATTCATTGAAATTAGGAACATCTATTTTTTGATACCCTTCTATAAATTTAGTAGTTATTAATGGCTGTCCGTCGAGATTTTTAGTTTTCTTCATTTGAGTTATCAAGTTCTTACTTGCAATCGCTTTTGATATTTCTTCTTTTAATATCTGTAAGTTATTTGTTGCACTCTCTACTTTTAAATTATACCCTTCACTCATTCCCTCAATAATCGTTCCAAACTTTCTTTGCTTTGCATGGCGCGTACTAGCTCCAAACTTTTTTCCTAATTCTGTTGTTGATTTGTTTTCAAGATCCCAAATTCTGTTTGCGTATGAGTCCAATACATTTCTTATGATACCTGCATCTAACGCCTCAAGTCCTGTTTTCCTATAACTTTCTTCAATCTGATCGACGATCTTCTGTGCTTTAGGAGGAAGATTTTGGGATAGATCAACGATACGTTTCTGTTCATCAGTTAGCTTATCGTAAAGATCAGTAACATGAGCAGGGTTTCTTTTTGAGTCAATAGCAATATGAATAGCTTTGTCAATATCTTTTACATTAGCATTATATTTCTTTTCCCCTGATGCTTCTAATATCTGTTTTTGTAATGATCTCTTTTCAACCTTAGATTCAAATATACGAATATCTCTTTCTGCGAAGAATGACTCTTTCACATCAGTAAACGCATCATTTAAACTTTTGTCAGGAGCGATTAATTGATTAGAACCTTCTTTTACTGATACTGGTTGTTTTAGTTCAGGGCTTACTTCTTTAGTTAGCTTAGGGTCTTTGGGTTGTGCTAAGTTTAATTTCTGCGCCTTATTGAAGATGGCTTCTTTATCGGATTTATAGAACGCATCTGCTAATTTACGATCACTGGCGGTCATAGTATCTTGCAGTCGTAAAAACTTTGCATGAGTTTTCTGAACAAACTCCTCAACCGTCTTAAACTTCTTGGCTTCTTCGATTAGGGGATCAACAGCTTTCGGCACTTTACCTATCGTTTTAACCGACTCAGACATTTTCATCAATGCCCTATCTGTGCTTCCTGTACGCGCGCTGACTTCAATCTGTGCTTTACTCGCGCCTTCAGCCTTTACAATAGGAGTTTTAATAACCTTTCCGAGTGTCTTAATTAATTCAAATAAACTCTTTTTTGAAGCGGCTGCGTCAATAGCGGCATCAGGAATTTCCGGTGCTGGAAAACCTGCGGCTTTTGCTTTCGATCTAGCCTGTTTAACAATTTGTCTGCCTAACGCAGTTTTAGCAAGCATAGGAGATTCAAACATCAAAGACAATGCCATCACAACGCCACCCTGCTTAAATGATTCTCCTAAATCTTCTCCGAATACTGCTGAAACTGTTGCTACACCTGCCCCTCGTGTTCCTGCTCTTGCTAATGCTGATGCAACAGGTTTTCCAATAAATCGTAATCCTGATGAGTAGTGCCATATCGGGCCAAGAACTGCTCCTCTTGTTACAGCTAATGCTATATCTAAAGGCTTATCCTCACCCAACATTTCTTGAACGCCAACCTCAGACACACCCTCAACAGTGGCAAATGTTCCCATTGTGCCTAAAAGTGACTGAGGAAATACAGGAGCTGTTAAAACAAAAGGCGTAATACTTCCACTGATCATTCCAAATGTTCCTGCTATTGGATGTTTTTCAACTTCTTCATCAGTAGCAAATTCCGTCGATAAAAATTTTCCTGCCGGACTTTCTTCAAATGACTCAATCGCGGGTAAGGCTTTCTCACCAATCTTTCTTGCACCTTTAATAAATGGCGCTACTGCCTCTTTAGCTTGTTCAACAAAAACTCCAACACCTTCTTTAAAATCATCAAACGCAGTATTTTTAGTGCTATCAACAGGCATTCTTGACGCGGTAGAAAGATCAAAAGTTTTAAGTGCTAATCCTTCCTTTTCCTCTACAATAGGTTGTGCTGTTGCTAAATTAAATCCCATTATTTAACTTCCTCTATTCTTCCGTCAGGATAGACAATGGCTTTATTTCCAGCATCATCCATCATTAAAGTGCCTTCTCCATCAACGCTTGTTAATTCTAAATTCTTTTCTGATATTACTTCCATCTCTGCTTCATTCTTAGCTGCCAATGGTTCTTTTCCTTCTGCAACCTTTTTGGAATATTCATAAAGAATCTTTTGAGTATTATAAGCAGCTCCTAAAACTGAAAGATTAGTAATAGATTTTCCAATCTTGCTAAACATATTATCATCACCATTTTTAATTTCTTTTTCTCTCATCATAGAAAGCTGTAATAATGTAACCAACTCATCCTGATTTACTCTCCCATCCCCTCCACCGTTAAGCGTATTTATAATAGCCTGCTGAATTTGCTCAGAGTCTTTTGAATCGAAAACATCCATAGCATAAGATTGAAAGCCAGTATCATCAAATTCTGCTTTTTCTCTTGTTAGTTTTGATGATGTTGTCGCCTTTGAATAAGCCTTTGCAAAATCTTGAGATAAGTCGTCATTACCCATCATTGAATTTATATCATTCACAGATGGAAGCGAGCCGTCAGGTTTTACCATTTGAGAAACTACCGAGATTGCGTTATTTTGATGCGTTTCTTTTCTAATTCTTTTTTCTTCTTGTTTAATTTTTTTCTGTTGCTCCGACGCCATTCCTTTCATTTTTTTCATTTCTTCTTCACCAACTTGATAATCCTCAGTATTCTCTAAAAACATATTAGGATCATACTGCGCATCATACGCCGCCTCTGATTTATAAACATCTTCTTGAAATGATTTCCATTCAATATCTGCAACCTCTTTAGAATATAATCCTAACGTCATACCACGCTCTATCTGTTGTTTATATGTTGCTGTACTAGATATTTTTCCAGCTTCATCCATAGTAGGATAATTCTCAACAATGTTGCCTCTTGTATATTTTTGAACCGCTATTGCAGACGATATCTCCCTAGCCCTAAAATCATTCTCAATCCCCCATTTAGTCGCTTGAGCCTGACGGTTGAAATTAACCATAAACTCATCACGTGCCAGTTGACCTGATATATTCTTAGCAGCGTCAGAGCCAATCTTTTGAAACTCATTATCATAAACAGATATATCCATATCATTATCTGTCTGAGAGCGTTGTTTAGCCTTATTTAACTCCTCAAATACAAATGCGTTAGCTTCGCTTGTCTGGCGGAAATCCTTTATCTGAAGCAATCTATCCTGTGCCTGCTCGATCGCGGCAATAGCACCCCTCTGAGCCTGTTTAGATGAGGCAATCGCGCCGCCTCCGGCTAACTGACCACCAGAAACTTTTATCTGTGCATCGCTTTTATGTTGAGGTATTTGAACCATTATTACCTTCCTTTATATTTCGATATATTTCCCAAAATACTTGAACCAATATTAATATACTCATCCATTTGCGCTGATCTAGCGTCAGATTGAATTATTCTCTGTTGAGTGCCGATAGCACTTTCGCCCAATTCAACATTAATTTCCTCGAATATAGCGTCTAATTCGCTCTGTTTTAAACTCTCAGCCATTACAGCAGCTTGACCACCCTCGATAGCAAGGCCGGCTCTGGCAAATCCAGCGCGTTGAGTGCTGAATAAACTCATAGCACGTTCTCTAATCTGCTTAATACGCACTTTTGCCGATAACCTTGCAAGCCTTTTATCTAAATCGAGCATCTGAGTGTTAAAATTAGCTGTATCTCTGCCGCGTTTAGCGTTTATTAAGCCACTTGCAATTTGTCCTAAACCACTTACAATGCCTGCGTATGCTCCTACACCGCCACCTCCGCCTATATTAGTATTGCTTGCTGTATTTAAAGAACTTCGTGATGCCCCTGAAAATACTCCTTGAGTTCCCCACATTAGTTTACCTCCAATTCCGCTATAATCGACCTAACGTGCATAGCTAAAGGTTGTTCTTGTTCAACAATAATAGATTTTTCTCTATCCCATCCGCTAGGAAATGTAATACGTTTTATTCCACTGAATAAAGGCGGAGCTTCATCTGTATTCTGCGCTGACGTTCTGAATTTAATATCATCCATCTGCGCGTCAGTTCCGACTTTACATCCTAAACTTTTATATAAACTGATATTTACCTCTGATACACGTTTTATTTTACCTTGAGAGTTTATTTTTCCCGGCGCACCTTCAAGGTCATTTGTCTTAATGCGGGCCGTATATCCAAGACCTATAGCGACTTGAGAATAAGAATCATTAAACTTAATAATGCCACTAGCGACTGTGCTTGATGGATGCGCGCCGCCATCAGCACATACTTGTACTGTTTTACCTTCTAAATGACCTAATCCCGCTGATGAACTAAAACATACCCTAGCCTCGCCACCACTTGCGTATGCTGTATAAGCAGATCCATCAACACTTGTCCCTTCAAGTGAAACAAGTTTAAAAGTACCTGATGCAACAGATGAAACAATATATTTCACATTATTAACCTCAGTCATTCCTACAACGCCACGTATTTTAACCTCATCAAGATTAGAGAAACCATGTGACACGCAAGTAACTTGTAAAGCAGTAGGAGAGGTTGTTGTAACAATGTTAGTAATAGTCTTAGGGGAATCAGTTGCAAGTCCGCTATGAACAAAAAATTGATCTTCTTGATCTTCAAATTCGGGATCTACCATATACTCAATATATCTCTTTGTAGTCCCTCCGATAGTACGCTTAACAACAAACCATACCTCATCATAATCTGTCTTAGGAATTACTGATACACTTTCATAATCTCCGTCGGTAGAATGTAAAGTCCATGCCGCAACATTCTCATTAGTGTCAACTGTAAACACCGCAAGTTTACCATCGTCACGAACACACCATAACATATTATTAGGTGACTGCTGATAAGCCATATCAATAATACCACTATCAGTTATGTGCTCGCTCATTCTCGTAGCCATTTTAGATTGAAAGCTGTCACTCTCAAGCGTGTAAATATATTCTCTAAGAATACGACCATACTTCTGCCAATAAAATACAGAATCCCCGATCATCTGTGGCATGATATTAGGCTTAACTCCAAAACTTGATTTCTTTTTAGCTCTGCCTGTTGTCGGTGTCAACGCGATATTATCATTACCAGTCCCAAAAACAGTTACCCCTCCGGCTGTTCCTATTAAAATTTCACTTGCTGGATATATCCATTCAACACTTTCGTTTTTATTCGTATCAGCTTTTACAGTCATAGCGTCTGTATCTTCTGTCCCGACTTTAAACGTATCATACGCACCCGTTTCAGAAGGCCATGACGTTTGTGGTTCTGACTCTGTATATCCATAAATAAGTCTATTCTCTTTTATAGATACAGCTTTAGGATAACCACGATAGCCACTCCATGACGGTTCAGACCAATCCGTAGTCGCTGACGAACTAGGCAAAGTCCCACTATAAAGTACCGTTGCTGTTGCTACTGTTTTAAGTCCTGTTGCTGATACAGAAACGATTTGAGCATATCCATGAGAGCCTGTTATCGGCCCGATAGCCCAAATAGAGCCGACGTGAGTTGCATCAAATAAAGACGCACCGGATGATGTTAGAACAACTGAGCCTGTTAATGCTGATGCTGTTATCGTCGTATCAGTAACATTTGATTTCATTAATGCCGGACGCGCCTCATCTGCTGCATAATTAATTTGTGATAACGCCCATGTGGCATTACCTAATCTTTTTAACTGTGTTTGTGGAATCGTATCGTGAGTGATATAAAGGATATCATTCTTCTGAGCAAATTGGAGTTCTCTTAATGTACTTGTCGCATAACTTGTCGCAATCTCATACGCACTCGCGCCACTCAATATCTGTCCGTTATCTGTATAGAATCTCATATAGTTATTGCCAAGCTCAATTTGATATGCCTGATCGTCAGAGAATACAAAGTCTTTAAGTATTGTCACAGCGTCGGAGTCTTTGACTTCATTCATGAAATACGTTCCCGGTGCTTTTTTTGCACCACCATAAACCTCGACAACAACATTTCTAAGTTCCTGCGCAGATTGATAGTATTGAGTAAGCTCTGTTCTTCCATAAAGTTTAGGGCTTAACTCTCCGGCAACAAATGAATTTATAATTTGTGATGCGTTCATATTCGAGCGTTAGTCCATTCATCAGTTTTAAACTCGTCAGGAGTTACCTCTTGACCATTCATTGATTTAGCGTAATTTAATTTAGCTGTAAACTCTTGCCACACAAATTCAATCATTTTTTTATCACCTGTAATAGCAAACCATGATTCAGCTTTAAGACGTGCTGCAAATGCTGATACAAAAGAAGAATCCCATGTGTCAGGATCGTTATTATAAAAAATGTATTCAATCTTTACGGCATCAGAATCAGAGTATAATTTCTTTTCCTTGATCTTATGGTCATAATCATCTTCAACATCTGTCTTTAATAATTTAAGAAAATCAGGTGGTAAGGTAAACATATAAGTAAAATCATCTGTAAGAACTGGTGATGCTGCCAATCGCGAAAGGATTGCTTCTTTCTTAGCAAAACTCCATGGGTGAGAACGTAACATATCTTTAAGACAAATAGGCCACGCTATCGTCATTCTTCGTGCGTTTTCTGTATCTTCTGTCATTGCCTCAATTCTAACCGCACCAGAACCCAACAGAGCCATATTTACAACTTCAACTTGACTAGGCATATTGCCCTCCTTAAAAAAAGAGGGGCGGTTAAGCCCCTCTAGATTTACGCTTTAGAAACAAACGCAACAGCAACTTTAATTGTACCCGTAGCAGACGAAGCTCCCGACGTAGTAATAACTAAAGTTTGACCATCTCCGCTTGCAATTTCAAACCCTAAAGACGCGGCAACACCGTCGTCAGTAAAGTTTTTCTTATCAGCAGAAGAACAGTCAGTTTTTGCCATGAACTCATCAGCGTCCTCATTTGTACCAAACTCCAAATGATAATCACCTGATAACGTATCATGATCAATAATCCAATCAACAATACGAGCTTCAGCCGGTAAATTCTGACCGAATAACTCGATTACTGACCCCGTTGCAAGTGAAGCAGCTTCATAAGACTCATAAATCCACCGCACTTTTCCGCTCATAACTTCAGGCTCAATCGTATTGATTTGAGCTGCTCTTTTAAGCGTTCGATTTACTCCATAAACAGTAGCCATAATCTGACCTCCTTATTAGTTAATTAAGTTTATTCAGAACACTGAACAAGTACAACCTTCTCTTCTTCAAGTCGTGTCGAACCATAAGACTGTCCGGCATATACCTGAGCCGAGAAATGCTTTGCAGCTAGAATATCAATAGAAGCAAGCAAATCCAACCAGATACCTAACGTAACACCAGTTTTATGGTATGCCGCACAATTACGTACTCCGGAAGAAAATTCAGGAAGGCGCTCTGTTTGAATAAAATTAAACCCAACAAGTGTGCCCGGGTTTCCGTTTACTAATGCTTTGATCTGTGCATAATCAGCGCTGGTTACTTCTTCAATCGCTAACAAGTCCTCAATCTGCTCTGCCGAGACAGCAAAAGAACGACCATCAGACATAACTTCTTTTTCGTCTAATTTCTTCTTAGCTTCTCGGATTTTTGTCATATTCAAACCAGCTGAACTATGAACAATAATTTGAGTGGATGGGACTGTGTTAGAGGTCGTGCCAGCTTTGCCTGAATACGCTGTAGCCGAGAAAGCTGCGCAAACTTGCGTATCCTTAGCTCTCGCTAAAGCAAACGCGTTATTCTGCACAAGCTCACTCGTTGGATCTTTCAACATCTGAATCTTATCCATCTTATCAACTAGCGGTGCACGATAGTAATAAGTAGGAATAATTTTTCGACGATCATACTGCGGATCGTCATTAACAACTTCCTGATTACGAGCAGTTTTAACTCTCGCATCAGCAGATGCTAACTGATCTTGAAACGACTGCTCACCAGAACAATCTGTTTTGTTATGAACAGTTGGAGCGACCTTCACCATAGTTTGTTGGACTAAATGTTGAATATTGTCGCTATACTGATTTTTTAAAGCTTCTGTTACTGACGCCATTATAGCCTCCGATGTTAAATTAAACCAAATTTTAGCTTCGGTTATCCTTAAAGGGCCTTTGCTTCATACTACTTATTCAGGCCTCATCAGAGGTTATCTGCTTGCAAACAATGCGTTCTGGGGAATTAACCTTATCCAGTCTGCATTTTATAATAATCACTGAGCTTATCTGTCCAATACTTATGCTGTGGATCATTTGCATCATTCAACTCTTTAGATCGCTCAGATCTTATTTTATCAATTTCAAGTTTAGCAGCCTCAGGAGTCAATACCTTTCCTGTCATGCCAGTCTTGATTAATTGCTCTTCTGAAAACTCTTTACCTACATTCGCTAATAATTCAATAACAGCAGGGTCATTGCCATATTTCTTGACAATCTCCTGAGCCGTTTCTCCACCGAATGACTCAATCATTGAATTTGCTAACTTAGCGTTATTATCATAAGCAAGTCCCCACTTTGTTCTTAACTCAAGGCTTGCATTATCAAAATCTGCTTTTGTTTTTGCCTGTTGCGCGTCATTTCCTTTTGTAATAAGGTTTCCAAGCTCATTCATCATAAACTGATAATGAGAAGGTAACAATCCAGCTTCACGCGCTCTTGTCTTGAGTGCTGACTCAAGCTCAGGTGCAATAGCCATTCCTTCAGGCAATTTAAAATCTGCTCCGGTCTGGTAATCTTTAGAGTCAGACGGTGCGCCTAACTGCGTCATAACACGATTAAGCTCGCCTGCTTCAAAGTTACCATTAGTGTCCTTTTTCGGCATAGCGATCTTCTCATGTCCGACTAGCTTCTCAAGGTCGCTGTAACTTGAAATTACGTCACCCGAGGACTTCCATCCTTTTACGTCAATGACAGCTTTATGCTCCGGTGACATGGTTGCTGTCCAGTCTGCCGGTGGAGCTGGCGGTGCTGGTGGCTCAGGTGGTGCTGGTGGAGTTTCTCCACGATTATTTCTTAACATTTTAAACATTGTTTACTCCTTTGGACTCTCGTTATCCCTTTGGGACGCGAGTTACCCATTTTTTAATTGAACTTATTAATCTATCTATAAAAGGCGTTTCAATCGTTACTTCTGCCCTCGGAATAAAATTCGGTTTATTGACATCACGATAAGGAACAGGAACAGGATTATGTTTCTTTCTCCATCGACTACGACCATTTGCTTTTTCTGCGAATCCCATATTACTCCTTTATCAATTCAGCTACAATATCTGAAATATCTCTATTTAATAAACGTACAATATTAGCATAAATACTACGCCTACCCTCATTAAACGCCATCTTATGAGGCATATCATCATACGTTGTGACCGTATCAAAACATCGTGACGCTAAGTCTTTAAGCACTTCCTCGCCATCAACTGTATTAAATACCCTCATGTAAAGCTGTTGACGTTCTGATAGCTGACGTTGTATTTCCTGCTTCTGTATTTTTTCTTCTTTTGTAAAGTTATTGAACATTACCAGCCTCCGCTAATGTTTTATCAGTTTCCGCTCCGGTCTTTGCAACTTCCGCACCTTCACCTATCATCTGAATTTGAGCCTGTGCCTCCTGCTGTTGAGCGCGACCATCACGCATTTCCTCAACCTCTGCATCATCACGAATAACTTTAGGTGCAATGTTTGTCATTTCAGCTACATAATCAGTCGCCTCATCAAGATTTAACTTGTCCAGCACTTCAGGAAATTGACCTGACGCTAATTGCAACTCTGCAAATTGTCCTATAACAGCCATTGCATCGCCTAAATTCTGTAACTCTAAATGCTTCTGAGCACGTGCTAACGGCGATACATACTCAATCACATACTCTTGTCCTATTAATTCTGGTGGCAACGGAGGCAGCTTATTATTTTTGGCAGCGATGGCGTAAACACGCTCAATGAAAGGACTGAGCTTCTCGCGCATAATATTGCCGACAGCCGACCCTAACATTTGCATACGCTGATTATTAGCAATGCTTACCTCTGTTGCCGTTCTATTTCCAACTTGGGGGGAGGAAAGAAACAAATCATTATAAAATGTCTGTTGAATTGTAGTCTTTTTATATTCTAAATAATCAACTCCTATCTGAGTACGTGCACCCATATTAATAGGAGTGATATGTTCATTTGGAAAACCGACGTTTCTAATATTCCTACCTCTCGGGTTGAAATTATAAGGACGCAAAAACGCCTCATCCGGTATCTCAACCGGCGGTGCGATCTCAAGTTGTGCGCCGATAGCTGTTGTGTACTCAATTTGATTAAGCATTTGAACATCAGGCAATACGTTCATCATAGGAGAATACCCATAAGGTGAGTTTTTAGCAACTGCGAAACGTGACACGAAGAAAGGAAACTCTCTAAATCCACCTTCACGAATAATTTTCTTCTCATCACGTTCAATCCAAATGGCAGCGTATGGCATATTCTTAGATGTTTTCTTTGATTGGTCATAGACAGCGCGGGGGAGCACACAGAATAAAAACTTAAACTTCTTCTTAAAATCGATCTTAGCAAATGACTCTAAAACTTTATCACTTAACTTATCTTTACCAAACTTCTCAACTGCTTGTGATGCGTCAAACTCATACTCAATGTATGCCGTTTTAACACGACGCGCTGAGTCCTCCATAATAATAACATTCTCAATATTCATATCATGTAATCGAATATCATCAGTCGGATCATCCTCGCCATAGAGAATATCAGTACCGATCGAGCCTAACGTCAAATACCCCTCAACATCTTCTTGATAAAAGTTTGATGAGTTTATCATTGCGTAGAGAACGTCCTCAGTGTCTCTTAAATATTTAAGAACAGCTTGACTTGTCATATAATTACGGTTTTTAATTGCTATTGTCATCCAGCGTGTTTGAGGACTTGACATATAAGCCTGCATACCAGCGGCGAAATACGCATTTGAAAGTATCGCGGTTGAATCATAAATGTCTGTTGGTATTCTATTACCTACACTCTTAATGCGAGTGATGTAGGCTTTACGCGGAAGTGAATAATACATTAAATCTTGAAAGTATTGATCTAATACAGCACGACCTTCTTTCTCAGTATCATAGATCCTTATATGCTTCTCTGCTTCGGTCTCCGGCATCTTATCCTCCTAAGAGTGATGTTCTTCCGGTTACCGCTTCGTCTTGCACACCTAATGGTGATGTTAGAATCGACCGAGTTTGTGATAATCTAAATTTCTTGAGTTTGGTTTGTGCTGCTTTGGCGGCTTTACTTGTTGCTAATGCGGCTTTTTCTTCTGCTCCTGCTATCTCTGAGGCGCGTGCTGCGAGTGCTGACTTTTGTGATTTGCGTTCTTGTACGCCTTGTTGTATAGAGGAACCTGTGCTTATTACTCCTGCTGCTGCTAAAATTCCTCCTATAATCTCTATTGGCTCATAGCAAGGACTTGAAAACGGATATGTGTTTCTAACTATTGGGATGTGTATCATAACAACCTCCATAAAATCGTTTGTGCTTTCTATTCCAAAAAGATACTGTTTTATATCTTGACCTTAAACTCTTTAAACCTTTAAAAATATCTTTTGTTCCTTCTGTCCTGCATATTAATAATGTAATTACACAATTATCACCCTTAGCGTTTATACATTCTTGAGCAAACTTTCCATCGAGATGAAAGTTTGTGTCTTTACTCACCCTCTCTGCTTGTTCATCCGTAAGTTCAAAGAACGCTGCCATCGAGTCATTAATTGATAGCCAGTTCACTAATTAAAACCTCCACTTATTAAATATAGTAACAAAACCGCACATTTTCAAGCTAAAACTCACTTATTTAAAATTAAGCGGATTACTCTGCTTAACTTCTTCCAAAGGTGACAACACATCAGCACGTGCTTTGACAGGAGGATTAGCCACTTGTATCTGCATTGAAAGCGCGTCAATAAGATCGACAAACAATGATTTAAACCCATCTTGCGTTACACCATTTAACTCTGTTTCCATTTCAGCTAACCAAGGTGCTTCATCAGGAAAGTATATCGTATGCGCTTTAAAGATAGGTGACAGCATCTTAACACGTTCAAGTTTATTACCAACCTTCGCGTGTTCGACTTCCTTGATATCAAAAAAGATATTACGTCGTTGCATTTCCTTATAGATAAACGGCTCAAGGATCTGTTTAAAATGTCCCTTCTCAATGCACATTGGTATTCGTCGCCTACCACCGAAAAACGGTGTCCATTGTGTGACAACCTCAAACATCTTATCAATAAACTCATCAGACTTCCAGCGACCGAAAGGCACATCAACAATTATCCAACGATTATCTTTTGTTACACAGTTGACAACCATTGCACGATAACACGCTGTCTTGTCCTGTGATGAGGCAGGATCAACTGTTACGAATATATTACAATCGCTGATTATAGTTTCCATATACATCGGAGCATAACGGATAATGTCTAACAAATCAAATATGCGCGTCTCAGGGCTTGTCGCCTCGCACATACGCTCACGCATCCATACGTCTATCTGACCGAGATCACGAAAGGCCTTCTTCTCTTTCTCAATCATTTTAATGTCATACTTCTCAGGCCATGACGACTCACCATTCGCATTAAGTATTGCAACTTTCCTTGTTCTGAAGTTAAGCGTCTCGGAATTAGCAATAACACGCTCAACAATACACTTCTCGCCTAGGTTATTACCGATAAGGAAAATACGCGAGTATTGACCTAGAAACTTAACGTCAGACAAGAACCATTTCCAATCGTTATCCAACACTGTATCACTCTTTGAATCCTCAGTATCTTGTGGATCGTCAATCAATACGATCTTAGGTCGTCTGTCTACATTAGCTAACCCACGAATTGATGAGCCTTTACCATAAACCTCAAAGCGCACATTAAATACTTTATCATGTTTGTCCCTTACATCGACGCTAAACACTGACGCTGACTTCTGTCTTACTTCGACTAGGTTAGAGTTAAGAGCAGGGTTTGTAAGATATTCATTCTCAATTTCAAGTAGTTTAGCACTCGCAAGATCTTTGTTCTGTTTGATGATAACAATGTAATCACGTTTTTTGGAAGGGAAGCGCAGAGCGTAAAGTGGAAAGGCCCTGAGTACTATTTGTCCTTTGGCTGATTCACGAAAACCCTCAACACCAAAGTTGTCCATTTCTTCAAGTAATATGTCAGACCAGTCATAATGAAAGTCAGCCGGTGCTACGTTATCGCCACTGTTAATAAGCATGATATGACGAAACGCGACTAAGTTCTTTGACGACGCTTTGATACGTTCACATAAATCTTGTTCTAGGCTTTGCTCCATGACGTTCTATTCCTTAAATAAGGTAAGCCAGCCTTAAACATTTTAGTCCAATGTATCTTTTCACGCGCCATGATCTCATGTGTCCTGTTAAAATAACCATTCTCATCGGCGATCAGTGCATATATGATACGTTCAAGTTCCCATTTATCGAGTTTTGATTTAAACTCATAATCAACCCAAAGTTTAATACCCTCCTCGAGAGTAGCAAACTCATGTTTTTTCATTGATGGTTTATCGAATATAGAACGCAAGGAAAGCGCATGGAGTGTTTCTAAAGAGATATGAGGCTGTAGTGTTTTACTGTGCTGAGTTATCAACGACTCTCTCCGGTATTGATTTCTTTGCCATTTGTTCGAAGAAGTTTATATTTTGATTAAAGTCGCCTTCGATAAATTGTTTTGGTAGGCCTTCTAAGCGGTTAGCTATCTCGCGGAAGGCGTAGACATCGCCTTCTTCTGCTTTTTCTATCAATGCTTTAACAGCTTTAATCATTCGCGCTTTAGGAGAACCATTATCGTCTATTTCTTCATTCCATATTTCACGAATGATAGTTTTTAAACTAACAGAGCCTTTTTGTCTGCCACCTCCACCAGGTTGATAATCTTTACTGAATTGTTTTCCAGGATGATCGCTCACTCGCATAACCTCGATATGCTTAAATTATCTATAATAAAGTTGTATTTTTATAAGTCATATTATAATTTTACACAACATTTGAGCGTGTGTCAACCGAATAACAAATATTCTCCAACCAATCAGGACATCGCAATCGTTTTAAATTAATACATTTCGGTGTTTCAATGTTTAAAAAAGGAAACATATTATGAACACTGGCAGGACAAATAGAATCTTTCATCATACACGTTGGGAAAACAAAGCGATCTCCAACCTTGTGACCATAATCACATGGGCCATTAACCCTCACGACCTCAGCATGAATTACATCACGCCAATCCGAAGGAACGCCTTTCTCAAACTTTCCATCATTAGCGCGCATCTTAACAATAACATCAACACCTTTCTCGGCAGGACAACATACCTGACAATCGCCTTTATCGTTATAAGCGTATTTTGCCGCCGTAATGCAGTAATACTTTAAATCCCGCGACTTCCTCACCGACCTTTTCCTCCATACCTCTGCCGAAAAGAATTTTTGTAGGATTATAGAAAGTGCCGTTTAGCATGATATGTCTTCTAGGGCTTTGCGTATTTGTGCTATTGGATATGTTATTGAAGTAGTTTCTTTATCCCTATGAACCATAATCCCAGTTGAACTGGCTTCATCAAACACCTTCAAGACTTCGGCGTGGGATATCATGCCTTTCATCAACTTTTTATTATTAGCAATCATCTGTCTTATGGCTTCGCTCTTTTTAATACAGTTTATATTCTCTGGATGCTCTTGATAATGTTCTTTGGCGATTTGAGCAAACTCTGTATAAACAGTTTCGTGAGAAGATACTTTTAACTTATCTGTTTTGCGTAAGAAATATTTAAACTTCTCCTCAAGTGTTTCCTCTTTTGGCTCATAAGGTGGAACACACCCATGAGGATAAGAATTAACTCCCTTTGGCTCATCTTCCAATGCCTCAAGAGCCATAAACTTTTGACCGCCCTGATGATATTCTGCCGTTACTTTATAGTGCTTCTGCATATCTTCTCCTTTGGGATTCAGACATCTTCATTTTAGTTTCCTCAGAATGTTTCTTTCCTTTAAATCCATATGTTGCTTTTCTGACAAAGTTAGACCTTCTTGTGTTCTCTCCTCTTTCTATAAAACGACAGTTCTCAAATACATAATCCCCATCATTGTCTATGCGGTCTATTGATGGTTGTTTCATAAAGAAAGCACCATCCCTAAACCATAGCCTTCCCATTTCCCAAAAGTCTATGATAAATTTTATTCCCCTACCGCCATAATTCTTATATGCTTCATTGTGGGTATTATTACACCTAGATTTTGCTCTTTGCCAAGTGACATACCAAGGTTGCTTAGTCCTATATTTCCCCATTCTTCTCTCCTTGTAAGGTGTGTGGTTAATCCCCTGTAATTGCGTGTTCAATATCATCTTCTGTAAATTCTGGTTCTTGGCAATTTGTCGAAAGACAATGAGGACAACATGTATATGGATTTCCTGTATGTAGGTTTCTCCAATATATTCCGTATTTCCCACATCTACATTTCATATCGCTCATCCTATTCCCCCTTGCTTCGTTTATTCTTTTCTAGGTGCTCCCCTATTGTCTAATTCTTCTTCCAAGCCAATTCCAACCTTTAATCTATATCTTTTTCTGTCACACTCTCTTCTTTTTTCTGAACACTCTTTACAGGTTACGCATTTATTAACATTTTTTCCACAAGTAACACACAATCCGTCATTCTTTTTTATTCTCTGCCATTTAATCTGCCGACTCATCATCCCACCCCCTTATAAATATAACCCAATGAAAGAATGGATATGCTGTCCAAACTCCATTTGTAAATTTATGAACACCACCTTTTCTTGTGTTTATAATTTTAATCATCCCACCCCAATTCTTTATTGATTAACATTATTGATTCTTCAATCATCTTTTCCCCTACTGAATTTGTATATGAATGCTTGCCAATATAATCTAGTTTCTCCTTCAACCCCCCCAACAACTCCTCATAATAGGCGTCTGATTCTTCGATGGCTTGATTGTAGCCCTTAGCTCCCTCTATATCTCCAACATATTTGATACAATCATTAAGGTCGAGGTTATCATAACTCATTACTTCTTTCTTCTCAGGTCGTTTCATATCTCCCCCTTGATGGTTTGGTTGGTCTTGTTCAGCATATTCTTTGATTAACTCATCAACTTTTGCTTGGTGTATTACCCCAAAGGTTGACATAATTGCTTTTTGCAATTTCTCCCACCCCTCTGCTTTATAAACTATGTTTTCTTTTATAACATTTGACAGTTTTAACTCATCTAGCTCATTTAACGCTCGGGTGTTCCATGATTGGACTGCTCTTTCTATTTTTAATTGTCCATAACATCTTGCTATTTTTGTAGATGTGTTCATACATGGAAGCACACAATAACATCCTTCTGTCATACACCCTGCAACAAAAACATCAAAATCTAAGTTTCTAGATTTATTTTCTATAAGATTAATAATTTTCCCTCTTCCACCACAAAAAGGGCAAGGTCTAAGTTCTTTCATAATTTAGCTCCTTTTATATTTACACATTATTTTCTTCCGTCCTTTAATCTTAAAAAATCTCAAAGTTATTTCATTTAATTCATCACCGCATTTCCTACAAATCCCAAGCCACACATTACCTAAAGCGCAAATCTGCCATTGTTCCGTAGATGGTTTG
>Ga0222667_1000448_pt1 | contig 18506 bp, 15 predicted proteins | sample AntAcemetagen657_FD_179854 | JGI IMG/M metagenome (GOLD analysis project Ga0222667, IMG submission 179854) | Saline water microbial communities from Ace Lake, Antarctica - #657 | ecosystem: Environmental > Aquatic > Non-marine Saline and Alkaline > Saline | place: Antarctica: Ace Lake... | reverse complement strand
TTGACTTCCTCCTGCTGTAGCTGTTAAATCAACATCATTTAATGGAGAGTTACCTGAAGTAGGATTAGCTGATAAAGAGGCTGAAAGAGTACAGGTTTCCATGCTACAAGAAGATTTTGTATATGAACCACTTAATGTTCCATTAGAACAAGTTCTAGTTTGATTGGAACAACTTGAACCACACGGAACAGAACTAGCTGAATAAGCTGTTACTGAAGCACCATTATTTATTGATCCTCCCCATGGTAAAGGACAAGAAGCACAAGCTGCCACACTACAAGAAGGTTTAGTATATGAACCGCTTAATGTTCCATTAGAACAAGTTCTAGTTTGACTAGAACAACTTGAACCGCAGGGAACAGAACTAGCTGCATAAGCTGTAACTGAAGAACCATTAGATATTGATCCTCCCCATGGTAAAGGACAAGAACAAGGCTGAACACTACAAGAAGGTTTTGTATATGAACCGCTTAGTGTTCCATTAGAACAAGTTCTAGTTTGACTAGAACAACTTGAACCGCAGGGAACAGAACTAGCTGAATAAGCTGTAACTGAAGAACCATTAGATATTGATCCTCCCCATGGCAGAGAACAAGAAGAAGGTGCTCCTACATTAACTGTTACGCTCTTAGAAGCGCTTCCGCCAGCACCAGAACAAGTTAAAGTATATGTTTTATTGCTAGTCAGATTTCCAGTTGATTGACTGCCACTAGTTGATTTACCTCCGCTCCAGGCTCCTGAAGCAGTACAAGAACTTGCATTAGTTGAAGACCAACTTAATGTTGATGCTGTATTGTAATTGATTGAAGTAGGACTAGCTGAAAAATATACTATTGGAGCAGGCGCTACAACAGTAATCATTTTACTACATTTACTTCCAAACCACTCTAATCCATCTTCTACCATTTTCCAGCTAAAATAATATGTTCCAGGATTATTTGGAGCTCTTGCCGTAAATCCAAAAGAAGCTGTTGAGCCAGGAGGAATTACTCCAGGAAGTCTAACTCTTCCTAATCCCCAAGTTGAATTATCTTGCGGATCTTGAGATCCTAATCTATGAGGAGTTGAATCAGTAATCCATGTTTTTGTTCCAGTATTTCTCATTCTAACTGTAGCAGAAAAGTTTTGTCCTTTTTGAACAACATTTGGTGCAGATATACTAGAACAACTTGCTTGATTTATACAAAGACAATTTGAACTTGACGGACAAGTCGAATTAACGCAAGTATTAGAACTACAGGTTAAACCGCTTACACATTGGCTACTATTGCCACACCAGCCACCACAAGGAACATTATAAGCAGCTCCATTAGTACAAAAAACATGACTGACTGCATCAGAACAAAAAGAGCCATAAAATCGGAAAGAATCACTATTAGGAAAACTAGAGCAAGGAAGCCCTATAGACCAAGCTTGACTACCACAATTACCAACTGAACAAAGATAACGAGCATGAACCAGATAAGCATCACAAAGCCAAGTCGTCCCTGCAGGACAATCATTAGCAAATGTTCCATTTGCAAAAAACATTTGCAAAAACAAAACGATAAATAACGCTAATCCGAAAAACAAATATTTTTTAATATGTATTTTTTTCATTTTTTAAATCATTATTGACAAAGTGGCTCATTAAATTCTTGATTTCTTTCTTGATAAATATTTCTTAAATAATCACAATATTTATTTTTATAACTTTCCTTACTAGTTATTAATAATGATGGATCTTCGTCAATTAATTGGATTGCGTTACTAAAATTTTCTAATGCTTTATCTATCTCATTAGTATTTAAATAGGCATAACCCAACTCACCAAAAGCTACTGCTTTTTTTGAATCTATTTCAATTACTTTTTGAGCATTTATCTTTGCTTCATTAAAATTTTCTTTTTTGTTATAAAAAATAGCTAATGTTAAATAGTTATTAGGATCTTGTGGTGCATGAAAAATTGCTTGCTGTAATAATGCTAAAACTTCGTCTAATTTTCCTTGATTCGTTTTAATAGTAGCTATAATTTGAAGAGCTGTTGATTTATCATTCTCGCTCGCAGTAAAAGAGTCAGTAACTACCTGGCAATTTTCAATTGCCTCGTCTTGTTTATCAAGAATTGATAATTTTAATCGACATAAATGAAGGTAAGCTATAGGAAATCTTTTTTCACTATCTAAATCAACTGCTTTTTGACAATCTTCTAATGCATTCCCCAAAATACCCAAAAGACTATTAGTGTGACAACGTCCGATATAGGCAGGAATATAAAACTCATCAATTTTTAAAGATTTATCATAATTATCAATAGCAGAAAAAAAATCAGGTTTTGTTTCATAAACATATCCTTTCACCCTATAAGCTTCAGGATTATTCGGTTCTAAATTAATAGCTTTATTTACCCATTCTAATGCTTTTGGAAAACAAATTTCCTCTTGATGTTTCATTATCCCTTTCTCCGAATAAGCCAAAGCAAGAGCTAAATAAGCTCTAATATCTACATATTCGTTTTTGTCAACTATTGCACTTTCATAAGTATTAATTGCATCATCGTAATTTCCAGCCTGAAAAAAAAGAGAGCCCAAATAAACAGGATTTGACTCTTTAAGGCTTTTTATATTTTTTTCTACTTGATCAAGACAATTATTTTTTCTTTCTTTATCTTCAATTTTTTGGCAAATTAAAGGATTTAGAGTATTCAACGCTTGTATTTCTTTTTTATTTATCTCTTGTTCATTTTCTTTAATAAGTGTTTCTTCCTGAATTTTTAAATTTTTTTGCTGCTCATTATATGCATAGAAAAAAAATAAAACTGCACAGACCACAACTATTAATAATATAATTACTATTATCTTAAATTTCATATTATCTAACATGTTATTTCTCTATTAACTACATTTTACCATTAATAAGCTTTTGTTCATAATTTTATTATACTACCAAGGTATGACTTCTTCCCATCCAGGAAGTTTAATATTTACATTAACGTTCTCGGTTTTAGAACATGTATAACCGCTGGAATCAGTTATTTGTAGTGTTACTGTTTTTATCCCTTGCGAAAGGAATTTAATAATTGGATTCTGTGTACTTGAACTTCCTGGAGTTCCATCTAAGAATGCCCATGACCAAGAAGATTTAGACGCTTCTCCATAAACAACTGATTGATCAGTAAATTGAACATCTTCATCTTGACTAGGTTGATTAGGTGACCAATTGAAATCTACTGTTGGATATCTATGTCTTGGTGTTATAAAAGATGAACCATTCACCCATCCGGAATCAGTTAATTCACTATCCCAAACATTAACACGCCAGTAATATGTTGTATTATAGGCAAACTGATTAGAACCAGGCGTATCAGGAGAAGTTGAAACAACTATAGTTTGATTATTAATTGTTGGACTTGGATTTGAAAGATTTAAAATATCTCTATTTACAGTTGGTGAACTAAAATTACTATTATTATCTGCTTGAAATCCAAATCTACTTTGAGTGTCACTATCAGGATCAGAATAAGTCCAAGATAGATGATAAGATGGATTTGAACAACAATCCCCCTTCAAAACTGATAAATTATTAACTGTTGGAGGGTTGTTAATATTAAGAAAACCTGGTTGATAAGTAATATTCCAATGCCAATGACTATTCCAATGAGTCCCGCTATACTGGACATAAAAACGAACAGGACCAGAAGAAAATCCTAATCCATCTAAATTATCTGGAATAATAAAATTCTGATTATATTCAACCCAATAAGGTTTTGCCCCTGAAGCAATATCGGAAGGATAAATTGTTCCTAATTTATAAACTTTAAAATTAGAATTATTTTCTTGTAAAACTTGTATTTGATTACACCAGCCACAGGAACAAGTGCTCTGCGGATAACCAGAACTAGTCGCTCCTAGACACCCATTACAAGCATTAGCAGTAGTTAAAGGAATTTCTTTATCTTCAGCAATATAAAAAGTTATTTTATTAAAGAAAAGACCATCTCCGCAAGAAGTTACTCTAAATTTTCCAGAAAAATTTATTACATCTCCTCCATTATATGTATGATTAGGCACTGGTTTATTAAAAGCAATTGTTGTATCGCACAGACCTCCATCTACTTCAGTAGCTGCAAAAACATTGTTTGTATTAAACAAAATACCCATACTAAATAGAATTAACAAAATTAAAACACTTAGTGATCCTTTTCTATTTTTAAAATAAAATATAATTATCATAATTAAGATAAAACCAATAAAAATAAATAAAATTATTTTTTTGTTTTTTTCAAAAAAACTAATTTTTTCTTCCGAAGAGCCTTCAGAAGGAATATTTTTAGATTCTACTTCAAATTTATAATCATCAAGGATTTTATCATTTTTAATAATTTTGGTCTCAATTTTTGGATTAACAAGATCTTCTGAAACAACACAGCTTACTGATACTTGACCACTTTCTAAGCTAACTTCCTGGTTGCCCTGACACATTAATTCATCTTCTTGATTAAATAAAGAAACTTCAACAACTCCTTCTTCAGCTGGAATTAAATGCGTATCTTCCGAATAAGTATGAGCTGGTCCTGTTATTTGAATATCTATTTCTGCTTCTTCACCAGCTTCATAAGAATCCTTATCGGGATTAACATATAATATTTCTGCATCATCCTGTCCGGAAATTATCCAGCGAAAATAGATTAAACTTGAAATCTCTTCTTCTGTCTCAGTATCATAAAGCCGTACTTCACTAAGATATGATTCTGGATCTGTTAATTGCGGAAGAAATGCCTCTATTGTTTGTTTTTGTTCTGGTTTTAAAATAATATCTGCACCTTTATTCTCTTGTAAAAATTGGCCTTGATTTCGCTTATAAGTAATAATTTTAGGAAAAGCAACAACAGTAAAATTTGAATCGTTATTAACATCAAAAATAATTTCGGGAATTTCTCCTGATTTATAATCAACACCACCTCCTGGTGATAATTTTACTCCATCTTTTACAATCCAATAGTTTCCAAGAGTTAAAAACTTATTTTCCCCGCCAATAGTTATAATCTTATCCTCCCAACTCATTTCTTCACCACGACTATTAGATAACTGAATTCTAAAAACAAAATTGCCAGTTGGAAGATTAGAAGGAAGTGTATAAGAAAATGATTTGTCTGTTTCTTCGCCAGAAGAAAGCTGAAAAATATTACTATCCATTTGACTGTTAATCATTTTCGTAGGCACACCATCAACTTCATCTCCTAATAATTGAAAATTAAAGACCAAATCACTTATTACAAACTGCTCATAATTCCATAAAGAAACTGTTCCTGTTATTATATCTCCTGGATTAAAATTAATTTTATCAATAGTTAGATTGGTAAAATATACCTGTGGAACAATCATTGCTTGAATAGGAAATAAATAGAATACAAAAATTCCTAAAAACAGAATAACAAAACTGAATAATAATATTATCTTTTTCATAATTTTCATTTTCTTCATTATTATTTTAACAACTACCAAGGTGTAACTTCTTCCCATCCAGGAAGTTTAATATTTACATCAACATTTTTGGTTGCAGAACATGTATATCCAGATGAATCAGTTACTTGTAGTGTTACTGCCTTAGATCCTTCTGAAGTAAACTTAATAATTGGATTTTGTGTATTTGAACTTCCTGGAGTTCCATCTGAGAATGCCCATGACCAAGAAGATATGGATGCTCCTCCATAAACAACTGATTGATCAGTAAATTGAACATATTCATCTTGACTAGGTTGATTAGGTGACCAATTAAAATCTACTGTTGGATATCTATGTGATTCTGTATTAAAAGAAGAACCATTTACCCAACCAGAATTAGCACCTTGATCATCGTAAACATTAACTTGCCAGTAATATGTTGTGCCATAGGCAAGCTGATTAGAACCAGGCGTATCAGGAGAAGTTGAAACAAATACAGGTTGATTGTTAGTTGTTGGACTTGGATTTGAAAGACCTGTAATGTCTCTATTTACAGTTGGTGAACTGAAATCACTATTATTATCTACTTGGAGTCTGAATCTGCTTTGGGTATTGCTGTCAGAATCAGAATATATCCATGAGAAATAATAAGATGGGCTAGAACAATAATTTCCCTCTACAACTGATAAATTATTAGCTGTTGGAGGGTTGTTAATAACGGTAATGGTTTGTCTTTTTTCTGATGCTAAAGAACCTCTTTCTATAATAACTTTAGCTGTATATGTTCCAGCTGAAGAATAATCACAAACATCAGTAGCTGTTTTAGGATTAGTACTTATTCCATCAAATTTAGCTGCATATCCAGAAGTAATATTAGTTCCCGAATCAGAACGATTACAATAAAAAGTATAATTAATTGTACCTATTTGACTTCCTCCTGCTGTAGCTGTTAAATCAACATCATTTAATGGAGAGTTACCTGAAGTAGGATTAGCTGATAAAGAGGCTGAAAGAGTACAGGTTTCCATGCTACAAGAAGATTTTGTATATGAATTACTTAGTGTTCCATCAGAACAAGTTCTAGTTTGACTAGAACAATTTGAACCACATGGGACAGAACTAGCTGCATATGCTGTAACTGAAGCACCATTAGGTATTGATCCTCCCCACGGTAAAGGACAAGAAGCACAAGCTACCACACTACAAGAAGGTTTAATATATGAACCGCTTAATGTTCCATTAGAACAAGTTCTGGTTTGACTAGAACAATTTGAACCACACGGAACAGAACTAGCTGAATAAGCTGTTACTGAAGCACCATTATTTATTGATCCTCCCCATGGTAAAGGACAAGAAGGCGCTACAACAGTATATTGCATGGTATAGCTACGAATAGATCCTGTGCTATCATGTCCCTTAAACGCAGTACCATAAAAAGTAAGATTATGAACTCCAGGAGTAGTCACTGCAGTTATATGTTTTGTAGAATAAACTACTGGAGTTTGATCTTGATTTATAATCTTCATCCATTGTCCATTATGGTTTAAAGCCAAATATGCATTATAAACACGATTATAACAATAAGAAGCATATGCTCTAGCGCTAATTCTAATAGTTTCTCCTGGCGAATAAGTACTTTTATTTAAACTTACAGTATATATACCATCTGTAGTGCGCATATAAGGATAACCAGGACTAACATAAAGAGTTTTATTTATACATTGCAATCTGAATCCCTGATTGATTGAATTTTGAACTCCTGTACATGAGATATTCCATGGACCAAGCGGCCATTTCCTATCAAGATAACAATAACCTCCATATCCTGGCGATGGCAACCAACTTGGACATGAATTTAATCCCCATACATAAGCATAATTAGAAGAAGCATTTATCCCTGGCACAACAAAAGTTCCTGCATTTGCTTCACTAGTTATAAAGAAGCTAAAAGCAAGTCCAGCGCAAATAAGAAACAAAAATATTGATAAATTTGTTTTTTTCCCTTTCTTTCTTATTAAGAAAAATAATATAGCAAACAAAAAGCCAAGTAAAACTAAAGCTATAATATATTTAATATATTTATTATCTTCTGTTAATTCTTTTTCTATAGATTCCGTCAATATTTGATACTCTTCTTGAGCTAATATATCACCAGAGGAATTTTCAGCTATGGCGATAATTTTAGGATTATAACAATCCTTATTAATATCAATTAAAATAATCTGAAAATCTTCGGTTTGTTCATTTATTAATTTTTCATATGAATTATTTTCATCTGTACATGCATCTCCATCTTCATTGTAAATAGAAAGTTTTAAATTGAATTCATTTATAGTTTCAACATCTGCTCTTGAATTATTAAAAATATCAGCTGAAGGAGTAGCATATACAGAAACTTTTGCTGTATCTTCTGCCAAATAATAATCTTTATCTAGTGATAAATTTTGAATAGTTGCGCTTTCTCCTTGTATTACATAATGGAAAGAAACAGAATTAGAAATATTATTATTTCCTTCTTTTAAAACTAATTCTGCATCATAGGCTTGTGGAATATCTATTTTAGGAATATTAAATGTAAAAGTCTTTATTTCATTCGCTTCAATGGTCAAATTGCTTTGAAGCGATTCATTTTCTTTAATTAATTCTCCAAAAGTAGAACGGTAGTAAGTATTAAAATAGGGAGTAAAATTTATTTTCTCATCATAATTATTTATTAATCTACACACTGCTTGAAGATTTTCATCTGAAATAACACTAACTCCTTCACCAATGCTGTACTTGTTGTTTTCTCCTTCAATTTTTAAATAACAAAATTCTGAAACTACTTCAATAAATTGGTCATTACCTCCTAGGGTAATCTTTCCTGGATTCCCCATTGCTAGAAGAACTCCATTGTTGTTTTTAACAATAACCCAAAAATCAAATTCGCCGTTAAAGTAAGAAGGAGCTAAATATTCAATTTCTTTATGAATAGTTTCATTTTCTCCCAAGGCAACAACTTCTGAATATATTTTTTCATCTAAAATAGTCTGTGATTTTTCTTGAAAATCATCCTCTGTGCCAAAGATATTATCAGCTTGAGAAAAAGTATTATTGTTTTCTGATTCACGAATTAATTGAACAGCGTATTTAACTTTAGATTGAATACCTTTTTTATTAAATAAATCAAATGAAAAATTGATCTTATTTCCTTCCTGAGAAATTATTTCAGTGTTATATAGTTCAACAGAAGCTATTTCAATAGCTTCTTCTATTGGTTGATTATTTTCATCATTTAAAATTTCTTGAGCATTAGAAACGCCAACAATAGTAAATGAGAGTAAGATGATCAGACTAAATAATTTTATTTTTTTCATATTAATCATATTTTTTATTACATTAGTTATTGCTTATATTCTACCAAAAAAAGACATTAAAAACAAAGAAGTTATCCACACTAAAAATACAACTAAAAAACATAACTAAAATGGTTGAGCCTGATAAAAAAGGTCCAAATGGAATTTGGGATTTAAGTCCTTTTTTGCCGAATAGAATCAAACACACACCAATAATCGCTCCGGAAAAAAAAGACAATAATAAAGCGATTAAAATGCCTGGCCAACCAAGAATTAATCCCATTAAAAAAGCTAATTTAACATCACCCAATCCCATCCATTTACCTTTAGAAATAAATATTAAACTTAGAAAAAAAACAGCTGGAATAAAAGCAGATAAAAGATAATATCCAATTTCTGATATTGAATCTAAGCGATATATTAAGCTAATAATTATCGCTGGAAAAACAATTTTATCAGGAATTATATAATGCTTCAAATCATAGACAAAAATAATTATTAAAAAACAAGCAATTATTAAAAAAAATGTCATCCTAAACGTTAGTGAAGGATCTATCAGAATGATAAAAACAAATAATAATCCAGTTGCTATTTCTACTAAAGGATACTGCCAACTAATCTTTTTACCACAATATGAACATTTACCTTTTTGAATTAAAAAACTAATAATAGGAATTAAATCATACCATTTTAAAACAGCCCCGCATTTAGGGCATTTAGAACGAGCAAAAAAAATTGATTCCTTGGTTTCTAAACGACAAATAACTACATTAAGAAAACTGCCGATTGTTAAGCCAAGAATAAAAAAAAGAATATATAACATATAAAATTGAGGGCAGCCCCTCGGCTACCCTCCAATTTGAAATTACGGAGAGAGACAATATACTGGGGTACCACAAGCAACTCCGTGATAGGTGCCTGTTACGCTATCTTTAAAAGCAGGATGCGCAATATTTTCTAAGTTAACTGCTAAGACATAACCACTGGTAGCAGCAGTCGTCGCATAAATATAAGTATTATTCCCTGGATCTAATGGCACAGCACTCATATAGCCACCAGCTTCTAGGGCAGTAGTCATAGGTCCCCAACCAGTAGCTGGATATGTAATAGGACTTCGATCATCATAATACATTTCCAAAGCCATAGATACTTGTCTTAAATCGCCAATTCTGCGTGTATCTCTTGCTTTTTCTCTAGCTGTACTTAAAGAAACCAAGACAATGGTTGCCAAAATTCCAATAATAGCAATAACAACTAAAAGTTCGATTAAGGTAAAACCTTTTTCACCTTTTCTTCTACTAAAAAACTTTAACATCTTTTTCACCCCCTTTCGCAAAAATTATTTACATCTTTAATTTCACTCTCGACCTTTGAATTAAAATGCTCCGGCTAAATTATAAATAGGCATAAATACAGCGAAAACTAAAATAGCTACTCCTATTCCGAGAATAACAATTAAAATTGGTTCTATGAGCTGACTTAAATTATTAACAATATTTTCAACTTCCTTGTTATAGAAATCACTTAATTTTTCTAAAACCATATTTAATTTTCCTGTTTTTTCTCCAGTTTTAATCATCTGACAGAATAATGGTGGAAACTCTTCGTGCTTTTCTAATTCAGAACTAATGCTTTTACCTGATTTTACACCATCTTTTGCTTTAATCAGAATTTTTTTAAAGACAATATTTCCAACAACATCACCCGAAATAATCAAGCTTTGCATGATAGGAACACCACCTTTAGTTAAGGCGTATAAAGTATCCGCTAATCTTGCTAAATATGTCTTTTGCAAAATTTTCCCAAAAATAGGGATTTTCAATATAAATCTATCCCAGAAAAATCTGCCCTTACTTGTTACTATATACCTCCAAAGAAATCCCCCGACAATTAAAAGTATAAGCAAAACAATCCAACCAAAACTCTTTGTAAAATTACTTACAGCAATAGTTATTTTAGTTGGGATAGGTAAATCTTGTCCACTTTCAGTTAAAATTGCGGTTAACGGTGGAATAACCATAACTAAAACCAAAATACCAACAATAATAAATGTGGAGAAGATAAAAGCTGGATAAATCATAGCACCTCTAACTCTTGAAATAAGATAATATTCTTTTTCTAAATAATTAGCCAAATAAACCAATGATTCCTGAAGGCTTCCAGAAACTTCTCCTGTTTTAATTAAGTTCACACAAAAATTTGAAAAAACTTTAGGATATTTAGACATCGCCTTTGAGAGAGATGCTCCTCCATCTATGTCATTGGCAATATTAAAAAGAACCTCTTCAAAAACTAAATTGTCAACTTGTTGTCCAAGCGCTCTTAATGATTGCACTAAAGGAACATCCGCCTCAACTAAAATAGCTAATTGCCTAAAAAATACAAAAATTTCTTTTCTTTTAATCCTTTCAAAAAATTTTATTCTTTTTGTTAAAAAAAACGCCTTTTCAATAGACACTAATTTCATCACCACCAAATCATTACCATGAAGAGTTTTCAAAGCAGCTGATTGATTAGGAGCTTTAACGGTTCCTGTTTGAGTTTCCCCGTTTTTAGTACGAGCTAAATAATTAAATTTCATATTTATATTTATTGATTACTTTTTAAGTAACATTTTTAATTCTGAAATATTATTTGAATTTAATTCGGCATTTTCTTCAGAGATTAATCCTCGTTCAACTAAATCAATTAAAGACCGATTCAATGAAATCATTCCTTGATCTGAACTTGTTTCAATAACCATATCTATTTGATGTATTTTACCTTCACGAATTAAATTTCTAATAGCCGCATTAGCTTTCATAACTTCAACAGCGTTAATGACACTTCCTTTCGTAGATGGAATAAGACGTCTAGAAATAATGCCAAGAATATTTGCAGCTAATTGCACTCTGATTTGTGTTTGCTGATGAGGGGGGAAAGTGTCAATAATCCTATCTATTGTTTGGGCAGTATTATTAGTATGTAAAGTAGCCAGAACTAAATGACCCGTCTCAGATGCTGTCACAGCACTACTAATTGTTTCTGGATCGCGCATTTCACCAATCATAATAACATCGGGATCTTGCCTGAACACTTCACGAAGACCACGATGAAAATTCTGAACATCTTGTCCGACTTCTCTCTGATCAATAAGACATTTATCTTGCTTAAAAATATATTCAACAGGATCTTCAATAGTAACAATATGATCATGACGATTATGGTTAATTTCATCAATAATAGATGCCAAAGCGGCAGATTTCCCATGACCAGAAGGACCAACTATTAAAAAGAATCCTTGCGTAGCTTTAGCAAATTGATAGCAAATCTGTGGCAAGCTTAATTCTTCAATTGTTCTAATTTTTTGAGGTATTAACCTTAAGCTTACACTTATCTTGCTCATCTGATGATATGCATTAACTCTGAAACGCGCTTTATCCTTATAACCAAAAGACAAATCAATATCTCTTTGACTTAAAAACTTTTCTTTATTTTCTTCAGAAAGAATACTAAATGCAATTTTTTTAGTATTTTCATCGGTCAACTCAATATCTCCGTCTAAGTGGGTCAATGAACCATTAACTCTATAGAATGGCTTACTATTGGAAGAAAGATGAATATCTGTAGCATCATTTTCTATCGCTTTATCAAGTATTTTTTCAAGTTCTTTTTTATAATCATTCATTATTTTTTGATTTTAATATCTCTTTCACTTTGGCAACAACAGCTGTTGGCGTAAAATGCGCTTTAATAATATATTCATCGGCTCCTAATGATAATCCTTTTTCAATTTCATTCTTTTGTCCAAGATTTGTTAAAAGTATTATTGGAATATTCTTAAATTCTGGATCTTTTTTAATACTTTCTAATATCTCAAATCCATCCATCTTAGGTAAAACAATATCTAAAAGGACTAAATCTGGTTTAATATTCTTAATCTTATCTATGCCTTGTTCCCCATCAACAGCAATTTCTGTTTCAAATCCTTCCTGAATTAATTTAGTTGAATACATCTCGCTAAGAAATGAATCATCTTCAATGATTAATATTTTTTTCATAATTTATTTTTTATTACTTATGGTCCTACTGAATTAAGACCTAGAGAACGTCCTTGAATTGAATCTGTCTCTAAATAATATTCTATCACATAATCATTATCCTGTGTAGATTGATAATAATATTTATAAGTTACCGCTCCCACTAAATCATTAATAGGATCAACTGGAACGCCATTCATTGCTCCATTATTTTCTAAAGCTTCTGACATAGTATCATCTCCAGCAATAAATTCTCCAGCAGAAATGGGATATACTTGATTATCATTATGATACATCGCTAATCCCTCTTGAATAGATTTTACATCAGCCACCCGACGCGTATCACGACTTTTTGACTTAATATTATCAATACTAAATAAAGCTATTGCTGCTAAAAGACCAATAACAGCCATGACAACAAGAAGTTCGATTAATGTAAATCCCTGTCTAGTCGACAGGCTGACCTTATTTTTTATCATATTTTTATTTCTACTCCTCAACAACTCTAATAATTTCTTCGAAAGAAACAAGACCTTGCAAAACTTTATAGATCCCATCCTGCTTCATTGTGATCATGCCTTGTCTTTGCGACTCTTCTCCTAAATTAGCATCGCTTAGTTCTTTACTTATTATTATTTTTTCCAATTGAGGAGTTATCATTAATATTTCATAAATTGCTATTCGACCTTTTACCCCCTTATTACCGCAAAAATTACATCCTTTCGCTTTATAAATCTTAAACGGTTTTTTCCATATAAAATCTTTTTTTCTTTCTGGATTTAAATCTTCTAATTCTTTTTCTATTATTTCCGATATTTCAGGAGGAGCTTCTATCTCTTCCTTGCATTTATCGCAAAGACGCCGTACTAATCGTTGGGCAACAGATAAATTTAAAGCGTTAGGCAAGAGAAAAGAGTTTATATTTAAATCTATTAGACGCGGAATAACTCCAACTGCATTGTTAGTATGCAAAGTAGAAAGAAGAATATGTCCCGTTAAAGAAGCGTGTATTGCTAAACTAGCTGTTTCTTCATCTCTTATTTCGCCAACCATAATAACATCTGGATCTTGTCTAACAATATGTCTTAATCCTGAAGCAAAAGTATAATCTATTTCTGGTCTAATTTGAGATTGATTAATCCCTTCAATAAAATATTCAATAGGATCTTCCAAGCTTACAATATTAATTGCTTCTTGATTTAATTTATTTAAAATAGAATAAAGTGTTGTCGTTTTTCCAGAACCAGTAGGTCCTGTTATCAAAATCATTCCAAAAGGTTTTTTGATCGCATCTCTTAATGTTTCTAAATTGTAGCCATGTAATCCTAAATCAGCAAAAGTTTTTAAACCAATATTTGGATCTAGAACCCTTAAAACAGCTTTTTCTCCGTTAACTGTTGGTAAAGTTGAAACACGAAAATCAATCTTATCTCCATCAATTGGCGCATGAAAACGACCATCTTGAGGCACCCTTGTTTCATCAATTTTCAAATTAGAAAGTATTTTAATTCTTGAAATAATAGATGAATGGATCTCTTTTGGGAGAATAAGACTTGTATAAAGAATTCCATCAACCCTAAAACGAATTTTGACCTTATTTTCTGAAGCTTCAATATGAATGTCAGATGCTTTACCTTCAACAGCATGTTTTAACATAACTGCTACTATTTTAGTAATTGGGGCTTCGGCAACAATTCTACCAACTGTGTCTTTAATTTTTTCTTTTCCATGACTAATTATTTCATCTGTTTTCAGCTCTTTATCTAATTCTTTAAGAGCTTTCTTAACTTCTCCTCGGAGGGTGCGATATTGTTTTAAAACTTTATTAAAATCTGTTTCTGAGATAACAAATAATTTACTTTCTAACCCATTTCGACGTGTAATAAATCTTAATGCTTCTTTTGCTTTAAGATCATTCGGATTAACCATGCCAATTTCAAGCAAATTCCCCTTCCTTACTATAGGAACGAATTTATAAAAAATAGCTGCTTCTTCGGGAATTTCCTTTAAAACTTCATTAGAAATTTCCTTCCCTGCTAAATTAATAAGCGGAAGCTTACTTTCTTTTACATCTTCTTTGATTATTTTTATTTCCTTTTTGCTAAAAGCCATGACAATGAGCAATAGTTATAAATGATTTTAATTTTGTAGGAAAGGATTAGTTGTTCCTTTTTCAGTTTCTTCAGAAGGCCGTATTCCATAAATTTCAAAATCTTCTAGATAATCCAAAAAATTAACATCAAAATCTATTTCATCTATAGTTTTATTAATTAAATGCAAGCTATCATCTTTTACAATAAAATCTGAAGGATTATTATATCTTGAAGAGTTAGAAATGCCAAAATATACAACAAAAACAATTGCCAGAAGCACCACAATCAAAATAATCATCATAATCTTCTGTTTTTTTTCTTGACCAAAAGATAAATTATTTTTGAAGAAATTCTTAAAATCCATATTTTTTATTTATAATAAACATTTATACCTAAATTAAATTCAAAGATTCCTGAATCGCTAAACAGACTTCGCATCCCACTTTCACTAAAAGAAAACTGAATTGAGTAGATATCCATAGAACGGACATTTTTTTCTAAAGCGCTAATATAGTTTTTAAAAGCGCTATACGATCCAACCACCTTAAGCAAAACAGACGAATTAGGAAATGTCGAAAGCATTTTTTTTGATTGATTTAGCGTCTCATAATCTTCGATACTTCTAATAAAATCACTTTCTTCTTTTTTACTAATTTCTCCAAATTCTATTGATTCTAATAAAAGACCGTTATTTACCGCTATTTTTTCAAATTGAACTAATAATTGAGGAAGGTCTTTTTCTTCAGGCAAAGCCAAAAGAACTTTTTCTATTGCTTCAGATATGCTGTCGTAATCTTGTTCTATTTTTCCAATCTTACTTGAAAGCTCTTTTAATTTCTCTATTTCTTGACGCTTTTGAGTTAAATCTGAATATATTGCTCTGGCAGAAGAAAATAGAGGAAAAACAAAAACAAAAATTAAAATCAAACTGATAATAAAACTTATTAAACTGATAATATTCTTTTTGTTCATAATTATTCAAAATACAAAAAATCAGGGTCTATTTCTATTTTTAAATTAGAATTAATTTTTCCAGAATCATTTAATTTCACTTCAGAAAGATCAACTGTTTTTATACGAGAATCATTTTCAAAAACAACTATTTGTTCTGCTAGAGTCTTATAATCAATTGATTCCGTTTCAAGAATAAGATTTTCTTCTAATAAGTTAGCTTCAAGTCCAACAAATTTAATTTGTTGAATTGTTAATTCTTCTAATATATCAAAAATCTTGGAAGGATAAACATGAACACCTGAAATTCTCTTGAAATCTTCTATTTTTATTTTCAAATTTGCAAAATTAGCTTCCATCTCAAGATCTCTCTGATTCTGTGAGTCTTCTATCTCTATAATTAATTTATCTATATCTTGAGACAAATATATCTTATACCCCCACAATCCAAAACAAATAATCGTAACCAAAATCAATAACGACAAAGACAATATTAGTAATTGATTAGAATCAATACTAAAACTATTTCTAAAAAGACTTATCTTTTTGGCTCTCCTATGATATTTTCCTGGCATTAACTTGATGTCCATAAAATAAAATTGAAAAATTAAAATTATTCTTCTCTCATGGCAAGTCCAACCGCTACTGACAACGAAGCTCCTAATTCTTTTATAGCTGGTTCTAATAAAGAAGGGTAGATTACTCTGGCAAATGGATTGCCCAATGAAATATCTAAAGACAGTTCATCGTTAAAATAATCAATAAATCCAGCTAATTCAAACCCGCCTCCAGTTAAAATACATTTTTCTATTTTCTTATTATACTTAATTTGATATGTATCAATTATTTTCTTTATCTCTGCAACAATAATTTTCAAGATTGAATTAATGATTTCTTTCAATCTAAGAGCTTGTTCATTTGATAATTCATTATTTGATAATTTGATTTTTATCTCTTCTGCTTTTTCTAAAGTTAAATTCAGTTGCTTCGCAATTGTTTCATTTATTTTTATACCGCCCATTTCCAAATTATGCGTTACTTTAATATATCCGTTATCAATAATACTAATACCAATAGAGCGAAAGCCAGAATCAATTAAAAGAGTAGGAATCTTATCGTTACCCATTAAAGAACGACTTAGACTAAAAGTCTCTTCTTCTATTGATCTTAGTTTCAATCCTGCCAAATTAATTATTTTTTTGTAATTACTAATAATCTCTTTAGGAACCGCAATAAGTAGAATCTCTTGCTTAGAAATTTTTTTTTGCTCTGACTTTTTATCTGTATTTAATTCCTGCGAACTGACAATGCTCCAATCTAGAATAACTTCAGAAATAGGAACAGGAATATATTTCCCAGCCTCATAAGAAATTGAAGAAGCAATTTCTTTTTCAGGCATAATTGGAAAATCAATTACTGTGGAAAAGCTTGAATAGACGGGAACAGAAAAACAAACATTGCGAGACTCAATCTTCGCATAATTAATTGCCTTTTTTATTGCTTCAGCTGTTTCTTCATTGGAGAGATGAACAAATTTAAAATCATCTTTTTGACTCTTTTTTTTAAAATGTTCTTTTAAAGAATAAATTGCGTAATTTTTTAAACTGTATCTCTCTTCCTTTTTTTCCAATTCAACTAATTTTATTGCTGAAGCGCTAATATCAATTCCTAAATAACTTTTTAATTTTTTTTTAAATAAAAACACTTTAGTAATTATTTTTACCTTGCCTTTGCTTGTTTTAGATTATATCATAAATTAGGAAGTAAGAGAATTGTATTATGTGGAAAACTATTATTGATTTATTATTTCCTATTCATTGCCTTAATTGCAGACAAGAGGGTGAATTTATTTGTTCTTCTTGTTTTAAAAAAATATTGATTAATAAGAAATATTATTTTGATAAAAACAATATTTTAAAAAAAACAATTGTTGCTGGATGTAAAGAAGATGAATTGCTTAAGCAGGCAGTCTATAGATATAAGTATAATTTTATTAAAGATTTAGCAAAACCGCTCGGACAGTTAATGATTAATAAATTACTTGAAGATATTAAAAAGAAGGATCTTAAAAAATTTATTCTTATTCCTATTCCTTTGCATCAAAAACGCCTTCGTTGGAGAGGATTCAACCAAGCAGAACTTTTAGCTCAAGAAGTAAATAAAAAATTAAATATACCTGTAATAAATAATCTTTTAATTAGAACTAAACATACTTTACCTCAAGCCAAGATTAAAAAAGCATTTCAAAGAAGACAAAATATTCATAATGTATTTGAGCTAAATAAAAGGAATAAGCCGTGCATTAGAAAGATGGACAGGCATGGCCTTTTCAGATTTCTTAAAGGCACAGCCCCTGATCAAAAACTGCCTGACTTCAAAAACAAAACCCTCATCCTTGTAGACGATATCTCTACAACTAGTGCTACATTAGGAGAAGCCGCCAGAACATTAAATATCCTCAACCCCAAACAAATCTGGGGATTGGTATTGACTAAAGATTAATTGACTAATAAAGATTATGTCATTACAATTAACACATCATTAACAATATAAATATGGAGGTGTGTCCATGATGAGATACATAGGTGACACCTTAAAAATCAAGAAATATGAAGAAAATCATTGATTTAGAGAGTGTGACCTACTATGATAGAACAAAAATTAAGCTAATTTACGAATCAGGCT
>Ga0222667_1000444_pt1 | contig 18680 bp, 8 predicted proteins | sample AntAcemetagen657_FD_179854 | JGI IMG/M metagenome (GOLD analysis project Ga0222667, IMG submission 179854) | Saline water microbial communities from Ace Lake, Antarctica - #657 | ecosystem: Environmental > Aquatic > Non-marine Saline and Alkaline > Saline | place: Antarctica: Ace Lake | collected... | reverse complement strand
TTGCTATCTTCTCCAACAAAGGAAGCATATCCTTCATAACAGATATCTTCTTTTCGTGGATAAGTATATAAGGATCTTCCAAAGACGCTTCCATCTTATCTGCATCAGTTACGAAATAAGGTGAAAGATATCCCTGGTCAAACTGCATACCCTCTACCACATCAAGTGTTGTTGCCATTGACTTTGCTTCTTCAACAGTAATTACACCATCTTTGCCTACCTTTTCCATGGCATCCGCTATAAGCTTGCCGACTGTGTTGTCGCCATTTGCGGAGATAGTCGCGACCTGTGATATTTCAGTATGACCTTTTACAGGCTTTGCTATGGAATTGATATGCTCTACAACTACAGCAACCGCCTTTTCAATACCCCTCTTTAATGACATAGGGTTTGCGCCTGCGGTTACGTTCTTTAAACCTTCGCGATATATAGCCTGGGCAAGTATAGTAGCTGTTGTTGTACCATCACCCGCGATATCTGAAGTCTTTGACGCTACCTCTTTTACAAGCTCCGCACCCATATTTTCATATGGATCTTCAAGCTCTATCTCTTTCGCTACTGTTACGCCATCCTTTGTTATGGTAGGAGAACCAAACTTCTTATCAAGTACTACGTTACGACCCTTTGGGCCTAAAGTCACCTTTACGGCATCAGCAAGCTTGTCAAGACCGGCCTGTATCTTGCGTCTCGCCTCATCACTATATGAAATCTGTTTAGCCATTTGTTTTACTCCTCCTTGTCGTATTAATACGATGTGTTAGCATTTAAACCTTATTTTTTGATTATTGCCAAAATATCCTCTTCCTTAACAATAAGCATATCTTCACCTGCAACTCTGATTTCGGTTCCGGAATACTTACCGTATAAAACCTTGTCACCAACCTTTACTTCCATTACGATTGTCTTTCCGTTTTCTACTTTGCCTTTGCCGACTGCCACTATCTTGCCTTCCTGTGGCTTCTCTTTTGCGCTATCTGGTACAATAATACCACCTGCTGTCTTCTCTTCAGCTTCTAACGGCTGTAAGAGCACTCTGTCCCCTAATGGTTGTACATTAGCCATGCCTACACCTCCTTATATATTTTTAGGCTTTTGTTAGCACTCTTATCCAATGAGTGCTAATTGGTTTTCATTATTATTCCCTTTGAAAATAACGGGATTTTGTTTGAAGAAAGTGTATATTACCAGATTTTCTGAACTTGTCAAGTATTATTTTCACATAATTTACGCGAATTGATTTGAAGGATCTAAATGCTAGATTCTTCGCCTTCGGCTCAGAATGACACAAGTTGTCATCCTGAACGCAGTGAAGGATCTAAGCTAGAAACATATCTCTATATCAGAAGCATTTCTGCGAATAATCAAAAATGATTATTTTCCGAAACAACTACACACTAAAAAAATAGTAGATATGTACAAGCTTGAATTGATTTCAAGAAATGTTACGATGGCATAGGCGTGACAGGAGCCTGCATAACAGGAACGTCAGGACGTAAAATTGATGGAGTAAACCCTGTTGCTCGAACAGATGTAAGTATGCCAAGCGCGATAAATGTCACCCATAACAATGAGGATAAAAAACACAAAAGCATACTCTTTAAAATAGGTCTCTTATCATTCGCATTCTTAAGTGAAAACAGTAGGCCAATAAGCCCTATGACAAAAATCAACAGCATTACAAGGTTGGAAAGTTTTAATATGCCAAAAACAGAAAAACTATCTGCTCTTAAAAATTCATTAAAAAACCTCATAAACCCATACAGCATAATAACGCTAAAAAAAGTAGCGCCTTTATACTGCCTCAATCGTTTATATTGAATAAACATTGTGATAAATATAGCAAGCGCTGCTATCGATGCGTAGATCTGCGTGGGATGCCGCATACCCGGCCTTGAATAGATAGTTACTGCCCATGGCAGATTACAATGAATACCGTAACAACACCCATTTAACAAACACCCTATGCGCCCTATCGCGCGGCTGAGCATAATAAAAGGAGCGGCATAATCCGCGTTCTTCAGAAAGGATGTCATTGTCACTGCTGAAAAGATCCATAGGCTTATAAAACCTAATAATGGCGCTCCTAAATATGCCATGCCAGCTTTGCTTATCATCGTTTCCATAGAAGATGTCGGGTAATTTATATGATTGATAAGCAGACCGAGCAGCCTTGCTCCAAAAACACCTGCTATCGCAAAAAGTATACCCGCACCTAGCATCTGTGACCAAGAAAGAGCAAACTCTTTTGGCCTAAAATAGACTACGCATATAATTGCCACGATATAGCTTAAATTAAGGCAAAGTGTCCACGCGTGTATACTGGCGTTACCTATAGAAAAATATGGGTACATATCTCTTATTTGCCTGTTTCTGTAGGTGCGACGCGAGAAAACAAAAACTGTTCTTTCACTCTTCTCCGTGTAAAGAAAAACAGCGTTAACAAAAGATAGAATATCGAGATTATTTTTACAACAAGCGCGGTCTGATACATCATTTTAAATACCAATTCGCTATATTCCTCTTCTGTTACATCATTATCCAACCTAAGATTTTCTGGTATAACTTCATAGCCAGCCCATATCCTCTCTTGCGCGCCTGGGGCTGTTTTCATAGCTTCTACTGATCTATTGCTTAAGGGAATCGCGATTACCAGCATATAAAGCAGCTGCATTGCAGTAAGCAACAATACCAGCTTCCTTGCCCAATTCTTTAATCTAAATATATTCACAGCCCCAGTTATAAATCCTATATTACTCAATAATGAATATATAATAATTAAAACAAGAGCCGCCCTTGGTAAGAGCTGAGAAAAGGAAACAGATATGCTACCTGTACCTAAAAGCCGAAATATACTTATAATAATTATCGATAACGCAAAGGCTACAACGCCGGCAGATCTTCTCTTGCATCCTACTTTTAATTCTTCGTTATTCATATTTCCTCCTGTTATTTTAATATATTTGTATATACCATTTTCTTGCGCACTTTGTAACAACCCGGCACAAAGATCAAGCTATCTAGCCCTCTATAATAAGTTTTGAAAATTACAGTCAAATTATGGAAGTAACATATCAAATTTGATAAATAGATCGTTGCTTTTAAAATACCTCCTTCTACTTATTCTTTATTCTTTGGCAATGCTCTGTTTATCATAAATTTTATATTCTCATTTGCGTTTTTAGGGCTTATAGCAATATAAGGATAACGTAATTTCCATACACGGAATACTTCATCAACAAATCCCTGTCCGGCAACCTTGACATCCTTAAAATCCAGCATAATTGTTTTAAACTTATTGAGTCCACTCAAAATCCTTCTAGCCTGTGACCTGGAGATATATTCCGATCCCATCTTATAAAGCTTTACAGTCACTCTTGTTTTACTGAATTCAAATGAATCGTCAGTATATTGTTTAAAAATATTAGCAAGCAGTTTTTTTGAACTAAGACTAATGGAAAAGGTTGCCTTTGTTCCAACCCTTGGCTTTATATCTTTAATAAAAATATCATTCAGAAGATTATTAAAGATTAATTTTTTACAAGAACTTTGCAGAGTGAACACCTCTGCTGCTTTTGATGTAAAAAAAATACCTTCTCCACTATGAGCTTCTGGCGCAGTCGATTGTTTACCTTTAAGAAGATCTTGTATAGCTTCCATCCTGCTATGCAGATTTCTCTTTTGCATTATGTTATCAAAAATGCCAACACCCATATCAATAATATCAAACCGTATACTGCTTCTCCCCTTTTCTATAGTTATTTCTATTTTTTTCGACTGAGAATGCTCAATGGCGTTATTAAGTATTTCCAAAAAAACGTAATTGAGAATGTTTGAAATATTTTTTGGGATTTCCAAAAAAATGCCTGCATCTCTTTTGATATCATCAAGAACGACATCCTCATAAAGATCTTTATTATACAAAATACGATGAACTTTTAATATGCTCTTTCTTGACTTAGTCACTGCCTGTTCAGTTGCTAGTACATACCTCGTTCTGTTGGCCTTGCCTAGGAGGATAATCTGCCCCTCTTCTCTTAATTGCTGTAAAAATCTATTAATATAAGTGCGGGAAAACCCGGTAGCTTTTACTATATCAGGAGTCCTTACCTCACCCTTTTTATCTAATCTATCAATAATTAATTTGCATATGTCCATAGTTGTGTTCTCTCTATCTTAGTTTACAACTTTACTACATTCAAAAATTCTAAACCTGTCAACTAGTTGTCAACAAAAGCTATTTAACGCATAGCTTCTTGTTGACAACTTTACTATATATCAAAATTTCAAAGATGTCAACAACTTGTTAACAAAAAATCGAAAAAAGTTGCACCTACTCTTTAATTGGAATAAATTTACTCATTTATAGGTTCTTTATATAGAGATGCATTCTTGAACAACGACATCTTATACATAAATCTACTCATCTGGTAAAGCCATTCCATCTTCTTTTTTGAGGAAATATGCATATACTCACGTATACGGTCTTTATCAGTTGGCCATTTAGTTATCATTTTTCAGACCTTATTTTTTTTATTGTCCGAAGTACCTCTAAATCAATTTTATCAAGCGGCCTGTTTGATGCCAATTTCATCTTCATCAAATTATTTACAGATATAACAGGTATGGTTATCTTTCCGCATTTAAAATGTTTACATGTCTTTACAGCCTTTTCAAATGTCATAGGCGAATCAATAATTATATCCAGCTCATTCAGAGAATTCTTCTTATAAAAATTAAACGCTTTCATATGTTTATCCTTAATCCACTCTTGCCTTGTTTTTTTATCAGCCAGAAACATTGGGTCAACGGGGTGTTTTACACAGTACCCCTTTGATTTAAGTATAACGACTATTTTTCTTAAGTTTGCATCAGTCATCTCCGCTAAGATATCAATATCAGCTGTACTACGTAACGAACCAAGTAGATTAACCGCAATGCCCCCAACTACCACATACCTAACTTTCTGCTTCTGGAATTCCTTCAATATGTCTTCATATATAATCATGATTACCTATATCTCAATTAAAGCGATCTTTCAAGGTCAATATATTCTATACTACGTTTATAAAATTATAATATATTGATAAGGCATATTCAAGCCTTTTGTTAAATAACTGACTATTTTCAATTCTAACGCAGCTCATTCGCTACCCTATTAATAAGATTCTTGTCCTCTTTTTTTATCTTTTCAAACTGTGTTGCTATAAAACTTATCTTTGAATATGAGCTTTCACGGGACCTTCTATTGCTAATTATCCTACCAATACATCTTATTGCATACGCGGAAAAGGGAAAAATAATTTTAAAATTAACCAGAGTACCTTCTGCTATAGCATCATCATAACTAAATAACATGCCGCCGGCACTAAGATTTCGCACGGTTACCATATCCCACTTACTGAAACATCTCCCGATCATAACAAAACTTACAGTCCTAAACCAAGACATTAAGCTTCTCTCTATCCTCCTATGTTTTCTTTTCTCTTCCATGGCATACCCCCTCCTTCATTGCCTTTCTGTTCTCCTGGACACTTCTCCCATTGTCACTCTGTATACATTCCCTATCCTCCTTGTGATCCTGGACACTATAACTTTGTCATACGGAACACTATAACTTTGTCATCCTGAACGCAGTGAAGGATCTAACACTAACATTACGCATTCTGAGCAACTATCCTCGCAATGTCCTCTTGTATCTTTTTATCAACAGGTTTAATATAAATAGTGCTTGCTGATTCCGCGTTTACAAAAAGTTCTTGTAAGTCTTGCTTGGACATACTTAATTTCCTCGCAAGCATGTTTATATCATGTGTTCTAACAAAGTTAGCAAAGTTTTCGGCAAAGATAGCAGCTACTACCTGAGCTGCCATTGAGTTCTCGGGTAATTCTACCTGGACATATCTCACAGAGGAAGTAATTGGCCTTAATAAGGGCTTTATGCCATCATAAACAATAACCTCTCTAACTATGTTCATTCCTGAGATATCACTAGTGACAGTAATACCGTTATTTCGCAGCATATCCACTGCATCGCCCATTTTTGTATCGCCCTCTACTGTGAATACCACATTATCTTTAGCGTCAGCGGTTAAGGAGTCATATGTCCAGCCCATCACTTGGGCTAGATTTTCAGTTTTACTTATCACAGAAGGCGTCAAGCGTATAGCGATAGTTCCATGTTCATTCCTCCTAAATCCACGAGGCCTATTCGCTATAACATAGCTTGTGGTTTCAACAATTGAATTCGCATTATCGGCATCATATGTCACTGGACCTGTGCCTTCAAGCTCTGGCATCCTAGGCTTTATAACCTGCGACATAATAGCAAATATTGGATTAATAATTATCTTTTCTGCGATATTCATTGGCAACCCAACAGCATTATTAACGGTATTTAGCAGGTCTTTTCTCATGCCTTCAAAAGTACCTTTTTCTTTTGTATCCTTACCTTCTTCCTCGACTTTTCGTTCATGCTCCTCATATCTTAATACATTACCAAGTATGCCTTCTGTCAATTCCTTTCTTTGGGCATCAGTAATATCTTTGCTGTTATTTAACATATCAGCGGAATTCATAAGCTGCTTAAGGTTTTGGTATATGGTTTCCGTCTTTGCGATAGTTATGTTGCCAAGCGTATTTGCCTGCGCTGATAGTTCGCCTTTGCCTTCTACCTTAGCTTGAAGACCTGCAATAACAGATTTTAATATCATTACACCTCTGTCATTGAGAATACTTATTGCCTGTATAAATGTCACGGAAAGCTCTATCTTGCCATCTTTATTTATCGCACCAAATTCGTCATTGCGAGTCACAGTCGCAACAATCTCAACATCATACCCCTCTAATACCTTTCTTATATTACCAGCATACTCAGGATACCTGCCCTCTATTCCTGATAGTGCCTTATTAAGCAGGCGTTTTGATTCTTCCGACATACCTGCTGAGGAGGTTCTATGAGCAATACCCATAGCCTTAGCATAGATATCTTCATGCTTGACAATAAGCTTGTTTGGATCAAATTGTTCATGTACATATCTAGGACCTGCTGCTCCCATAGCCTCTCGGGCCTTAGGGTCTTCGCATAATCCTTTAATAGCATTTGCTAAATTATCTATACGAATATTATCGTCCTCATCCCACTCCACTAATAGTCCTGTTTTACCATTGGCTACTGCTTCATCCATGCCAGGTAAATTATATACAACTACAGGCTTCTCCATAAGTGCGGCCTCTGTTAACACAAGCGGGAGACCTTCACTCCTGCTTGGAAGCACTATCATATCAGATGCAGCATAATATAATCTAAGTAGACTTTGGTCAACAGCATCTTTTATGACAATATGCTCTTCTAAGTTATTTTCTTGAATATAGCTTTGCGCTTCTTCTAATAGACTATTTATATTTGAAAAGTTTGCCTGGCCAATAAATGCAATTTTTATGTTTTTTATACCTCTGTTATTGATCAAATCATTAGCAGCCCTTATTAAATCCATAGGATTCTTATTAGGTAAGAATGTAGCAGGTACCAATAGTAAAACATCGTCCTCTGATGCGCCAAGTAGGTGTCTGGCCATGCTAACTTGAACCTTTTCAGCTTCCTCTATCGGACTGAATCTATCTATAGTAACTATAGGCCCTACCTTTTCTACTGGTGCTTTTATGCCATTGCGCTGGATTTCTTTTACAGAGCCTTCGCTTACACCCAGCACTACTGTGCCTGGATTGCGAGTTAAGGTATCTCCTAATATCCTTCTCTGTTCATCTGAAAAATCTCTTACGCCAAAGTGCGCATATGACGCAAATGGTATACTATTTTCTGCAGCAAATTCACTTGCCCTTTTTGCCTCATCGAAAAACGGCACATGTGTAATAATTAAGTCTATTGGCTTATCAGTAGAATTATTTGCTTCTAATCTATCTCCTAAATCTTCTGAGTCATTCATCATATACGGTTTAAAAATAATTTTACTGCTACCTATATCTATAGTTGCTTCTTCAGATTCAGTAGGATTTGGGTGTTCGTAGAACACAATCTGAGTCAAATTTGCGTTCCTTGATGCAAGCATGCCTACAAGCTTTACTATGTAGATATTAATACCTTCCTTTGCCCATATAGTGCTTGCTGTATGTGCTATGGTAAGACCTTCAAAAGTTTTATATGGTTGACTTATCTGTTCCACTGCTTGAAGCTGCTCCACTATACCCTTTATAAATCCTGGATAAACAGATTTTTGCGACTCCTGCAGTTGATGCTTATCTTTGATTTGATTTTTTGACGCGTCAGTTTCTGATGAAGATACAGGCTGATCACTACCTGTTGTTATGGGCACATTAAGTATACCTGCAATATATTTTTTAAGCTTTGCATGAAACTTTTTCGGTTTATACCTTAATGAATTTGCTTCACTAGTATAAAGTGCCTTAGTCTTTACGGGCAATCCTTTATCCTTAGCCAAAACATTAAGGGCCTCTATATATTCGGTGTCTTCTTCACTTAAAGCATCATCCTCCATCAGTTGCTCCAATGTCTGAGCGCATACATCTTCTGTTACCTGATCTACGCTCTTTAATACTCTCTTTCCCGATTTGTCTACTGTAGTAAAGGTAGATTTTCTATATCCATGGTGGCTTTTGACCTTACCTGGCATGAATGAAGCATATTCTTCTAATATTCTATCAACCTCTTGCTTGAGTTCAAAGTCTGCAAAAAGTAACTTTTCGAGTTCAAAATCTAGCATCTTATTCTTAATTTCATCTGCTACCTCTTCTGGAAGCGTAGCTTTTTTAGTATATATATATTCATCGCGATGGCTTACCTCATGTATAACCTGCTGAAGCATTAACCAACCGATAGCTCTTCTTGATAAAGTCTTCTTTTGTGCATTCTCTAATTTACTAACCTCTGTAATAAATGATACAAGGCCTTCTGAAAAAATAATTGTCTTTACAACTCTACCCCTTGAATCAACTAATATGACCGGGGTTCCTCGCTGTTTCTCAGCTAAGGAGCCACCTATAAGCCTTGCCCCAATTCGCATAGCAACACCGCCTGGTGAACCTTCTTGCATTGCTTGCCTAAACAGTTTCTTAATATTTGGATCCATATCTTTGGATGCCATCAGTTCATCATACGCCTCTTTAAAGTAGTTTGTAGCATCGTTGAGTACTGCACTCATGCCATCATCAGATGTTTTCTTTACTTGCATATTACTGTAAACTCCTGTTTTACCTGAATCTTCTATTTGTGGCGTAAAGAATAGCACTGGAGAAGCTATATTTGCGTATTCATCAAGCGCTGTTCTCATATCATCAGATACCTCAGTAGTGCCACTTATGCGTCGAAGTATAGCATTTATATCATTCTCATCTACGTTGCTTTTTACTTCAAGCATAAGATCAAGCGCAAGGATTGCCGCAATATCATTGTCATTTAGTGTGCGACCTGTAGCTTTAGCCCATTGCCTGATAAATGAGACTATACTCTTAGTAAGTGGATTATCAGCATTAACGAGAGCACTTATCAAGCTGGGTTTACTCGATGGTAATTCTTTACGGTTTTCTGTGGTAAGCGATTTTCCTGGCTTTATTATTGCTCCAAATCCAGGTACGTGATCATTAATAATTTTTGCTACACCTTCTTGAATATCAATTTGCTTATCATGCTCTTTTGCTATATATTGTTTATCAATTTTTTTTCTTTCTTCCTCATCGTTAGCAGCTTGATATTCCATTCTAATTTTATTAAAATCTTCCACATAATCTTTATTTATTTTCTCCTTTGCATCTCGGATTTCATCAGAAAGAATTTCCTGCTTTACAGTTTTTAAATTTTCGGCTTCGTTTGTAGCAATGCGTAATAATCTGCGCGCATTTTTCATATCTATATCACCTTCACCAACAGCCTTGAGCACTTGATCAAATAGCCTGTTTTCAATGCCTGCAAGGCTTGAATCACCAAGACCGTGATGATAACCGGTTGCACTACCAACTGCTTTCACAAAATCTTTTCTTGTCTCAGGTATATGTATCTTTTTTGCGAGCTGCAACAACCCTATCACTGCAGCTGTCCCAGCAGCAACAACTACTGTACCGAAACCACCTGCTATTACAGCACTTGACCAAATAAGGTATAGCAGAGGAGTCGATGCTATAGCTGTCTGTACTGCTGTAAGAGACCCCTTATATGCCTCGTCATTAGTATAATCCGGATTTGCTATAGGCCATCTAACATGCATCAGGAGGCGCTTCTGAAACTTCTTTACATCTGATATATCTTCCTGGTCGATAGCCTGCATCTTCCGATTAAATTCGTCTATTTTTTTACGCTTAAGCTGCTGTGTAACGAGCTCTTTAACTTCAGGAGTAATAACTTCTTTACCTATACTGTTTCTGCTAATAAGTTCAGCCATCTTCTCAGGGCTGATCTGCCTATAAATGGAGGGAAGAATATTTTGAAGCACAGCTAATGAATCATTAAGCTCTTCATCTGATTGAGCTCCTAGCTTTGCTGCTAGTCTGTGCGTATCAAATGAAGCATCTGTAAGGATTCTACACAACCTTTTCTGTACCTTGTACTTATTATCCCCTTCAGGCAGTTTTTCAGTAACGCTTTCTATTGCTGGAATTAAACTTTCAGTCTGTAATGCCTTGGACTTAACCGCGCGCTTTTCTCTCTTCTCATAATACCACATCTTCATTTTTAACCAAGTTTTATCAAAACGAGTATCAGCAAAATCCCATTCATCTAATAATTCATTCTGCTTTCTCATATAGCTAGTAGCATTTTCAAACGATTTTAATGCCAGCATAATGGGCCATACTGGCTCTATATTCTCTTTTAATAACAGGCTGAATAACAATGATCCTGATTCCATAAACCTAATATGTTCTTTATGTGCGTCATTGTCTATTGCCATCAGAGGCGGTACTAGCCTATCCTTAAAAGCATTAAAATCCTTATCTGTAGCAGACTTCTTAAAAACTACATTAAGCTGAGACGGCAAATAGTATTCCATTGCAAAGCTGATAATATCGTAAAAGTCATTCATAGACTCAATTATAGGATTAGCCACTTTTAGCGCACCTTCAACCTCAGGAATCACATCTAAATAGTCCTCTGCATAATTAAGAGATAGACCTGGCAAAACAGCTGAAAGCAATTTTTGCTTATCTTCTTTGTTTAGTTTGCTATTTACAATAATATCTAACACATTAGTCATGACCTGATAATCAGCAGATTGCTGCTTATTATTACAGGCAACTTGAATTGCTCCTAATAGTCCGCTAAATTCTGCGCTAGCATCAACTAGGGCAATTGATGTGAACTCAGGTATCGCCCTAATCAAGTCCTCACCATACCTTGTCGTAACTGCTTCCCGTAGTAAGTGCTCATCTTTAATAGGGTCCTTCTTTTTGCCTGTTTCTCGCAAATTTTTAATATTGTAGGTGCTCTCTGCAATTTGTAGCCGCATATCCACAGAAACACCACCAGAACGAGAACCTCCGGGCTTACTCATAGGCAGGATAAACGCAGATAATGACTTAGTTGTAGCTATTAATTCCATTATAGACCGTGCACCTATAAATGTTCCGTTGTAAGATATGTCAATATCCTTGAATTTTATACTCCTAATGCTCTTAATCTCTTTTAGATGAGCCTTTGCAAACTTTTTAACAGCCCCTCTACTTAATTGCCTGCTTAACCTAGTAAACACCTCTACTGCTTCTTTACTGGAATTCTTTAAGATCTGCCTGAATATTGCCTCTGCGTTTTCTGTGCTATGCTTCAGCAGATTAATATCAGCCCCTGATGGATCCTCATTAAGAATTCTAGACATCTCTTCTTCCACAATCTTCCTGTCCCTACCTTTTAATACTCTTAATTCCAGCAGCTCTCTCAATGGCTTTAAGACCATAGCATCCTGTAGAACATCGCGAATAATGAAACGCGTAGAACTGTTGATTTTATAAAGTTCACAAATCTTTGAAGATAGATGCATGAGGTCTCTCTGTTGATCTTGGTTCAGAGCCTTATCTTTGTATTTACCATTATTCTTAATCAGTTTATACGTTTCTTTAAGAAGTTCTAACGCTTTAGAGTCAGCAAGGAAACCATCTCTTCCGCCAACCTCTCCTTTCCATAGCCTCTCAACGCATCTAACCAGCTTTGGCGTAGAAACAAATTGCTCTACCATGGACTTTGCCGATGCTTCGTCAATTACCAATATTCTATCAGAATCCCAGGTATCATCTTCGCTTGTACGCCCAACTCTTTTTAGCAGCTGAGCCAGATCGGATTCAGGCATAAGATGCGCATCCTTGACAATAAGCCGGAATTTACCTTGATAATCCACACCTGTCATGCCTTGTTCATTCACAAGAAAAATTCGCTTAGTGGGCTTTTCTTTTGTACCAAAATCTTTCGCCAATTTATTGATATCTCCTTTAAAGCTCTCCCAGTCATTTTTATCACGGTTATAGCTCATCGGTGTCTCTCTATTAGCAAACTCATAAATAGAATATTCACTAAGCTTACCTTCTCTTGCAAGATCTATGACAATTTTGCGCAATTCTAATAAGCTTACTTCTTCTTTTGCTGCAAGTAAAAGATTATCGTATTCTCCCATTTTCTCTATTAAAGATTTAACGGTCACATCTTTTTCCATTACTGTGAATGACTTAGGATCAAGTCTTTCAGAACTTATATCATAGGTTTCACTGCCTATTCTATTTAACATAAGCTGCTGAAGACCCAATACAGTACCTGACATTCCTGACATCTTAGCATGGGTATTTCCGTATATAGCGGTAAGTGAGGTTTGTAAAGTAGTTTCACTAACTTCAACCCATTTGCCAACATTATCAGTAAGATTATCCCCTTTTGCTGAATTTATTCCTTTCGGTCTTATAGCATCTTTCCAGCTACCTGTCTTAAAAGCAAACCCTAATTGTAGGTTTACATCTCTGAGAATCATATTCAGCTGGGCTTTTCCTTCACCGCTCATCGGTTTAACATGATATTTGCCCTTTACATTCGCCAAACGAAGACCTCCTGCCGTTACCTCTGTAACCATACCCCTCAACAGAGAGGCGATTTGATGGGGGAGATATTCCCCCTTTGCGCTTGCTAAAACCTTTAATGCTGAATCTGAAAAATAAAACTCTCTCTTTCCACCTTCTGTTGCGCGGTACTCAACTATAACATTCTTTTTTGCTGAGTTGACTGTCACAAGCAATTCCTCATAGGCATCTCTTCCCTGCACCCTTTTATATTCAAATTCAATGTTATCAAACACAACAGTCTCTTTTTTCCCTACTAATACAGCCCCTTCCAATGCTTCATAGAGCCTCTGCATTCTCTTTATCTCTGATCTATTAAGTGGCTTTCCACCATCTCCCATTACTGTAGAAGTCTCAGCCAATAACCACTTGTGTATCTCATCAACAATTACCCTGGTTACGCTATCGAGTGCTTTGAGCAATTGTTGATTTTGATTAGCAATTGCCATGATTCGCAAATGGCCACGCGTTGTAGGGTCAACGACTTTTATAACATCTGCTTTATCATACGCATCTATTATTTCTAATACCTTACTATCCTTGTAACCTTCGCTTACATTATAAAATTCCATCCCAAACCATTTAAGCAGCTTTATTGCGTCTGGATTTTCAGTATAATTTGTAACATTTCCACTGGCATCTAATATCTCCAAACTAGCTTTCTTACCCTGTATTATCCTGTGTATAACTAAATCTGCTAATGCTGCAATGGTTTTTCCTGAACTCATAGCCAGGCCTACGCTTGCACCACGCAACATTGCACTTAACATTTCGACTTGAGCAGGGTGGAGTGCTTTATTTGGTCCAAATGTTTCGGATAAAATTACAGCCTGCTCAATAAATACGCGTAAAAACTCCCGTCGAATCTCAGTAACTGTCATCTCATTTTGCCCTTGCCCTAGCAAACCCTTATTAATATCTTTAAGAAGATTATTTATATTATTTTCATTTGTTACAAACTCTTCTATAGCTTCCATCCTGCCCATAGCAGCTGACTTTTTATTAATAATTTTATTTATTTTGTTTATATACATATCGCGACGTGCCTTGAAAGCTTCTATTAATTCAAGATTCTTATTTACAATCTTACAGCGCTCACCAAACTCCTCAATACGATCAGATTGTCTAATACCAACTTTGTCTTTAAATTTCTTGTCTGATGTTTCATAGAGATTTTTTGTTTTAATAATATTTATTTTCTTATTAACACGTAATAATCCTCCTTCATTTTCTAAAAACTTATAGAGTCTCAAAGCTTCAAAGATCTCCATCCTAACACCTTTTTCAGAGGTTCTCTCAGCAGCTCCTTTTCCTGATTTAACTTCCAAAATTTTCTCTTTGCCAATAAAATCTCTCTCCATGCTTTTAAGTAATTCCCCATATCTGGAATTAAGCAGATTTAGCGGATTAAGTCTTCTTATATCAGTCAAATTATTTGTTTTGCTCTTCAACTCATTCATCATCTTCTTAGCACTTTTATTTTTTATGCTTTCAATTTTCTCCAGAGTTCTCTCTGATATTTGCTTTAAAACATTCTGTATCTTTTCAGTTTTTATCTCTCCCAATGGGATTTTTCTATCTTTTTTCTTAAGATTCATCAATGTTTTTTTAATTACCTTATAATTATAAAGCTCTTCACATGCTGCCCTAAGCACAGGTTTCATAAACTTAGCAAACCTGGAATTACCCATCATTGCGTCATCATCAATTTCTGTAAATTTATATTTGCTTAACCGCATCCTGATTCCATTTCTTAATATTAGATTTATAGCTATCTCTCCTGTTTCAAGATCTACTTTATCAACTGAACTTAATTTGACACCACGGGAATAGAGATACGGTGCTGTTAAACCATTACTAACAAGATCAGACATAATGGAGAAATTCTTAGATGCTGATCTTTTTAGGTAGGTTTCTATAGATCTAAGCAGGCAATATTTGTAAATTAGTTCTTGACCAATTACTTCTCCCCTGCGTCTCAAACCCTTTATCTTCTTGTTTAATTCTACCCTTTGCTTAACTAATTCAGAAGCAAGCACTTTTGCGGTTTTACCTTTTAATTCTATGCCTATTTTGCCTAATCCTTCTATTAAGCTCTTATGTGCCTCTGCTGCTCTCTGTTTCAGTACAGAGGTTACCTTGATACCATTAACAAAAGCCCCCTCCTTAGCTTCTGCAAGATCTTTTAATACTGTCAAGTCAATCCTGCCTCTGCTAAATCCTCCAAGACCAGGCTCTCTCACATTATTAAATTGTAAGTCTTCTGCTTTGGTTATCTTTCTCTGCAATTTGACATCGCCCTGTTCTATCAGACGATCCGCTATCTGTCTTACACCGTCACGGATGAACTCATTACTTATGGTAATTTGCACTTTTTTACCATCAATACGAACACTTCTTGTTATCTCCTCTCCCTTTATTAAGACATCTACATATTCGCTTCGCTTTGCCAGTGAACTTAAATAATCCCTGGCTGCGCTGCGAAGTTCACTGCCTGACAAGCCTGACAAGAATTCTACATATTTACCCACGCTAGCCAGCCCTACAACCTCTTTTAAGTTCATGCTCTTTATCTCTGTCGCAGCATACAATATTCGAGCCTCTACTCTTATATTACCCAAGTCAGCTATCTTTACATTCGCAAAGATCGTGTCCTTAAGCGAGCTTAATACCTCACTAGCTTTCTGCTCTGGAGCACTCTTAGCTATTTTACTTATATCTGTAGGATTATTTAAAAATAAAGCTTTTAACAGTTCGCCAACAGTGGTTCTTTCATATCCCTTAAACCCTGACATTGCCTCTTTAGACAATATCTTCTGAAGCTCCATTCCTCTATTAACAGAGCCTAGGAGAGTATTACGAATGTCTTTTGAGGTGCTCCATTCAGTACCCACTTCATCCCTAATAGCCTTCTCTATATTTTGAGCTTTTAGCCTTGACAATTTAGGCTTATAAGAAGAGGGTAGGATAAATAAGGTGTAAAATGCAAACTGTCCGGCTATCTTTCTTGCAAGACTATTATCTCCACCTTCCATGCCTAACGCCACTGTCATAAAAGTGTATGCTGACTCCTCTGCAAGGCCGAGTATGCTTGAGATGAATATTGCACTGTTCATTTTTTCTGCTAAGGACGCACCATGCAAAATTCCTTTTGAAGCTCCAGCGCCACTAGACATCTCTGCTGCTAATCTATCTGCCAGAGCTTTGGGATTTCTAGTAACTAATCCGCGTAAAAATCCTGTAACAGTATGCTTGCTAAACATTGCCTCTAATCTGTATCCTAAGTTTTCACTTACCTTACTAATAAGGCCTTTCACCGTTTGAATAGGCATCTGGAATATTCCTATTACAGGGCCAAGCCATAGTCCCGTCTTCATCATCCTCGCTGCCTGCCCTATCCACTCACCTAAGCTCGGCCATTCATATCTGGCTTTTTCTCCATAAAAAATTGTTCTAAAGAGAGGTTTCACAAAGCTGCCAGCTAAAGTGAAAAACGGACTGATCATTAAAAAGTTTACAGCAGATTTCAGTGCCGTTGTAGTAAATGAAGCAGGATCTTTGCCAAAATCAACCAAGCGTTTGATAATCTTATTTCCCCATGTTGAACTGAGATTTCTTCTAATTGTAAATCCTTTTTTAAGCAAAGCCTCTCCAATACGCACAACGGCAGTACGTAATGCACCCATTACAACAGCACCTTCTATCATTGAACTTATAGTCTCTCCTGGTGTAAGCCACTCACCTTCCAGCGCCATTGAAGCTATTTGTCCAGCTACACTATATATACCTGCACCTAACAACGCTGTTCCTCCTGTTAGTATCGAACTTACAATTGCTGCAGGAAACATAGTTACTGGCAAAAGATCTGAAAATGTTATCTTTTCGGCACGCTTATTTGTGCCCAAAAACTCGTTAACACCATTTACTGCCATATCTCTAACCCATGCTCTTGCTTCTATGTCCCTCAAGGGATCGCCACCTTTGATTTCGCTTATAGCTGCGTTGCTTTCCAATACCAACATAAGAAAGTAACCAACAAAAGCTTTTCCAAGACCGAAAAGAGCGTTTCCATAACCAACAACTGTCTTTACTGAAACACTTAACTCATTCCTTAGCCAATCTGTTCCACTGCCCCACAGCTCCACTCTATTGCCCCATAATCCTGCTATATCTTGTACAACATATGTACTACTAATACCTAGTCTATTTTTACCTGTATCATACATATCTAATGTAAAATCCAAGAAATCAAAATCACCTGTTATTTCAGCATACGGCGCTGCAACCCATGATAAGACTGCTCCGGTATATATCCAGCTCACATCAGTGATATACTCACTTAATCTCGCAGCTGTATCACTCACAAATTCAAATGTATATCTTGCGCGGCGATAGAAGAATGAATTGTAGTCTGCTATATCTGATGAGTTTAGATATGTCTTAATATGACCATCTAGAACAGCTCCACATTCTCCAGGTTTTATCTGATATCGAGTCTTTTCATCAACAGCAAGAACACTTATTATATCGCCTTCGCTTGTAGATACATTATTCAAGTATTCACCATTTACCACTACCCACTTGCCCTGTTGGATTGTAATCGTCTGTTTTGCTTCAATGCAGATATACTTGCCTTCTTTAGTGACGTCAATAATGTTTTCAGAAATCTCTTTTTCGGGTTTTGCCCCATCTGTTTTTTGTTTTTGTCCTGCTGCGCCAGCCCCTAAAATAGTGTATTCCATCATTGTGCTGGTTCTCTTTATAACCAAAGCCTTACCGCTTAATAGATTAATCGCGCCACCCACTAATTCTTTTCCTTCAATCCTCAATGCCTTTGCGTCAATCATAGCGCCATTTAGCAATAGAAGCTTATCTCCTTTTTCATTAACAAACATAACCCCATGAACGATCTTCCTGTTTTTATCCCTTAATCCACGAGGACCCTCTATAAAGGCTTCACCAGTAAATGTACGGACAATAGTTACTCCTGGGTTACTGAACGTAAATTTCATTAGTGAGTATACGTTAGCATTGCCCTCTTTGTCTTTGCCGAGCAATTCAAAGCCTCCCACCTTATCAACGATATCGCCTACCTTACCTTCAATTCTATTCACAAGCCTATCCTGCCCTTCATAATGCTCAAGGGTATATGTTACTCCATCTACGGTTACGGGATCACCTACTTCTAACTTATTTTCATTAAGACTAAACGTTCGAGATGTAGTGAGGTTGCCTTTTTCCATCATAAGGGTAATAGCTATAATAAACTTACCCTCTTTAGTAACGTATGGATGAGAAATAGTTATTTTATCTGTTTCAACCAATTTCTTCTGGCTATTCTTATCGATCTCTATCTTATAAAGATGTTTGGATGTTCTCACATATTTATCAGTCATGTTATATATAGTCTCAACCTTACCGTTGCTGGTATATTCCCCAGCGAGCCTGAACTCAAATATACCGTCTTTGTTCTTGGAAAGGACTGCTTTGTATTCTACATCCTTAAGGCCTACATTGGCTGTATATTTATCTGCGAGTTTATCCAATACCGTTTGCGCGATTGGATTTTTAGTATTATCCTTTGCTTCTTTTCCTTCTATTGTCAGGCTTACTGCCTCTAG
>Ga0222667_1000441_pt1 | contig 18813 bp, 16 predicted proteins | sample AntAcemetagen657_FD_179854 | JGI IMG/M metagenome (GOLD analysis project Ga0222667, IMG submission 179854) | Saline water microbial communities from Ace Lake, Antarctica - #657 | ecosystem: Environmental > Aquatic > Non-marine Saline and Alkaline > Saline | place: Antarctica: Ace Lake... | reverse complement strand
ATGTCCCAACAAATTTAGTTTATAATCCGGCAACGCATGTTGGCGCAATGGATATGACTTCATTCGCAACGGCGGGTTATCAAACGGAAGTTCTACTTACCAACCACGCCATGGATAATATTGTGTTCGAGGTTTCCGGTAATACCGGAACCGTAACGCTTTATTATATAGCAACATAGAGGTTATATTATGGGTACAAAATATTGGAAAAATGGACCATGGCCTTATTTAAGTGATGCCGCTGGCGGGCATGTTTACGATGGCATTTATGTTGCTGCTGATTCCGGAAACGATGCAAATTCTGGAACGAACCAGGAACCTGTAAAAACGCTGCAAGCCGCATGGGATTTGTCTTCTGATAACGACATTATCGTTTTATCGGAAGCTGGTTCATATGGTGGATTGGCTGTTACGGCTGTAAATAAAAAGCTAAATATCAAGATTGTTGATTCGACTAGCACAAAAACTTCCAAAATAACTAATACAATTGATATTGATGATGGTGTTTATGGTGTTGGGGATCAATTTATTTCTCTATTCGGGGTTGAATTTTTATTAGATATTGCCGATTCCGAACTTTTTGATTTTGGGAACAATGATGTTTTGGTAGATTTGTATGATACTAGAATATCTGCCTATTTAGGCACACAATCACTTATTAGTGCTGGAACTGTAAGGCTATACCTTGAAAAAGGTTTTATCGTGGTTAAACAGTGGGGTGCCGGAACTGTATCAAACTTGATTGGCTATGATGGTTCGATTGTCAGTGACAATGGCGTTACGTGTAGCTTTGCCGTATTTACCGATTTTAACATTGAGACAAGTTTGGCAGTATCTGCGGCTTCATTGACAAGTGCAGGTGTGACATATCTTGCGCGTTCAAAAGTATTTGCGACTGGTTATGTACCGGGCGCAATTGTAACTACAGGATTATTTTCTTCTACTGAGTCTATATGGAATACACAATATTCTACTTATGGTTCGTTGGAATTATTTGGTATTCATGATTTTTCTGACAATGCTGCTGATATTCGGGCAAATTTAACCACTGAACCGGGCGCGCTAGGTGCTACAGCAATGGACTCTTCTGGGATGTTGGTACACGACGGATCTATATGGCGACCTTTTGATATATCTATTGCGAATGTTGCTCTTGACCCTACAGGTATTATTGACCGGACTACGTCCGAAATAATTTTTACGGATGGCGGAACTGGCTCAATAACTATCCAGCCTTTAGCTCCAGCAACAGAATTTGACGTTTATATTAATGGCGTAACTCATACTTATAACTCTGCTCAAACAACGGTTTTGGATGGAGCAGAAGGTATTCATTGGGCATATTTTGACGATACCGGAACTCTGCAGTCTGTGGCAAGTGCAGAGCCTGATTTTTCAAACGCGTTGGTGGCCACAAGCCACTGGGACGCAACGTCTAGTGTTTTTACAAAACGTGCCGATGAACGCCATGGGATCATGCAATGGATTACACATAAATATTTGCACGAAGTAATAGGGACTAAGGTTTCCGGATTTACTCTAAGTAGGCTAGCTACGGGCACAGGTGCTGCGGACAACGATGCCAAGATCCTTTTGGGGAATGGTGTTATTGCTGATGAAGATTTAGTGTATAATATTACCGATGGTTTTCCGCAGGATTTAAGTCCAATTGCACAGATTCCGATAATTTATCGAGACGGAGCTACTGGGGTATATCGCAAACTCGCTGCAGACGATTACCCACTAATAACTGCTAGTAAGGCTGGGTCTGGCGCCAGAGCCCACTACAACGAGTTTACCGGCGGAGTTTGGACATTCTCAGAGGTTCAGGACAACCGATATATGTGTATGTTCTTGATTGGGGATAACGATTTGTCAGAACCTATTTATGCTATCCCCTCCCAAACAGATGGTCGATTAGATGACATGCAGGAACTTTTGTTCTCTGACTTAAATCTCCCGACAAATATTTTGCCGGAACGAGTATTGATGTATAAGCTGATAATTCGAACTCGGAATTCTTATGGCAACACTCCCAAGGCATACATTGCAGGGGTGACGGACTATAGGAAGTCCGGAATAACGAATGCCACGGCTATTACTGCGACTGATCATAACACCCTAAATAACAGGGATGTCTTGGGGTCACACCCTTCGCGGGCGGTTGCGAATTCTTATGTAACTGTGTCGGACACCGACCACGTGGTTGCCTCAGATGAAAACGGTATTGTATACGATACTTTAACAGCAGCCCGGGCGATTGCATTGCCGGATGCTGCTGCTTTTCCGGGTAGACGGATTATGGTCAAAGATTTATCTGGTAATTCGGGCACACATAATTTAACTGTGACGCCTTCAATTGGAACTATAGATGGTTCTGCGACTTTTGTTATTAGTACAGGATTGGCTAGTTTTCACTTTGTTTCTTATAATGATAATTGGATTGTGGAGTAAAATATGGCTTATATACCATCAGGTGCCGCAAGTTCCCCCTATGGAATTGTTAATACGTTCGATAATGATGTTGATCATACAGTGTTTTTGATTGATGCTACTGCGACTAACCCGTATATAGATCAATCAAACACCAGCGCTGGTGTAATTACACCGCCTTCAGATAATATCTTATTGCCAGTCAATGGAAGTTACTTGAAAGTATATACTACTGTTCCAAGTAATCCTACGTATACGTGTGGAGGGACATCTTCAGTTCCTGTGCCGACTACATTAACTTCAGGGGTTTCTGCCACCGACACTACAATGGTTGTGGCCACAGCTACAAATTTCGCTATCAGCAAACGATTGGTGATTGCGCCAGATACAGCAAATCAGGAATATGTAACCATTTCGAATGTTGTTGGAACAACAATAACTATTGAAAGTCCGGGGTTTGTGAACCCTCATTTAAGTGGGGTTGTAGTGCAAAGTCCCTTGAGATTGCAAAGTAGTTTGACCGGCGAAGCAATCATTATAGCCCATAGTCAAAACCCCAAGATAGCTATTGGGTTTTCGGGCTATCCGTCTTCTGGGCAAAATCACAATCATCAATGGCAATTTACCATAAATCCAACTAGTTCCCAATATTTTGGAATGTATTGGGAAAACGGGTCTGCCGTACAAATTCTGGCTTTCCCGACAAAAAATCATAGATTTAGGGTTCCGGTAGGCCAACCGATACATCTTGCATGGGTTCGCAACGACCTTGGAACTACCAGTACCGTTACAACTTATCTAAATGGTGCATTGATTGGTGTTAGTGCTGCGGTAAACAATCCAGACGGCGGCGATGATGCAATGCAGGTATATTTTGGGGTTGTCGAAGGTTCGTTGGTTTCTGCTAGAGTAAGTGATTACGCCATGGATGCAGCGCAAGTTGCTGCGTCTTATAGTGCGCTTGTGGCATAAGGATTTTATTTATGATTGACATTCAAAAAACTTATCAACGATGGGGCAAGTCATATAGATTACGTTTTATGCCATATAATAGTGGTGTATTTGTTTCTGGATATGAGGTGTATGCGTACATTATGCGCGTAAGTGATGGTGCATTTTTTGATTTTTATAGTTACGATGCCAATCCGAATAACGATGTTTGGCTTACAACCGGTTCTTTTCCGGGAGATTTAACGCATTTAAGAAAGTTATTACCGGAATTCAAAATTGGCACAATACCGTTTTATTACGGAATTGAATGGAATTTTCCCAATAATGTTGAAAAAGACGATACAGAAACGTATCAAGTATTCTACTATAATCCTACAAGTAAGGTTATTAGTACAGAAGAAGTAGTTTATATACCTAAAACAATGAGTTTTAACGTTTATGAAGCGCAACCGGCTGTGTCAGGCGACATAGTTTCGGTATGCGGATAAGAATTTTTATTACAACCGAAGATAATTATATAGAAGAAGTTATTTTACTATAAACGATATAGTAGAATTTTAAGGCAGAAAAACAATTAACTAGTTAAGAGAAAGTAAGAGAATTATTATGCCGGGACCTTGGACTAATACAAGAAAAAATAGCGTATCGGGAAAATGGGAATATTCAGAAGATAGCGGTGCCACGTGGTTGGAATTTGGTAGTACAGCAGATATTTCTGTAGTTAGTGGGGGTCTTTCAACACTTGACGGAACAGTAACAACCAATGCAGCCGCATCATTAGATATTGGTGGATATTCCTATGTAAATTTGGAGATGCCAACACAACCTACCGCTGCCGATACTATCACCATCGGTGCTACCGATGTATATGAATTGGATGGAGGCGGGGTAAATATTAATGTTGCTCTAGGAATTGACGTTGCTGCTACTAGAGCCGCATTGGTAGTGGCCATTAACACCTTGGGTACAGAAAACGTACTTGCTGGTTCTCCGGGTGGAAGTGTAATATATCTTCGAGCTGCTGATGCCCCCGGTGGAACTCCAGTAGTCGGTGTTGGTCCAAGTTTGGCAGTTTCGGTAAGTATGGCTGCCGGTGGCAATGTGTTGCGTCAGACAAATTTTAATGAGTCTGGTCGCGCACCGTCAAAGCACTTTAAGACAAGTATTGTGTGTACCGCGGAAAACGTAGCCGGAAGTTTTGTAATTGGAACGCCAGAAGCTGTTACAAGTGTTACCTGGTCAGCATATACTGCTACAGGCGAACTTATTGAGGCTACTACCGGAACTGTAATTGCAAGCGCCGGAAATATTGTTTGTAATTTTAGTACAGGTGGTTCGCCATTAATAGCAACCAATGTGGTTAAAATTTTTGCTTGGTAATAACAATATAATTTGAAATTATTATGGACTAGCTCTGGGAATTATTCCGGGGTTAGTTTTTTTGTATCGAATATAAAGTAAAGTGCGATTATATTTTTTTATTAAGGCAAGGTAATATGGCTTTTTCAAGATACGATGCTCGTGAAGGACAAACTGTTAGATTATATATGCGGTTTTTTGCAAATGGAGTTTTGGTGGATCCAGATTCTTTAGGTAAAGTATATATAACACCCAGTAATGAAGTGGGAACTATCATAGGATATTTTAGTGCACCCATAAAATATGATACTGGTGTTTATTATATTGACTGGCGGGTTCCATCTACAGATATTAATTCTCCTTACTATAATGCTTTATTTGCAGAATATGTAAATATTAGAGGAAAAAGAACATTTAGTGATGTCTGGACAAATATTACTATAAACGGGTCTACTTTTACACAAACGGGAGATTTTTATATTTCTGTTGTACAATCGTCCGAATTTAGTACAGATAATTTGTTATCATTTGATTTTGAACTTTTAAATACCGAGATCCCAAAGGGGTCTATTGATTATATAGTAATGCGCGCAAGTGAAAAAAGCAATAAACTTGTAAATGGCTCATCTGAATTCCCCGAAGGTGAAATAGTTGTACAAAGAGACGAATCTTTTATTCGTTCGTGGAGCCCTGCATCTCACAATCAAAATAGTAGTGATTATGCATATTTGTTAGATACTAGCAATTTAGATATCGGGCGTTATGCTACAAAAGTACGCTTAAATGTACCTGAAAAAACTATTGACAGTGCAGCGGAATTAATTGGCACTCGATCATTAGTTGGTGGTTATTCCCCCAATTCAGATCAAATTCAAAATTTAGATATAACTGTTGATGGTGTCAAACGTTCTGTGATTTTTGACAGTAATGCAACAAGGGGCTCAATTCAAGGTGCATCTCAAACGTGGGCTAATTATGCTCGTTTGGAGAGTACTTCTGCTGTGGCAAGTAGTTCGACATTGCTAAATGGAATTACTGCTACATTTAAGATAAATGGTAGAACATTGCCGGTTACTTTTGGAAGCACCCGAAGCGTTATAGCCTCCTCTCTGAGTGGCGGTAAGGTTCTTTTGCAATTTTCTGCAAGTCGCCCAGAGGCTTTACAGCCGGGCGATACTATTTATCGTATTGATAACCCTGCTGTTTTTTCAACTGTATTTAGTTTATCAGCAAATACAAATGAAGTTATTTTGGATACAGTAACTTTAGGTAATTGGACGGCACCATTTGACGTTGGGTTAAATATCGCTTTAACACCTGATGATATTGTTTCACAAATAAATACGCAAGCTATTGCCAATTTAGGATATTCTGTTGCGGAAACATTTAATGATGGTGGCGTAAAACTTAGATTGTTTTCAAAAGACAGGGGAAGTTTTACATATAATGAAACTATTCCATCAACTTCGTCTACAGGCATTGGTTATGTTGAAATTGTATCTGTATCACATGCCTCAAAAACTGCAGATTTTCAAAATACTACAAAATGGACAGTTGGTGATATTGCATATTGTAATGATTATGTGGCAACCGTTTCTCCAAGTAATATAAATAACTTGTTAAAAATAGGTGTTGACCCTACGAATATCGGATTTACATATCAGAATATTTCATTTCCTACGGGATACTGGGATAGAGGAGATATAGTAGATTTTATCAATGGTTCGGCCCCATATAATCAAGCTCAAATTGTTAGTGAAAGGGCAACAGACATTTTTGCCACGTCTGGCAAAATATTTGCAATTACGTCAAATGCAATTGCTGGCGGCACGGTTTCTGAAAGTGTAACATTTACTGGCACTGATCCTATAGGTATTGCCGATATTGTTACTCAAATGGATACTGCATTTACTTTGTTAAATGTTACTGTTGACACCGTATTAGTTGGCGGGGCAAATAGATTGCGAATAACTTCCAATGAAATTGGTGCTAGTTCTATTTTGGTAATTGCAAGTGATAGTGGTACTGGTGGAAATTTAGAATTAGGATTTACTGAGGGCGATGAATCAACTGGCGGTGATCGTTTGTATGGTGCCATTGCTGAATTAATAACAAATAATAGATTAAAAATAACTGGGGATATTGCTGGTTCTGATTCTAAATTATATTTAGACTCTGAATCAAACGGTTCTGTGGCAAATAGCATTTTAAGACTTTCTTCTGGAAGTGTAACGGTTTCAGGAACTGATTCTGCTGGCGCGCAGGTAACTGGAAATAATGGGAACCCTATTGTTGCTATTTCTCCAAGCACAAGTGCAAGCGTTAATAGTGCAATTATCCCGACAGCAGGAATTGATTTAAATGATACTTATTTAAATTTGCAAATTGATGACGCGAAATTTTTAGTTGAATTTGAAAATACAAAAACTGCTGCAAGCATTTTGGGCGATTCTACTATTTATAGTACAACATTTCCGACTTCGTTTAAGCACTACTATGAAACATCTGGCATTACTCATAAGCCTATTCAGCGTTATTTAGCTACTACTGCTGGTGGCGGATTAATTGACGCTGATGGTAGTTCTGATGATGGTTATTTTGGTGTGAATCCGGGTAATTCTGAAACTGACTTTAGAGGTTTTATGCATGTACCGGGCTCACCTATTTATGGGCATTGGTCATATATTACAAAATACCCAACACCGGCGTCTTCAATAAGTTATTTAGGCTGGCCTTTGGCACCGACATTAGCTTTAAGCATAAAAAATGATGTTGAAAGTATATCTTATATAACCAAAAATTATGTTGATGCTTCAAATCATGTGGATGTTGGGGGTGTTATTCATGGAATCATGAAAGTAACAGGCGTTCCTAATACTACAAGTTATATTAGTGCGTTTGAACCTATATCATCACTTGCAACAACATTAAGAAGTACTAGCGGATTTGAATTAAATGCTTCATTTGGTAATTATAGCATGTTTGATATTGCTGTTAAATTGGATTTACAATTAACACCAATTGCTTACGGGAATCCTGTTGTAAGAAGTTCGTCTACAATTGGTGCATTCAGATATAAAACGGCTGATGATTGGTATCTATTAGACTTATCTAATGTAAATGATACTATTGAAATTGGCAATATAATTACAATTAATGGTGTGGGTCCCGCCATGATTACAGATGTATATTCTCGTGTTGATGATATTCTTATTGCTTCAAGCGTAGAACATACAAATAACAAATTAAGTATTCGTGCCAATAGCGTCCCTGTATTGCCTTTAACAAGACTTGCTGAATTTGATACTACTTCATCTCAATCAATTGGGGATATTGTAAGCGAACTTAATACCGAATTATGGTCATATGGTGATAGTATTCGGGCGGACCAATCAGGCAATAAATTGTTATTAGAAAGTAATATTTTTGGCAATGATTCTCATGTGGAATTAAATAGCGATATTTTTGACGGTGGTGCATTACCTTTGTTAGGCATACAGCAAGATTCTACTGTCTTTACATATGATACGGCGGCTGTCACTACCTATCAAGTTTTATATGTTGAATTTGATGATACAGATTTGTTTTATTATATTGATGATATTGTAGGAGCAGAAACTGTTGCATTAGCTATTACTGATAGCGCTTTGGGTGCTGGCAATTTAATTGGTGGTTTTGTATACGCCTCTAATACTTATGATGTTTTTGGTAATGCAATAGGCGTCAATAAAGGCAGAGCATATTTGTTAGTCGAGGTAACTGTGCCGTTTACAACCGGAGCCACAATAAGTGGGATGTCCGCCGGTACAGCTCCGGTTACAACTAAGGCTGTAACCCAAACTACATCGGCGGCTTCTTATGGTCAATATGTATTTGAAATGTTTGGTGTTATACCTGAATTGAATAATGGATATGGCGGTTATATTACATCCTCTAATGCGACAACATTTTCTGCTCTGTCTAAAAGCGGAGCAAGACCGTTTATTGGTGCCGGACAAGAAACTATATATTTTGTTTTTGATGATTTTTCTGGTGGTGAACCTGCGGGATTTTATATTGTAACTGATATAGATAGAACAGGCAAAGAAAGTATCGGAACTGATACGCCTCTAGTTTCTGGTGAAATCACAACACAAATTAATGCTGCCGCATCTATGGCTGGATTAACATATTCGCCCGCAAGCGTAACAGCTGCAAACAGAATAACACTAGATTCGCAATTATATGGTGAAGATAGCATTGTAGCTTTGTGGCAAAAAATACCTGCTTTAACAGTGGGAGCTCTTAATGCTCAGGCTGCATTAGGGTTCTGGAATGATATGACAGATATTTTTTGCCCGGTTTCGAGATTAAATGATCCTTCGCCGGCCGGAATTGCAGCAATACCTACATCTGTTACTATTACAAATGATAATACAGCAACGGCAGCAGCTCCCAGCAATGCAACAATTGATAGTATTTCGCCATTGTACGACCCAGTTACATTAACAGATATGTTGGTGTTGGATGTTTCAAGTGTTAATCCTGCGTTGCCTATAACATGGACCGGCATAGAAGCATTTCCTGTTGCTAGTGCAACTCCGAGTGGTTCTGATTTAGATATTACAATTACAGGTGTTATTCCAACATGGTTAGATATTGGAAGTTATGCAATTATTAGTGATACTGTGCTTGGTAGGGTAATTAATGCTGCTACTATTAAAATTGAAGGTGAAGCTGCAAATGCAGCATTGTGGAATGGCAGTACGGTGAGATTTAGTAATGGTTGGCCAACAGAAGGTGATTTGACAATTGCTACAAGTACCAATTATTTGCAAGGCGGATATTGGGGATATGGTTCATGGGGCACAACTGGAAATGATTTATGGAAAATAGATGTAAACGGTACTGAATACTCAACTCGTATCAGCAGTATTACAAGTTATTCGCAATTAGCTTCTTTTTTAACATCAGATTTAAGTCCGGTAACGGTTTCTGAAAGTAGTGGCGACTTATCGTTTTTGACAAATGCTAGTGGCGCATCAATTGAAATGAGGGTAAAAGGAGGATTGGAAAATTCATCCGGTTCAGAAGAATTCGGGTTCGGAAATAATGCAGTATTAAAACTGGCAGATTCAAACGGGACTCTATTTACAACATTTATCGGATATCAATTATATTGTACAACAGATCCAACATGGAGTGCCATACTTTTAGAAATTGTTGATTTTAAAACTTTGATTATTGGTGGGGCTACTCATTCATTGGGCTCAGGCCTTACTATCGGTGTAATTGGTGACACTACTGGCTTAACTTCTATATTAGCAACTAACCCCATGACAGATAATAACTTTTGGCATTATGCCGAGCTACAAAGTTTAGAACCGATTGATATTTCTACCGATTTTGATATTAATAACGATACTTTATCGTTAAAGGGCTCTGATGGGAATACTGCAAATATTCGTATGGGTGATAATACGTATACTCGGTCCGGATTGTTAAATTTTCTAAATATGGACAGAATCGGTACTACACTTTATGACCCTGCTTTAATAAGTGGGAATATGTTGATACATGACTATGGTCTTGTAAGTGGCGGTGGTAGAATTATTGACAGGCTTGAAGGTACTAATACGGTAAGATTAAAAACAGCAAAAAGCAATGTAATTACCACAAGCGGTAATTTAGGCACAACATTAGGGAGAAAAGTAAGTTATGGCGTTGGACCGTCATATGGTTGGATTGTTGGGTATTATTTATCCGGTGGCGTTCGTCATTATGGCATTTTAGCAGATTTAGCATATAATGCGCCACTAAACGGCGATTCAATTACGAATATTACAGATTCCTTGTCAACTACGGTTTCTAGTATTTTGGCAGATAAATCAAAATTTCAGTATGGCAAGCCAGTTGAAATTTATGAACTGTTAGGTATTGATTACGTAAGTGTTGCTTCGGCTGGCAATACTACATTTATTCAGACTCCAGAATTTTATTGTGACGCAACTTTTAATTTGAATATGCGTGACAAGTGGGTTGCGGGTAGTTTTGAAGCCGATACTGTACCACATGAATATTTTGGTTCTTTGACTGTTTTAGACAGTTCTGTGACAACAGCATGGGGGCCACTTAAACTTGATTCGGTAATGGGCAATGATGGACTGTATTACCGTGTAGGTGGCTCAGACATTGAAAATCTGACCCAATACCCATATTCGCGCGGTACAGCCGCTCTACCGCCTGTTCTGATCGGTTTAGAGCCTATTGACCCAAGTTCGTGGATAACTGGATATGTAAATTCTGTTGGTAAGTTTCGTTTTGATGACGAGGCAACTTTGGTAACATCAGAATTAAATGCAGGAAGTCCTCCGAAACAAATGACGTTATGGAGTATTGTAGATGGATTAAATGGTTATGGAACTGCTTTAGGTGTAAATGCCACATATCCTTTAACGTGTCTGTCGGGCTATAACGTGCTTATTTTTGATGTAGATAGTGTTGCAACGAATGTTAATGTTGTTTTTACGGTTGGGACAACATATACACTTGATTCTATTGTAGATATTATAAATACTGCAATAACAGGTACGGGCGCAACTGCTTTAGCTGTAAATTTCGATGGGCAATTACTTATTAAGTCAACTACTTCGGGCGCAACTAGCAAAATAGTCATTTATGACTATACAAATGGTTCGACAATTAATGGCTGGCTGGGATATTCGTGGTTGGGCCAACAAAGTATTGCATATGCGGGCAAACAGCTTGACATAAGTGGTACGGAACGCGGACTTGCATTAATTAATCAACATATTGCCGATAGTGGTCAAATAACTATTGCATCACTGAATCTTGCTAGTTCATCACAGATATCAGCTGTTGAAGTAGAATCTATATTTAATGGTTCAAATATCAATAAATTGTTAGGATTTAACCAGTTAGGATTTGGACCGGGATATGGTTTTGTTTCTGACACTACATATTCAATAGATAATATTGTTAGCTTAGTAAATGCTCAGTATGGCGGACTAGATGTGGCAAGTAATTCAGGGAATGCCCTGAAATTAACATCACTTGTGCAGGGTTCAACTGCAAATATTACTATTTTTGCATCATCAAGCGTAGAAGTTAAACGGTTATTCGGATTAACACCACAAACTGTTATTGGCACAAGTCAGTCATTTGTTAACCAAACAATAGTTTCACCGTGGGTATATTTCGATGTCGTGTAGCAAAAAATTATATTGTTATCTTGACGATGTTGTTATAACAACACCAAACGTTTTTTGCCAAAAGAGTACTAAACTTAGACCGGTTTTAGATATTGAATCGGTATGTTATATAGGAGATTGTTTTATGCCAGCAAATGAGTATAATTTAGATATGGTTAGAGGCATGTATAAGGAATTCGCTTTTGTGCTTGAAAGCCAACGTGATATTTCAGATGCCGTAAATATTGTAATGACGCTAAAAAGGCATGTAAATGACGAGGATAGTGCAATTATATTACAAAAGTCATATGATTCCACAAAATCGGACTTGGCTGCCGGGCACATTGTCTTTAAATTTGTTAGTTCCGATACAAAAAGTTTGGATTTGCGTACGTATTCTTATGACGTACAACTTGAAATGACTTCTGAAGAAATCTATCAAGTTGCCGTTGGCAATCTTGCTCTACAGAAAAACATTTATAGGCGATAATGGACTACTTTGATAATAAGACGATAACGGCTGCAGTATTGCAGTATCAAGCAACTGGAAATTACAGAATTTTGGAAGAATGCGCTGATTCATTTAGGAAACTTGTGGTCGGCATTATACATACGCATAAGTTTTATGCGTATCAGAGCATAGTATATGATGATCTGGTGCAGGAAGGTTTAGTAGCAGTTTTAGAAGCTATTAGTAAATATAATGATCAAACGAAATCGAGTCTATTTTCTTATTTGTCTTTGGCTGTTAAATATACACTCATAGATTATACAAAGAAAAATGGTAGAGAAACTAATCATTTAGGTACTTCCGAAGATTATTCTTGTAATACAGATTATTTAGATGAACTTGTTGGTTGCATTAACAAAATTGGGGATATTAGATTATCATTTCCGAGACCATTACATGATCTTATGGAAGTTGTATTTGATCTAATTGACAATCTTATTGACCGTGGCTATTCTATTCCGTTTGGTGATCTTATTGTGTATTTAATGCACGAAACAAATGCATCGCGTTTGCAAATTGAAAATATCATGAAACATATTCGTACGAAAGCATATATTAAATAATGAAAAAGAAAAAACCAATATCTAAAGAGGAAATTGCCAGATTGGTAAAACAAGCCACGGCACGTTTAGCAACGCCAGAAGGTCAAGAAGAACTAAGAAAAGCATTTGAAAGGGGCAAAAAGGAAGCTAAAAGAATTCGAGAAGTGGCAAAACCTGGCCCTGAAATAATGAAAATACCTTTCAGCCCTGTTAATGGCGGTTGTTGGTCTGATTATAAATAACAATTAGTATGCAGTATGCGACATATACAAGGGGGAACTATTAAAAGACGGCTTATTAGTCGTCTTTGTTTTTATTAAGGCTTTGTTTTTACTGATAATTTCTTTTGCCATACCCTCTTTGTATCTCATTTTACAAAGATATGTATCACCTCTATAATGTTTTTTGTTTATACGACATTCTACCATAATTCCGGTAGATGCATCTATATATGCTATATCTTTAGATTTTTCGTAATTATGGTTACATACTGCTATTGTAAAAAATATACCGAGTGTACAGGCTATCAGTATAATAAGAAATCCTAGGCCAGTCGTGGGATCTGACGAATCATTGTCCGAATGTCGATGTGCTAAGGGCATTTAATGTGTTTGTTTGTTCCTTGTATTATAATTCATTTATTTATCCTTTCGGTATAAGTTTATTTTTTAATACTTAATTAAGTATAGCACATTTTTTTCAAATGTCAAGTAAAAAAAGTATAACCGAAGATAAAGTAGAGGTTATAGATATGGAAGAAACTAAAAAACGCATTGTATTACCCGATGGAAGCATTACAACATTGGACGAAATTCTGACTAGTCTTGTTGATTTAACAGGCGATCAGCAATTTGACATTTTCATCACAACCATTTTGAAAGAATTTAATGACTTGCGCGAAGAGGCCGATAATATTTACGAAATGGCAAGAGCAAGTTCTGAATCAACTAAAGAATTTACCTATATGAATGTACAGCTAAAGGCATTAAGCATTAAGCAAAAAGCTCTTGAAAAAGCTGCTGAAGTAATAAAAATGGTTGTAAACTACAAAATACAACTTTCAAAGAGGGCTATTATAAGTAAAGTATCTGATTCTGAAGACGATTCTGAGAATGAAGGAAACTTATATGGTAATTTGCTAAAAATAGTAGATGGCGGTAAAAGCTAATGAATGTAAAAGATATATTGAACGTAGCTAATTATAATGGTGTATCTACCATGTTGACAAACCCCGCGATTAACATGACAGGTGCAAATTTGCATACTCTGAATCAGTATGGGGTTGTATTTAAGGATTATACGTTTAAGCAAAGGCCAGACTTATTAGCTGTTGTACTGGCTATTTATAATCGTGAAAAAATAGATTTTTCAAAATACGAGATTCTAATACAACAGGCATTAGACCAAAAACTAATAATGCATAATCGCAGTAGCAAAATACCTTATGCTATAACGTCTTTGGGCAAAAAATTTGCCACAATGAATAAAACCAACATTGACAGTATTCCGTGGATGGCGGGGTATTTAGCGAGGATTTAAGATGAGCAGAGTAGGAATGCCTAAAGACCAAACACAGTTTTTTATTGAAGAGGTTCAGGAATTAAAGAGCTGGCACCGTATTATGTTAAGGGGTGCAATAGCTGGTATAATGTTTGGAGTAGTTTTTGCAGTTTTTATTAGTATATGGGGGAGTTCTGTAATTATCGGGGCAACCGGGGAATGGATGCCCGAATTTGCAGAGCTTTCGAGGGTAGTATCTAAAGTAGTAGAGTTATTTGCATTTTGTGTTTTTGGGATTGGTGGTGCAGTTGCAACAAAAAAAATGGGAGTAATTGGATTATATTCATTAATCAAGGAACATATGGAAAGAGTAGATAAGAGCCCGCAAAAAGATATAGATGACGTTATCGGATTTACTTGTGAACGTTGCGGAACTTTTATTAGTAACGGTGAGCTCGAGATGATACAAAAAGGCGCACCTATTGCCCACCCTAATGCTATGTGCGAAATGGCAAATGGAACGGGCAAATGTTTATATGCATGGGCGCGCGATAATTATAAAAATAATCAAGAAAAAGGAGAATAATATGCCACGCGATGAAGCAAATAATACAGAAAAATATATTCACGTTGGAACCGATAAAAGTGAAACTGGCGAAATCCGCACAATTAATATCGAAAGAAATAGCGGTATTAAAGCATTATACAATATAACCACAAAAGAAATAGTATCATTCCTTTTTTGCAAAGAAAAATGGGACGAAGGGCGTGCAAAAGAGTGGGTAAAAAAGAAATTGTCAGAAGAAATTGAAATTCCGTTAAGTGAAGTAGAATATTTAGCAAAAGAACTTATTAGACATAATAAGTATGAACTAGAGAAAAGTATTAAATAATGATAATTCCGCACAAACTACCAAAAAACGGGACAATTGGTATTATTACAACGTCTTCGTCTATTAATCATAGTTTTTTGTCTGGAGCGATTGAATATTACAAAGAACTTGGCTATACAATTGTATTAAGTCCGTCAATAACGGATTTACAAGATACTATTTTATCGTCTTCAAGTGCCAAAGCCAGGGCAAACGAAATTAACAATATGTTTGCAAATAACGAGATTGATGCAATTATATCTGCTCGTGGTGGTTATGGTGCACAAGAGATTTTGCCACACTTAGATTATAATTTAATAGCGAAAAATCCAAAACCATTTATAGGGTTTTCGGACGTTACAGCAGTTTTAAACGCTATTACTACTCGAACCGGATTGATAACATTTTTGGGCCCAACATTTGAATTTGACATGAAAGACCAGGCAGATTTAACAAGTGCCGAGTTTATGATTGAGATGATAAGCAAGCCAAGAAAATCTATCCGTTTAGCGTTAAGCGGCTCAAACGCTTTTGTGCGTAGACTTGGCAAGCCTGGGGACGCATATGGCACACTTTATGGCGGAAACTTGACGTTAATTTCGCGTTTAGTCGGAACTCCATATGCATTGCCAATGAAAAGCGATATAATAATTGCGATTGAAGATATTAGTGAAGGTGTTATTTCTGTTGATTCCATGTTGCAGCATTTAGATATGTCTACATTAATTACAAAAAATACTCCATTGCTAATAGGTGAATTTACTAATATACAGTCGGAAACTGGTTCAAGCAGAACGCCAGAAGACGGAGACCCATCAATAAATGTAGCTTTAGTGGAGCGTTATGGCGCCCACAGTGCACCGATGCTTGTTGGATTACCGTTTAGCCATGGTAAATACAATTTAACGCTTCCTATAGGCGCCAAGATAAAAATATCTTACAATGAATTTAGCGCTTTTACAACGGATTATGTTGTAAAATAATGGCAAAAAAAACAAAGAGAAGAAAAACAAGGGCAAGACGGCCGAAAATATCATTCGGCGCGACTATTCCGGAAAATAACAACAATAGTTCATATATTTCTGGTATGACAAAAGAACAAATTGAAAAGTTGTCAAAACGCAATGCCCAGAAGATTATAAATGGAACTGACAATCTAAAAAGTCGCGGCCATACTGGTAGTATTGTGCTCCCAAGGTTGCGTAAACGATTAAATTACCGCTCTGGGCTTGAAAGAAGAAGTTATTTAGCTTTAGATGCTATTCCGGAAGTGGTTAATATTGAAACTGAACCGTTCATGATAGAATATGACTATCATGGATACCGCTTAAACTATGTGCCGGATATTATTATAAAAATGCACAATGGAAATATTTGGTTATTTGAGGTAAAACCGCAAAGTCAGGTAAATGAACCTAAAAACCAAGCAAAATTTGCTGCTGCTAATATATTCTGTGAAAAACGCAATATGCAGTTTGGTTTAATAACTAATCCCGCACATGTAAAAAGGATGATATCAGAATAATGATGGATTTAGATGTTAAAAAAACAAAGGGGCTAACTGCTAAGGAAAAAGTAATTGAATTTCAGAGATGTCGGGATGAACCGGCTTACTTTGTCGAGAATTATGTTTCTATTGAACACCCAGCCTTGGGTGTTATACCGTTCAAACTATATGGTTTCCAGCGAGAACTAATAGATGTAATTATGGGAAATCAAAAAGTTATTATTAATAAGTCACGACAGACTGGTATTTCTACATTGTCATCTGCTTTAGGCTTATGGACAGTGTTATTTCATTCACACAAAAATGTAGCTATTGTTTCGCGTACAGATAAAGAGGCAGTTGTTTTCTTGGAAAAAGTAAAACTTGCTTATGATGAATTACCTATATGGATGAAAATTCCGTTTATTAAGAAAAATGACCACGAGTTATTATTAGAAACTGGTAGTCGAATAGTTGCTGTGGCAGCATCTAAGGATGCAGGTCGTGGTAGATCATTAGCTATGCTTATACTTGATGAAGCCGCATTCCAGACATGGGCTTGGGATATCTGGAAAGCCGCAGCGCCTACATTATCACGTGGTAATGGAAAATGCGTTGCTATTTCTACTCCTAATGGTGCAGGAAACTGGTTTTATGAAACGGCTATGAATTCACAAAAAACTGGCGAGAAATGGAACGGATTTAAATACTTTTTTTGTAACTGGAGAGATGTTCCGGAATATGACGATGAATGGTATCGCAATATGCGACCTACATTTTCTGATGAAGATTGGGCACAGGAATATGAAGGCGATTTCTTGGGTTCCGGACGCAAAGTTATTGATGCAGAATCAATGAGGCGTATCCAAACCATGACAACGGCACCTTATATAAAACTCAATACTGATTTTGAACTTGATGCAAAGGGGAATTTGTGGATATGGAAACGACCTAAACAAAATCATTATTATGTTGTTACGGCTGATATAGCCACTGGCAATGGCGAAGATTTTACTGCAATTACCGTATGGGACATGGTTGCAAAAGAACAAGTAGCAGAATTTTATGGCGATATAAATATTCACAAGAGTTCGCGCCTAATACATGATATCGGTATGGAGTACAATGAAGCATATGTTATTGTAGAAAATAATACATATGGACATATTGTTGTATTAGATTTATTAGATAGATTAGATTATGAGAACTTATATTTTGAACGTGACATTTTAACGTCAAAGGTAAATTACAAAAAGCCAGGATTTAAGACTAGCGCGCGTACACGCTCGCGTGTTGTAAATGGCGTAAAAGAAGCGTTTAGAAGCTGGAATATATATAGTGAGCGTTTGTTTAAAGAAGGAACTTCATTTATATGGAATAACAATAAGGCAGAGGCGGATAAGCGTTGTCACGACGATTTAATTTTTGCTACTGGCTTATGTATAGGTAATATTGACTTTATTATTTTGGATATTCCAGGACTCATGGATCTTGCTAATAAATTATTACCAGAGTTTCTTAAAACAGAAGTTAATACTATGGAAGGCATAGATGATATGTCTGACAATGTTGAAATACAACATATTGATGGTCCTGTTGACCCATCATTATTTATTAGATATGATGACGGGAGCAGCGATATTGAAAATGCATTTAACGAATTATTCGGAGGATAACAATGCCTAATAACTTTAAAAATTTACCATATATTGATTACCTGAAAAGAGCAAAGAAAATTGAAGACATGGATTCAATGAAAGATATTTTTGAAGCTCTTGGACCTAAAGAGTCTATTAAAACGATGAATAACTCTGGTGAAATTGATATTGAAATACCCACTGTGCCTTTAAGCGTACTTATGGGAAAATCCAAGAAAAGAAAAAACGTATGGGTATCAAAAAAAGATATCAAAAAAACGTCAGAAATGGATGATGCAACATTTGACAAATACTGGAATAAAGCAAAGCAG
>Ga0222667_1000437_pt1 | contig 18882 bp, 19 predicted proteins | sample AntAcemetagen657_FD_179854 | JGI IMG/M metagenome (GOLD analysis project Ga0222667, IMG submission 179854) | Saline water microbial communities from Ace Lake, Antarctica - #657 | ecosystem: Environmental > Aquatic > Non-marine Saline and Alkaline > Saline | place: Antarctica: Ace Lake... | reverse complement strand
TAAAAATATGGCTAGCAGAATTTCTCTTATTATTATTGTGATAGCAGTACCAATAATATTAACCTTATTTATCTGGCTTTTAGGGAGATATTACAAGAATAAAAGAAAGTAAGGTTATGAATTTGGTAAATCAAACAAAGAAGGTTTGAAAAAATCTTTTTTGTTTGGCTTATCAAAGAGCCGTTAGGTTCTTTAAAAATATAAATACTAAATACAAGGAGGTGAGAGCAATGGATAAAAAGCAAAAAACGATCAAGCAGTTTTATGATGTTTTACAAAAATATCCTTTAGCTTATCTCGTTTTTGGTTCAGTTGGTCGTGGATATTATCAATGTGGCTCAGATATTGATTCCTTGATTGTGTTTGAAGATAAAGACATTGATTTATTTCTGTCTAACAAATTTATCAAACAACTTCCTTTTGATTTTTTACCAGATAATCTAATTGATAATACTGATAGAAATGACTTAACCGAGGGAAAGATTGATTTTTTGAGGATTAAAGGTGTTTTTGAAGGAGAGGATGTTGAATTCCAATTTTTTCCTTTTTCTACTGTTGAAAAAGTCAATAAACTAAATCAAACTATTTTGACTGCTGGAGTAAAAAGGATTGATAATAATTATAGGATTAGTGATGCAATTCAAGAAAGACAAACAGTGGATTTTGACGGCGAGATAATATTCTACAAAAAAAGACCAAGATTAGTTCAAGGTGGACAAAGAATAGATTTTTCTGAAATCGCCACTCATTACCATGATAGTCGTTTGATTTGTGGAATTAGCACAAAGAAGTTTCTTTCTCCAAAAATTCTTATAGACAAAATTTCTTTGACAGATTTTCTTGATAACTATATTTTGCGCCAGATCATTTCTCTTCTTCTAGATACTCAAAAAATTGAGATGGCTGACTATCTTATTCTTTCTACCCTTTTTATTAATTCCCAATATAAATTTGGAATAAAGGAGGAAGAATTGCTATTTCGAAGATTTAATGAACAAATGCAAAAAGGATAGGAGAATGACAAATTGTCTTTCTCCTATCCAATCTTTATGAAATTTATTCATAAATACAATTATCTTAGTATCCCCGGAGGTGTAGTTAGATTGTCTTTAACTAATCAGTGTAATATGGATTGTTTCTATTGTCACAATGAAGGACAGAATAAAACAAACAATCAATATCTTTCTTTTCAAGATTTCAAATTTATTACTCAATTAACTAAAAAATTTGGTCTAATTGGTTTTAGTTTAACTGGCGGTGAGCCACTTTTAAATCCAGATTTTTCAAAAATACTGCTTTATATCAATAAGCTTTGTTTGAAAAAAATTGATGTTTGCACAAATGGAGTTTTAATAGAAAAATTCTTAAAAGTTTTTTCTCAAATAAAAGGATTAGATATTACTATTGGTTTAGATAGAGCTGATCCAAATAAGATTTCAAAACAATCTTCAGACGGTGTTTCCTTTAAACAAATTGATCGAAATATCCAATTTCTTAAAAAGGCAAAAATTGAAGTTAGTATTAATTCTGTTCTTTCTAAAAACAACCTAAAAGAGATTGAACAAGTGATAGAATACGCCAGAGATAATCAGATTAAAATGAGAGTAATAGAAGAAGATACTTTTATGAGTTTAACTAAAAAATTAATAACAGATAGGTTTAGAGATTCTATTCAAAAGATTATTAACAAATATAAATTAACTCTTTTGGGTTATTCTCATCCTGGCAAAGGATATTTTGCTAAACACTCAAATGGCACAAAAATATACTTTTATAATGCGAAGTGCCATAATCAAGATTGTCTTAATTGCGTTAGATGCCATTTAAGGATTAATGCTAAGGGCGAGGTTATCCCTTGTTATGCTAATCCGTCATTAACCATCCCATTATTAGAAAATAAAGTTGAAGCCGAGAATAATTTTCTCAAATCCTTATCAATGTTAGGACTCTCTCATAAAAAAATAAATCAACAATTCATTCTTAATAAATCATTATGATCACTTTATCAACAGGCAGTTTATATCCATATTCACTCTCGCGCATATTTGAAATAGCTTATAAAGCTGGTTTTCAAGGCGTAGAATTGTTATTAAGGAATCAAAACGATAACGCTTACTTAGACAGCTGGGATGTTGTCTATCTCAAAGAACTTGAAAAAAAATATAATCTGAAAATCAATTCAGTTCATGTTGCTTTTGATTTTAACAACAATCCTCAAAAATTTCTTGAGATTTCTAATTTAGCTAAAAAGCTGAAAGCAAAATATATTATAACTCATATTCCAAGAGAAGATGAATGTGTTTATAAAGCTTGGTTTCATAAATTTAATTTTCAGAATAACAATAATGTTTTAGTAGAAAATATTCATTACAAAAAAAAATATGCTGATCCGATTGTCAAATATAATTCATTAAATACAATTAAAAATATGTGTTTTGATATCGCTCATGCTCTGCGTTCAATTACTAAAAAAGAAACAGAACAGCTAATAAATCAGCTAACAAACATTAGACAATTCCATGTTTCTTGGTGGAATGGCAAAGAAGATCATTTAAGTATAGTTGAAAATGTTTCTTTCTTTCAAAAAGTTCTTAAAAACAGAAAAGAGGATTTATGTTTGGAGCTTTGTCCAAAGGCGTTTAAAAATCTTAAGGAAGAAAATGTTATTAAAGAATTGAAAAGAAATATAAAGATTTTAAAAAATTTAAGCTTAAAATGATATTTGTTAACATGAAATTGTTTAGATGAATATAAGTTAATTTGGTAAATCAAACAAAGAAGGTTTGAAAAAATCTTTTTTGTTTGGCTTATCAGAGAGTCATCAGGTTCTTTGAAAATATAAATATATAAGGAGGTAGAAAAAATGATGAACTCGTTTAAGATTATTCCGACATGGAAGAATGTCCTGGATACGTTTTTTGTAGAAAAGGACATTGGCAAAGGTTGCGCCAGACTGATTCTGAAATGCTTGGCGTGTTTCTCGTACGGTGTTGTATGGGTTTTAGGTCCGAGGATGGTACTAAAGTAATAAGAAAGGAGGATGAAAAGATGATCTTAATCGATTTTTCTACTGTGTTGACTAATGATTGTGTTGTTGTTAATTCTGAAAAAAAGAAAAAATGGCGATTTAAAAAATGGCTGATTGGACATATTCGCAAGATTAGTCTTTTGATCCTCAATTTTTTCTTCAACCATGATTGGCTGTTTTCGGTAGTTGGCTGGTTTAATCAACGTTGGAATTTTCTGCATACGGTGTTTGTTGCATATCCAGCAAATGAGAAATATGCATTAGCCTATGTTTATCTAAAACATCGAGATCGAATGAGGTGGTCTCCATGGCCGGCAGGAATTTTTTGTCAAAATGGTAAGTGGGGATTAATGACTGTAATTTCTTCAGTTGAGCAGGACTTCACTGATTTGAAAAATCTTGAGAATTTAAAGAGTCTTGTTAAAAGGACCGAAAGGATTCGTAAATTATTGAGAGCAAAACAAAAAACTTTTGCTGGAATTTTACCAGGTGTTATGTATATGAAAAGATTAATCAGGGAATCTCCCGAAGCAGATGTAACCGTAGAAGCTGTTTTACAGGCAGAACGAGAACTTAAGTTGGTTATCAATTATCCAGAAAATATCCCACTTATTATTCTCGGCGGCAATGGATTTATTGGCCGTAGATTGATAAAAAAGCTGGATGGGCGTGAAGTTTATTGTGTTGATGTTGGTGAAAATAATAATAATTGGCCTGATCATTTGTATGGTAGAAAAGTTATTTTAATTAATCTCACTAGAAAGGCAGTTTTGACTAATTACCTTCATCTTTTTTGGTCTAACCTTGTTCTCTTAAATGAGGTTTATCCTGAGCCAAAACAAAACGATTTACAAGAGCTCACCAACAAAGGTTCTGTTGCGTACCATGTCGTTGGTCTTAAAGCAGAATCTTATCCTTCATTTCCAAGGGCATACAGGGGAGGAATCCCTTGCTGCGCCGGATATCATGCAAAGAAGATGGAAGTTATTGTAAAAAAGTTAAATTAATATTAACTGTCCATTTCTGAAAACAAGAACCTGTTGGCAATCAACAACAGGTTCTTTTTCTTTTTTTTGAAAAAATATGTTAAAATATAGTATATATCATAAAATTATGGAGATATTATTTGATAAAATAAATATCATTTTAATTATTACTGTTTTCCTAAATTTGATTTTAGGTTTGTTGATTTATTCTAGAGGTAGAGATCGTAAAATTAATATTGTTTATAGTTTGAATGTAGTAACAATTATTGTCTGGATTTTAGCAATGATTTTTTATAGATCTGCTAATGCTGAAAATAATTTATTCTGGTGCATTATTCTTTATATTTCACCTACATTTATTGCTAGTAGTTTTTTATACTTCACGTATATTTTCCCTTTTCAAATCAATAAAACACTGTTTTTTAAAAAATGGTTAATCTTTCTGGGGAATATTATTATTGTTGTTTTAATTTTAATACCAAACTTTATTATTAAAGATGTGGTTGTTAATCCAGGATCAGAAAAGATAATCACTTTTGGCCCTGGTTATATTTTTTATGTAATTTATACTGCTCTATATTTCTCGTATGGATTTTGGAGATTATTTAAAAAATATATTCATTCTCGAGGCGTTGAAAGAAGTCAGATAATTTATTTGTTATCTGGCTATTCTATAGCTGCTAATTCAGCTTTTGTTACTAATTTATTTATGCCTTGGATTGGTAGAACCGAATTAAATTGGTTGGGTCAGACATTGACTTTATTTATGGTTGCATTTACTGCCTACGCTATTCTTAAATATCGTTTGATGGATATTAAGTTAGTGGTGAAGAGAAGTACTATTTTCTCTTTAATTGTTATTATGATTACGGCGATTTATGCTATGTCTGCTTTTTTGGTAAGCTTAGTTATTTTTGGCGGCGTCTATACCTTACAAACGCAAATTATTACCGGCTTAATCGTCGCCTTATTAGTGGCCATTGGTTTTCGGCCTTTATATGAATGGCTTAAAAGAACAACAGACACTTTCTTATTTAAAGGCGAATACTTGCCTCAAGAATTAATGGCTGATATTACTGATGTTGTTTCTAGAACTTTGGATTTAGATGTGGTTATTGATATTTTAAAAGAAAAAATTACTAAAGCCTTAAGAGTTAAAAAATTAGAAATAGTTATTTTAAAAGATGATTCGTTTTCAATAACTTCTAAAAAAAGAAAGTCATTAAAAAAAATAACTGAATATTTTAAAAAACAAAGAGATGTTTTAGTTTTAGAAGAGATAAAAAGAAAGCATGCAGAAAATGCTGATTTAGAAAAAAGTGTTTCTTTGATTGATGATTTAGAAAAACTTAATACAGCTTTAGCAATTCCTTTGTTGGTAAAAAAGAAATTAGTTGGAATTTTTCTTTTGAGAGATAAAAGATCAGGAGATATGTTTACTAATGAAGATATTAAAACATTGGAAACAATTGCCGCTCAAGCTGGTATTGCTATTGAAAATGCTCGTCTTTATGAAGAAATGAAAGATTTCTCCAAAACGCTTCAAAAAGAAGTTGAACGTCAGACAAAGACATTGAAAGACGCGAACGTTAGATTAAAGCAGTTAGATGTAGCTAAATCAGAATTTATTTCTTTGGCCTCTCATCAACTAAGAACTCCTTTAACAATTATTAAAGGATATGTCTCTATGATTTTAGAAGGATCATGGGGAAAAGTAACTGATAGCCAAAAAGAACAATTAGAAAAAATTTATCTGAGTAATGACCGATTAATTAAATTAGTAGAAGATTTATTAACTGTTTCCAGGATTGAATCAGGCCGTTTAGACTTTGACTTAGAAATGGTTTCTTTTGAAAATATGATAGATAGTGTTGTTAAGGAATTTGAGCAAATAGCAAAAAATAAGAAGTTATATCTAAAATTTATTAAGCCTAAAGAACAGTTACCTAAGATAAAGATAGATTCTTTGAAAATTAGGCAGGTTGTTCAGAATTTAGTTGATAATGCTTTGCATTATACTAAAGAAGGAGGTATCACTATTAGATTAAAAGAAAAAAAAGATAAAATGTTATTTAGCATTAAAGACACAGGCATCGGAATTACTGATGAAGAAAAAGTTGTTCTTTTTGAAAAGTTTTCAAGAGGTAAAGATGTTAGTAAGATGAATACAGAAGGAACTGGTTTAGGACTATATCTAAGCGTTAAAATGGTTGAAGCACATCAGGGTAAAATTTGGATTAAGTCAGAAGGTAAAAACAAAGGCAGTATATTTTATTTCGAACTGCCAATGAAAACAAAAACAAAAAAATAAGATATTATATTTTATAGAAATAAATTCATTATATAGTTTTTGTTTTATTTTTTCCGGAACAGGTTGACACAGACCTGTTTTTGTTTTATTATATTGAGTAATGAAAATAGTTTTGTGTCATAAGGATTTAAAAAGAGGCAGTATCCATGGTGGAATTTGCGCTATTTATTGTCATTTGGCAAAAGAATTACATAAGTTGGGAGTTGAGGTGTTTACTGTTTCTTCTTGGAAAACTGGACCGAGTAAAAAAATTAGGCACTATTATGTTCCTTACACTAATTCTGCAAATTATAGGGAAAGAATATTTTATCTCCTGAATAAAATTGATTTCGATATTATTGAATGTTCGAGCTGGAAAGCTGAGGGGTTAGAGTATGCTAGACGAAAAAATCGTAAACCAATAGTTGTTAGAGGCGATTTAAGCGCTTTTTATTTTGATAATAAAATTGAAACTAATCTAGAGAAAGAATTATTAATACTTGCTGATTATAGATTAGCTGTTAGTAGAAGTTGTGCGCTTGATCTAGAGAAAAAATTTGGCATTAAAATAGATAAATTCATTTTAAATGGAGTGGATACCTCTAGTTATAATCTTAAATACAGAAATAATTTTAAATCTAAAAAATTATTACGGACAATAATTTGGGTTGGTAAACCTACTTTTGCCAAGGGGTTTGACATGCTTATGGATTTAATGAAAATAGCTCCCAAAGATTTATCCTTTTATATTGTTTTTGGTAATACATCTCAAAATTATTCAATGAAATTAATCAAAAATAAAAATATAAGATATTATCAAAATTTATCTCAAGAAAAAATGATCAATCTTTATAATAAAAGCGATGTTTGTTTATCTACATCTCGTTATGAAAGTTTTGGGTTGGCGCCACTAGAGGCTATGGCTTGCGGTACTCCAGTAGTTGTGCCTAAAAATGTGCCATCATTTGGAGAATATGTTCGTGATGGTATGGATGGATTTATATACAACGATTTGAATCAAGTCATTGAAGATATTTATAAAGTAGAAAAATTAGATTTCAAGAAAATAAGAATACATGCGCATCGTTTCAGTTGGAGAAAAATGGCCAAAGAAACGTTAGAAGTATATAAATTTCTATTATCAAAATGAAATGTTTAGTAATCGGTCCAAAATATAATGGAGTAGCTAATATAATAAAAATACACAAAAAATATTTAGAACGCTTAGGCGTGATTATAGATTGGCATGGATTCAAAGAACAAACTTTTGAATTTAGTAAAATTATTAATGGCGTTGAGAAATTACTTAATAAAATAGATTTTTCAAAATATGATATAATTGATTGTCATATTGGGATGTATGAACCAGAACAATTTTTATTGCCAATTCTTGTTAATTGTGATTTGCCACCACGGATTTTTTCTGTTCACAATATTTCTTTTGAAATGTTTAAAAAAATGGGTTTTCCAAAGTTGCAGGAGATAATTAACGATACTATCCCTGTCTTTTTTAATGGCTTTATTTTTTATGGGGAACATCCTCAAAAGCACTTTAAAGAAAAATATGGTCAGATAAATAACGCCAAAATTTATATTCCACCAACTCATGTTAATTCTAAGATATCAAATGCTCTTATAAAAAAATTTGAAGATAAATATTCTCTTCGTGCTAATAGTTATATTGGAATAATCGGTTATCCTTCTCGATGGAAGGATTGGCAATTGCTTTTACAATCTTTTAAATATGTAGATAAACAAATTGATTTTGTTTTTGCTGGTCCATGGTGGGACAAGAAAATAGGTTTTGTCAAGAAAAAAATAAACAAAGTGCATGTTCGGGTAATTCCCGATTACCTTCAGAATAACGACTATACGCTTTTTATTAAAAACTCTAAATTTGGTGTTTTTCCATATACTAATTATCCAACATTTCAAGGTAGTGGCACTTTAGCTAATTATATTTGGCATGGGAAGCCAGCTATAGTCAGCAACTCTACATCTTTGCCAGAATATATTAAGGACGCAGGTATAATTCTGAATAATAATAATCCTAAAAAATGGGGTCGGGCAATATCGTATTTATTGAACGATAAGAATTTACGTCAATTCAAAATAATAGTGGACAAAAGAAAAAATTTGTTTTCTCCAGAAACTTATGCTAACAAAGTTCTGAATTTTTATAAAAAAGTAATAAAGGATAAAAAATGAAAATTTCTGTAGTTATTATTGCGAGAAACGAAGGGAAAAATATTAATAAAGCTATTCAATTAATCTATGAGCAAAATTATCCTAAAAAAGAAATAGAAATAATAGTAGTTTCAGATGGCTCCATAGATAATACCGTTAAAATGGCTTTGCAAAAATCTGTTAAAGTAATCGTTCTCAAAAAATCATTTGGCATTTCAGTTGCTAGAAATATTGGTGTTTTAGAAGCAATAGGAGAAATTATTTTTTTTATTGACGCCCATATTTTTATAAATAAGAATGCTTTTAAAGTTTTAAATAAATGTTTCAATCAATGTTCAAATATCTATGGTATTTGCGGAAAATATCATACTCCCTTTAAAGGATTGAATAGTATCAGGAATATTCGGTATAAAGCACTGTCTGGTAAAGACAAAACGTCTCGGGTGATAAATTTAGACAATTTTGCAACATTTTCTTCAGGCATAGGCGCTTTTCGTCGCAGTGTATTTAATAAGGTAGGCTTTTTTAAGGAAAACTTTCGTGGTTTTGCAGGAGAAGATATTTTTTTTGAATTGCAAATTTTAAATAAAGATATGTTGCTTTATTTTGAACCTCGTATAAATGGATTGCATTACGAAAACAATAATAATCTTAAAGTTTTTTATCATAGAATCTATAAAGAAGTGCGAGGTTTTTGTAAGGTGATAATAAGTAGTATTGATTGTGGCCTAAGGATGCCAAAAATAGATAAATATTATTTACATTTTCCTTTTTTATTAAGCATCTTTCTTATATTATCTTGGATAAGAATTGAATTTATTCTTATATTTTGCTTAATTATAATTCTTGAGGTAGTTTATATAAAAAACATATGGTTTTTAAAAGATTATCATTTTAAAGAAAAGATATTCACAGTTTTGTATTGTTTGTTAATAGCTTTTTTGAAAATTTTATTTATACCTTTTTTTATTTTTCAACCAATCAGATTATCTATTAACGGAAAAATTAAAATGATTATTATTGATAAAAAGAAAAAGAAAATAAGTAAAAATTATAAGTTTAAAGATAATCAATCTGCGCAGTCTTATATTCCAATAATTACTAAAAGAATCTACAATGTATTGAAATTATTTTCTAAATGGGAGATAATGAAAATTATTACTATAATTAGATCTCAAAACTAAATTAACATGAATATTTTTATTTGTCGTCATACTCAAGTTCATAATCCTAAAAAAATTGTTTATCGTCGTTTGCCAGGTTACCGTTTAAGTAAAAATGGCGAAAGACAGGCTAAAGAAATAGGGTTATTCTTAAAAAAGTATAAAATCAAAGAAATTTTTACTTCACCTATGGAAAGATGCGTTCAGATGTCAAAGATAATCAAGGAAATTATAAATGATCCAAAAATAAAAATATATTACAAAGATTATTTAAATGAATGGGATGAAGGTGAAAGAACAATAGATATCGCCAAAAGAATGAGGTTTATTTTAAGAGGCAAAAAAAATAATCGTATTTATGTTAGCCATAAAGATCCGATTAGAGTTTTTTTAAATAAAATCACTAATCAGCCATTGCGAGAGTTAGATCATTGGGATTGTCCACATGGCTCAATTTATAAAATTACAATAAGAAAAAGAATTTTGGCTAAATTAGTTTTTACTTCAAAAAAAGAATGTTAATGTAATTAGGAAAATACAAGTTTTTATATTTTTGTTTCTTAACAATAGACAATAAAAGGAGGTTGCTCATGGACGATAAATATAAATTATCTGGTGAGGATAAGGAATATAAAGAAGATTCAAATTCTTTTACTAAATATCATAATGTTGAAGTTGAGTTCAGGATAGAACTTGCTGGATATCAGTTAGCTAAAAAGGCTAGAATGCCAATTCCGCGGATTAAGAGAATTAATGAAATAGAAAGATCTATTGCTTTTGAAAAGATAACTTGGCTACGGTTAGATCAACTATCAAGTAATTATAGAAATGGCCAAAAGCAACATTTAGAATTTGTTCGGTTGTGTGGTCACTATATTGCTAGATTGCACCAGATTTTTAGCGGAGAACGAAAATTGGATTATAGTTTGCAAAGTGAACGTTTAATTCGACTTCAGAACGATCTCTGTGGTTTTCATGATATTAACCGTCAGACAACAAAGAAAGTTATTGCTCAAATATTGGACCAGTTGATAGGTTTTGAGAAACTGCAATCAAGGGCGACATTTATTCATGGTGATTTTATTCATCAAAATGTTTTTGGCATAGAAAATAATCTTAATATTATCATTTTTGATTGGGAAAATTCATGCTATTCCGATCCTGTTTACGACTTATCAACTTTCATATCTTTTTTTCTGATTATTGCTGTAAAATCTAATTTTTATACAATGGAAGATGTAAATCGAGTAGAACGTGTTTTATTGGATGCCTATAATCAGCAGATGTCGTTATCAAAATTTGATATGCAGAGATATTGCTTTTTTAAGTTTTTAGGGCATCATTGTATGTATTGGTATTATTTATTAATTCTTCAAAAATTAAGTCAGAAATTTCGTGATGGTCGAATTGAGCGTCTGTTTGGAGGGAGTTTAAGTGGTGTCGAAATTAAACAACTAGTCAACGATCTCAATGAAGAGAATTTTCGTTTTAAACAAACATCCTTTGTAAATATCTGTTTATTACTAGAAAGAAGCAAACAAAATATTTTGGATTTGCTTGAATTTCCTTCTATCCAAGTATTTTAAAAATTCTGATGAATCGTGATTTTTAAAAGGTCTTTTCCATAATGGATAAGACCTTTTCTTTTAATATTTAAAATTAAATAAGATACATCAATTTTTTTATAATGTCTCGCTTATTTTATCTATGTTATAATAAAGAATATGCAGGAGTTTTTAATAGGTGTAAATACATCAAAATTTAATAAAAAAATGGCAGAGTTTATAAAATCTACCCAGAAAGAACTGAATAATTTTTAAATATGTTTCAACAATCAAAACAATATCCTAGATTAAGCGTTAAAGCAATTTTTCGTTTTAACAACAAGGTTCTATATTATAAAACAACCAAAGATGTTAGAGATGTACCAGGCGGTCATGTAGAATTTGGTGAAAGCATTTTAGGTGCTTTAAAAAGAGAATTGAATGAAGAAATCGGTTTTAATCTTAATTTTGAGCCAGAGCTTATTTATAATTGGTCGTATATTAAGAAGGAAAAATCAATTCATCGTGTTTATTTTGTTTATTTAATCAACTTATCTGAACAATTAAAATTTAAATCAAAAGAATATCCTAATGAGATTGAATTTATCTGGTTGAATAAAGATAAAATAAAAAAACAGAATTTTCTGCCAGATTTCGAAAAATCTTTATTAATAGCAGCAGAATATAAAAAATAGAATATTAGGTATTTTATAAACTATCGCCATATTGACACGTACCCCGAAAAGTGGACACGCTCTGTGCCCATTTTTTAGTATTTCAAAAAGATTTAAAATGTTGTAGAATATAAAATATGTTGATTAATACAGATCCAAAAAAAATTGATAATTTACTTACTCGTGGTGTTTTTGAAGCTATCGATTTAGATCATTTAAGAAAAAAATTATCCTCTGGTAAAAAATTACGAATAAAATTAGGCATTGATCCAACTAGTTCTAATTTGCACGTTGGACGTTCAATTCCTATTTTAAAATTAAGAGATTTTCAAGAATTAGGCCATCAGGTTGTTTTTATTGTGGGTGATTTTACTGGGACGATTGGTGATACTAGCGACAAAAAATCAGAAAGGCCAGCTTTGTCAGATGATCAAGTTAAAATAAATATGAAAACTTATGTTGAACAAGTTGGCAAGATATTAGATATTGATAAAACAGAAGTAAGGTATAATTCAGAATGGTTAAGTAAACTTAACTATAAGGAAGTTTGTCGTCAGGCTGATCTTTTTTCTTTAGCAGAATTTATTGCTCGAAAAAATATCAAACAAAGATTGAAAGCAGAAAGTAGAATATCATTAAGAGAGTTAATGTATCCATTAATGCAAGGTTATGATTCAGTGGCAGTAAAGGCTGATGTTGAATTAGGTGGAACTGATCAACGATTTAATCTTTTAGCTGGGCGTGAAATACAGTCCTATTATAAACAAGACCCTCAAGACATAATGACTAATTTATTGATTGATGGATTAGATGGTAGAAAAATGAGTTCTAGCTGGGGGAATGTAATTAATTTTTTAGATACTCCTAAAGACATGTTTGGAAAAGTTATGAGTATGGCTGATCAGATGATTATTCTATATTTTGAGCATTGCACAAGAATTTCAATAGATAAGATAAAAGAATACAAAAGTCAGATAAAAGATATTGAAAAATATAATCCGCGGGACATCAAGATGGAATTGGCTTATGAAATAACAAAAATCTATTGGGGAGATAAAAAAGCAGAAAAAGGAAAACAAAATTTTATTTCAGTCATTCAGAATAAAGAAATTCCAGAAAATATTTCAGAGAAAAAAATTAGCACAATGAATATTGTGGATGCTTTGGTTAAGAGTAAATTTGCAAAAAGCAAAAGCGATGCTCGTCGCTTAATAAGGCAGGGTGGAATAAGTTTAAATAGTAAAAAAATTACATCAATTGATGAGATAGTTCAGAAGGGTAATATTATAAAGAAAGGCAAAAGATTTTTTGTTAAAGCTATTTAATTCTTAGATATATATTAAAATAAAGATAGATTTTTTGAAAAGTTTTCAAGAGGTAAAGATGTTAGTAAGATGAATACAGAAGGCACTGGCTTAGGGCTATATCTAAGCGTTAAAATGGTTGAAGCACATCAGGGTAAAATTTGGATTGAGTCAGAAGGTAAAAATAGAGGTAGTACGTTTTATTTTGAACTGCCTGTTAAGGGGAGGAATAAAGTTAATTAGATTATTATTCAATTAAAGTAAAGATGTTAAAATAAATTATATGATAAGGGAAGAATTTTTGAAAATTTACGCTAATATTCCAATTAATCTTAGGCAGGAGATTATTCTCAAATTAGACAACAAAGAACCAATTACTTGGAATGTTGCTTATTTAGAAATAAATCAAGATACTAAATTGGGAAAAGAAATTTTAAAAAAGATTGATTTAATATGGGGAAAAACAAAAAGAAATTTTAAAAAAGAGTCCCTTTATTTAAACAATAAAATTATTGCTGATGTGTATTATAAAAAGAATGACACTACAATAACTCCATATTTAAAACAATTTTTAAAACAATATAAACGGCTTATTGTTTTTTTTAATGTCCAGCCTCCAAGAATTCATATTTGTTTTGTTTATACAAGAAAAGAAATGGATAAACATTGGGGAAGAAAAAGCAAAATCACGGCGATGGTTGATAATAAAAATCCATATCTTATCTATATTTTTAGTCCATTAGTTTTTGAAAAACTTACAACATCTAAAAAACGTGAAATTTTACCAATTATTATTCACGAAACCGCGCATACATTTGTAACACAAATCAATAAACGATGTTTTGCTTGGGCAAATGAAGGAATTTGTCAGTATGTGGAAGGTAAGAATGTTCATAATAATATAGTAGCAAAAGAAAATTGGAAATGGTTTAAAGAAAATAAAATACTTATTGATCCTATAATATCCTGGCGTATTGTGATGAAACATGAAGGATATAAGATAGCATATTTATTAGTAAAATATATTATTAAATTGCATAGCAAACAGGCAATCATAGATATATTAAGTATTAGACGGACAAATCGCGATAAGCAAATTGAACAAAAGATCAGTAAAATTTTAGAAAGCGATATAGATATATTTTTAAAAACATTTGAAAAGAAATTGAAACTTGTTTAAATACGATTTTTGCATTGCGCATGATGAAACATATAGGCGATACTCTAAATATCAAAAAATATGCAGGAGTTTTTAATAGGTGTAAATACATCAAAATTTAATAAAAAAATGGCAGAGTTTATAAATGTCATTATTCTAAAAAAGATTTCGAAAAATCTTTATTAATAGCAGCAGAATATAAAAAATAGAGCATTAGATATTTTGTGAACTATCGCCATGTTGGCGATTTTTTGGTAAAATGAAAACAAAAATAAAAAAATAAATTAAAAAATATCCTCCTTCGTTATAACTTTATGTTAAAACTACGGCGGGACAAAGAAAAAATATGTCAAAAATATTTGTTACGCGAGAGATTCCAGAAATCGGAATCAATTTGTTAAAAGAAAAAGGCCATGATGTTTCTGTCGGGCCAGAAGGTAAAATATCAAAAGAAGAATTATTGGAAGGCGTTAAAGGAGCTGAGGCAATTCTTTCTGTTTTAACAGAAGAAATTAATGGAGAAGTTATGGAGGCAGCTGGAGAGCAATTAAAAATTATTGCTAATTACGCTGTTGGCTATAACAACATTGATGTTCCTGAAGCAAAAAAAAGAAATATTATAGCAACCAATACACCAGGCGTTTTAACTGATACGGTAGCTGATCATGCCGTAGCTATGCTTTTTGCGATAGCTAGAAGAATTGTTAAAGCAGATAAATATATGCGGGCCGGGAAATATAAAGTTTGGGGTCCTAAATTGCTTTTAGGCAAAGAAATAACCAATAAAACATTGGGGATTGTTGGTTTAGGCAGAATTGGTTCAGCAGTCGCTTTAAAGATGAATAAGGGATTTAATATGAAAATCATTTATTATGATATGAAGCGCAACGAAGAAATGGAAAAAGAACATAATTTTGAGTATCGTGAACTAGACGATTTATTGAAAGAAGCTAATTTTGTTAGCTTGCACACCGCTTTAACAGAAGAAACTAAACATTTAATTAATAAAGAACGTTTGGCCTTGCTTAAACCCAGCGCTATATTAATTAATACTTCACGTGGTCCAATAATTGATGAAATGGCTTTAATTGATGCTTTGAAAGAAAATAAAATTACGGGAGCCGCTTTAGATGTGTTTGAAAAAGAACCAGAGTTGATGCCGGGCTTAGCGGATTTAGATAATGTCATTTTAACGCCTCATATTGCTTCAGGCACCAAAGGAACTAGAGATAAAATGTCTGAGATGGCGGCTAGTAATATTATTGCTGTTTTAGATGGGAAGGAGCCATTAAATCCAGTAGAGTAAGAATGTATAAGGAATAGGCCATGCCTGTTCATCTTTTTGAATTTATTAGAACATGCGTTATTATATTTATTATGGCTTTTTCTTATTTAGAAAAAAAAGCTTTTAAGAATGGATTTAAGGTGATTGCTGGAGCTGATGAAGCGGGTCGAGGTAGTTTGGCTGGTCCAGTTGCGGCCGCTGTGGTAAAATCAAGAACAGTTCCCATTTTTAGAAACTGTCCTCAAATAAAAGACTCAAAACAACTTTCTGCTAAACAACGCGAACTAATTTTTGAAAGAATAATACAAGAACCAAAAATTGATTGGAAAGTTAGTTTTATCTGGCCAAGTGTAATTGATAGAATTAATATTCTACAAGCAACAAAACTAGCTTGGAAACGTTGTTTAAAAAAATTTGATTCACAACCAGATTTTTTATTTATAGACGGCAATCAAGGAATTGAAGGATTAAAAATAGAACAGCAGACAGTTATTAAAGGAGATCAGAAGATTTTTCTTGTATCTCTTGCTTCTATTATTGCTAAAGTAAGTCGAGATAGATTAATGGAGCGTCTTAGTATTAAATATCCAGAATATAATTTTATCCAGCATAAAGGATATGGAACAAAACTTCATTTAAAGAATTTAAAAAAATTTGGTCCTTGCGAAATACATCGTAAAAGCTTTAGACCAATTTGTAAAATATGATTTTAATAAAAAACATTACAGTTATTACTCAGAATAAAAAAAGAGAAATTATTAAAAATGGAGCTTTAGTTATTAAGGATGATATTATTAACGCTATTGGCAAGAGTAATGAAATAGAAAGAAAATATCTTAAAAAAGCAAAGAAGATTATTGACGGCAAGGGATTAGTGGTGATGCCAGGGCTAATTAATACTCATGGACATTTAGCTATGTCATTATTGCGTGGATATGCTGATGATATGAATTTAGAAGAATGGTGGATGAAACATGTTTATCCTATAGAATCAAAGTTTGGACGTAAAGAAGTTTATTGGGGTTCCTTATTAGCTATAATAGAAATGATTAAATCAGGCACAACTTGTTTTGCTGATTTCTATTATTACGAAGATGAAGTAGCTAAAGCAGCTCAAGAAATAGGGATGAGAGGAATTTTAGGATGCGCAATTTTAGATGTTCCTACTTTTTATTACAAAACAACTGATTCCGCTTTTAAAAAAACAGAATTATTAATTAAAAAGTTTAAAAATAATTCTTTAGTTCAAATTGCTTTAGCTCCTCATATGTTTCAAACAGCTTCAATTGAGACGTATAAGAAATCTAAAGAAATGGCTAATGAGAATGGTTTACTCTTATTCACCCATACATCTGAGACAAAACAGGAAAATGATTTTTCTTTAAAAAAATACAAACAAAGACCGATTGAAGCTCTTGCTAAAAATAATATTTTGGACGAAAAAACAATTTTAGCTCATTGCTGTTGGCTTAATAAAAAAGAAATTAAGACATTAGCGCAAACAGGCGCTTCTGTCGCTCATTGTCCTGTTTCAAATATGAAGCTTGCTTCTGGGATTATGCCTCTGCAAGAAATGTTGGAATCGGGAGTTAATATAAGCTTGGGGACGGATGGAGTTTGCTCTAATAATAATTTGGATATGATTGAAGAAATGAAAATAACTGCTTTATTGCATAAAGTTAGTAAGTTAGATCCAAATATAGCTGATGCTCAAACAGTTTTAGATATGGCGACAATCAATGGAGCTAAAGCTCTTGGCTTAGAAAATGAGATTGGCTCTTTAGAAAAAAACAAGAAAGCTGATCTTGTTATTCTTAATTTTGAAAAATCTCATTTAATTCCGCAACATAATTTAATTTCTCATTTAGTTTATTCAGCAAATGGAAGCGACGTTGACATAGTCTTTATTAATGGTAAGATGATTATGGAGAATAGAAAAATTAAAAAAATTGACGAAGAAAAAGTTTTTAATAAAATTAAAAAAATAATATAATTATATGCAAAATAAAAAAACAATTATTTTAGGATTAATAGCAATTCTGCTTCTAACTGGAGTAGTCTGGTATTCAAGTAAAAATAGAAGTGAGATAACTAATCAAACTGCTTCTATTTTAGGAATTGATAATGAGAATGAAAAAATAACAGAATTAGATGATGATTTTGTTTATGGAGATCCATTAGCGCCAGTCACTATTATAGAATACTCAAGTCATCTTTGTGGAGCTTGCGCTAATTTTCATAGCGTAACTCTTCCTTTAATTATTGAGAATTATGTTAAGACAGGAAAAGTTAAAATTATTTCTCGTCTTGTCTCTCATCCTGCTTTAAGTATGGCTGTGCTTTGCGCGCAAGATCAAGGAGCTTTTTGGGAAGCTAATGAATACATCTTTAAAAACATTGAAACAATTCAAACGGTTGATAATATTAAAGAAGTTGCTGGGATATTAGGATTAAATCAAGAATCTTTTAATAAATGTTTTGAGTCGGATAAATATAAGGATCAAATTATGAAATGGTTTGAACAAGGAGAAGCAGATGGATCTGAGAGCACTCCTTCATTCATAATTAATGGCGAAATGGTTGTTGGTAGTCAACCTTATTCTATTTTCGAAAGCACAATTGAAAGTCAATTGAATAATTAATAGTTTTTTTAACAATTGAATTTAAAGGGGGTGTTTTGGAATGAGAATGAGCTTAGAAGATGAGATTCGTGAAATTGTAAAAGAAATGCTGAAAGGACTTTCTTCAGTAATGCTTTTTGAAAAAGATGATAAAAAAAGATTTCAAGATGTACTTAAAGCAATGGAAGAAAACAAAGAAATATTTGGTTTTATACCTAAACCTAATAAAAAATTCAAAGACTTTGCAGTTATTGTGGAAAACAAGGGAAGATATGATACAGTGGGTGTTGCTATTAAAAAAACAAAAAAAGAGGGTGGTGAATACATGAGAAGGCAAGATCGGCTAAGAGAACAAATTAGCCAATACAGGAAGTTTATAGAGAGGATTGTGCTTGTTGTTGATAAAAATACGACAGATGCAAATTTAAAACGACAATGGCAAAAAGCCATAAAACAATATCAAGAATCCTGATTTTATTTAAATGACATTTGTCATAGAATCAGGATTTTTTATTTTCTAATTTTATGTTATTATTGTTTTAATGGACTTAGTTATAGAAAAAAAACAAATAAAAGATTGGCTGGCTGAATTAAAAAAAGGAAGTACTGTTATCGACAGTAAAAAAAATGCTTTACCAATC
>Ga0222667_1000434_pt1 | contig 18920 bp, 20 predicted proteins | sample AntAcemetagen657_FD_179854 | JGI IMG/M metagenome (GOLD analysis project Ga0222667, IMG submission 179854) | Saline water microbial communities from Ace Lake, Antarctica - #657 | ecosystem: Environmental > Aquatic > Non-marine Saline and Alkaline > Saline | place: Antarctica: Ace Lake... | reverse complement strand
CTACCAATAAAAGAACATATAATTTCACAAAAATCATATTTAAAATTTTACACACTTAAGATATAAATCAATCCATTTATAAAAAAACAATTTATTTTATACAAAAATAGTTTTAAAATTTAATATCTTATATCGTTATTTTAATGTATATCCTAAAGAAATTTAGATTTTTTTATTAATTTCAAAAGTCAAAAAAAGAATTATCTTTCAACATATCAATAAAAAGTCAAAAATATTTTTAAATTAAAAATAAGATAAAAAACTAATGAGGCAATCTCTTTATTTTCTCTAAAGAGAAACCTTGTCTTAAAATATATATATTCAAATTATATTAGTTTAATAGTAAATATCTTAGCATAATCACCATTATTAAAATGATTAGGTTCAACACCAATAAATTTAAATCCAATAGAATATAACATATTTAGTGATTTGAAATTTTTTTCCCAAGCAATACAAGACACATAGGAATAACCAAACTCTTTAAATAAACATAAAATATATTTTGTTAATATCTGTCCAAACTTATTATTATGATATTTCTTAAGAATATACAATCCTAAAAATTCACCACTTGGTTTAATTTCTTTAAACAAAATAAATTTATTTTTAATATAAAACTTTTTTTTAGGATTCTTAATAGTAACCACAGCTATTGGTTTTCCTTTAAATTCACCAATAAAATACTTATTTCCATCTTTCATTCTTTTAGAAATTTTTTGTTTTTGTATATTAACAGAAGTAGGTTCTAGATCATAAATTTTATAACCACTATTCACTTTTATATTAGCAATTATTGAAATATCTTTTCTAGTAACTGATCTTATCTTAAAATCCATATTTATCCAAATCAATTAAAAATTTTGTTTTTTTAACAATATATAAAATGATTTTCTAAATATATTTACTAATGAGGCAATCTCTTTATCTTCTCTAAAGAGAAACCTGCATCTAATAACTCAGCTTGAGAAAATCCTGCTTCTTTTAGCTGATCTAAATGATAACCAACTGATTTTAATTGCTTAATAGTAAAACCTAATGGTTTTAGTTCCTTTGCTGTATAATGAACAACCTTCATAATCCTAATACCAATTCCTAACTCATAAACATCCTTAGCTGCATATCCACCATAATGTAGTTGTCTTACAGTATATCCCACATCATATAACTCTTTAGCTAAAAAGCCTGCTTTTCTCATTGAATGGGTATCAAATCCAGCTCTTCTTAGTTGTCTAGCTGAATATGCTGATCTTAGGTCTTCTGACTTATAACCAGCCTGTGCCATGTCTCTAGCAGAGTAACCAGCATTACAGAAATCATTAACCTTAATGCATAAATCATTAAACTCCTTAGCCTTATAGCCTGCAAACTTAAGTGTATTCATACTAAATCCACTATCATATAGCTCCTTAGCTGTATATCCTACTGAATGGTACTGCTTAGCTGTGTATCCTATGTGAAGTAGCTCTCTAGCTGAGAAACCACCTTCTCTTAGTTCTAATAATGAATATCCTTCTAAATGAAGTTCTAATGCTGAAAAACCACCTAGTCTTAGGTCTTCCATACCATATCCCATATCTATAAATTCTTTAATTGTACATCCTAAACCATGAATATCTCTTAGATCATATCCACCTTCAAGTAAAGCTCTACAAGTTACTTTAGCTACTTTAAGTTCTTTTGCTTCATAACCAGCTTCTTTAAGGTTAGCAACAGTATAACCCATTTCTAATAAATCAAATACTGAGTATTTTAGATATTTAAGTTCTTCAATTGTGAATTTTTCTTTTTTTGGAGTTTCAGTAACTTCAATTTCTTTAGTTTTTGTTTTATTTTCCACATATCCAATTAATACTAGGTCACTAACATCATATCCAGCTTTTTTAAGTTCTTCTAGTGTAATTCCTTCATCATAAAGTGTTTTTGCTAATATTTTTTCTTTATGGAAGTCTTTTATTGTATATCCGCCTTCTAGTAATTGTTTAATAGTATATCCATTTTCTTTTAGCTTTTTAGAAGTGAATTTTGCTTTTCTTAGTTCTTTAGCTGAATATTCTGCAAATAAAATAGAATTTGTATCAAACTTAACTTTTTTTAAATCTTCAGGAGAATAACCAATTTTTTTAAGTTCCTTAGTTGATATTCCTGCATCTTTTAATTGTTTTAATGAGAATTTAGCTTTTTTAATTTCTATTGCAGGATATCCTAGGTAATAAATATCTTTTGCATTAAATTTTAATTTCTTTAAAGAAGATGTGGAATATTTTTTCTTTTTTAGAGTTTCACAATTTATTCCACCAGCATATAGTTGTTTAGCTGTGTGTTTAAGTAGGTTAGCTTTTGTAATTGTTATTTTTTTTATTTTAGGTTCTATTTTTTTAATATCTTCTTTTTTAGTAACTTTCTTTTTTGGTTTTTTAGTAACTTTTTTCTTAACAGTTTTTTTATTTGTATTTTTCTCAACTACTTTCTTAGGTTTAGTTACTTTCTTCTTAACAACTTTTTTCTTTATAACCTTTTTCTTTGTTGCTTTTTTAACTTTTTTCTTAGGTTTAGTTTTTTTCTTTTTAGATACTACTTTAGTTTTTATTCCAAGTTCACTATCAGTAAATCCTGCAGATTTTAATTCTTTAATTGTAAATTTAGCAAATTTTAATTCTTTTAAAGTATATGTACCATTATACAATTGTTTAGCAGTTAGGCCAGCTGTTCTTAATTGTTTAGAAGTATAATTTGCTTTTCTTAAATCATTTATTTCATAGCCTACATTTAATAATAGTTTTGCTGAATATCCTGCTGATTTTATTTCTTTAGCTGTATAGCCTACACTTTTAAGATCTTTTAAATTAATTCCAATTTGTTTTAATCTTTTTGCTGTATATCCAGCTACCCTAAGATCTTTTGCTGAATATCCTGTATTATATAATTCTTTTGCATTAAAATCTAGTTCTCTTAACTTACTAGCATTAAAACCAATATTTTTAAGCATATCTATAGTAAATCCTGCTGACTTTAGTGTTTTTGCTTTAAATCCTAATTCTTTTAGAACAGTATAATTTGCTTTTACTTCTTTTAATCTTTTAGCATATGCTTTCTTATCAATTTTATATTTTCCAAATAAATTTATATTTATTGGACTAATAATAAATCTAGAAGGAGATTTTAATTGTTTTTCTAAAAGAATTTCTAATTTTTTTTTATTTAATTTTTTAATATCTACAACCATTTATAAGCACCTTTTTAATATTCACATTATAATTATACTTAGTTATAAATATATTTATGAGTAATAACATTTAAATAAGTAGGGATTATGTATACAATATATAATTAAACAAACTATTCTTCATAATATTTATTTAAATCTATCTATAAAATCCATAGTTAGTTTAGTAGTAAGATCATCTTTAGTTCCAAAGTCTCTATTTAATGAAGAATGGCCTTTGTCTGGAATCACATAATACTCAGAAATATAATTATTTTTAATTAATTTTTTATAGAATTCATTAGCTTCAGTTTTACCAATTCTAAATAGACTTTTTTCAACAGCAAACAAAATAATTGGTGGTATATTCTTATTTGGTATAATATAATTAATAGATGATGCTTTTATTAGAGCATTATCATCACCAAATGGCATATTATAATAAAAGTCAATTAATTTACCATCTAATTCCTGATCTTTAGCTACCAATAGATTATAACCTACTCCTTCAAGAAGGCAAGCTGCTTTAATATTTTCTAAACCTAAATAGTTTTCTTCTAAAAACTCTTCATTGGTAACTAATAATGATACAATCTGTGCACCAGCTGAGTGACCTTGTAGGTATATTTGATTTTTATCCCCACCATAGTCTTCAATATTATCATACACCCATTTAACTGCTTTAGATGCATCTCTTACTGGTTCTGGAAATGATACTGATGGTGATAACCTATAATTAATATTAATTAATATAAAATTATTATTAGTTAGAAATACACCTTTCTGTAGAAATCTATGTCTATCATTTTTAGAACCAAAGAACTTAGTCCATGCACCACCATGAATAAAAACCATAACTGGCAATTTATCTAGGGATTGTGTTTTAGGTGTATAAATATCTAAACTTGTGTCTGTTATCTCATATCCTTTAATGTCAGCATATGGAATATCTTTATATAAATTAAAGTTTCCTTTTCTTTCTAGGTTTTTATAATAAACAGTAGTATAGATAAGAGATACTAAAACAAATAGAATAATAAATATTAATCCTACTTTCTTAGTAAAAGTATTATCTTTAAAATATTTATCAATCATAATAATCATATAAACTTAGAAGATAAAACTCCTAAATACCCACCAGCTAAAGCAGTTATTAATTGTAAATAACCCATTGCTGCTAAGAATACTATTGGAAAATTAAAAACAAATACTAAAACACTAGTATAAGTAAATAATATTGCTGCTTTAATAATTGAAGCTATTAATGGTGTTAACCATAAATTAGTTTTTTTCTTAAATCTAAGATATTTAAAACTTAAAACATATGTTAAGTTTGCTAACCATATCATTGGTATAAAGTATAGTAAGAAATGTGTGTTTACTCCAAATATTATTCCAGCTGCTAATACACCAATAGACGGTAATAATACAATTGGTATAACATATTTAAATCTAAAATAGATAGCAGATCTAATTAAAAAGAAATTAACTAAAATTCCAATCACCCATTGCGGATGAGCAATAATAAATGGTAATACAAATGCAAATAAACAATAGATTATAAACTCAAATTTCTCTAGGTTATAATATTTATATATATTTTTTAAATTATAATAAACTATTGATGTAGTATTATAATCAACAACTCTTTTTTGCATAAAAATAATAAGTAGATTATATTTATATATATAACCTATTCTCCAATAATCTTAATAATAACTCTTTTTTTTCTTTGCCCATCAAACTCAGCATAATAAACTTGTTCCCATGGTCCAAAATCAGCTTGACTTTTTGTAATTGGAATAGTAACTTCATGACCAACTATCATTCTTTTAAGATGAGCATCACCATTATCTTCTCCTGTTTGATGGTGTTTATAATTAAGACCAAATGGTGCTAGTTTTTCTACCCATTCTTGAATATCTGAGATTAAACCATCCTCAGCATCATTAATATACACACCTGAAGTTATATGCATAGCATTTACATGACAAAGACCTTCTTTAATTTTAGATTCTCTAATAGCTAATTCTATTTCTTGTGTAATATTTATAAATTCCATTTTCTTTTTAGTATTTATATATAAATATTTTGTATATATTTTCATATTAATTATATCTCCTTTAAAACTTCAGGTAATTCAGTAATACCAGCATATGTATCAATATGACCTTTCTTACCAACATTAACTTCTTTAGCATTTAAGACTTTAATTAGATTATCAACATCCTCTTTAATTGCATAAGGATCATCTTCTGAGTAGATAACAACAAACTCTTCAGCTTTATCTTTAATCTTATTAAAATCAATAGGTGTTTCAGCCCATGGTTGTGCAATCTCCCATGGTTCCTCTTCCTCATCACAATTATTTTTATTTATTGTCATCCATGGAGATACAAGGATTGCTTTTTTAATTTTAATATCTGCTTGTTCTAAATATCTAAGGATGGTTTGGCATCCAACAGAGTGTCCAATAATTACTGTTTCTTCATTCAAACCAAGTTCTTTAAGTTTATTAACCCATGGAATAATTTTAGGTTCATCTGTGTTTGGCATTATAGGTATTTCTACCTCTATCCCTCTTTCAACTAACTTTTGTTTAACCCATGGAAACCAATCTCCTTCTGGAGTTGCACCCCAACCATGAATAATAGTTACTTTCATATCACACCACTTTTTTCTTAAATATTGTAAACCATGTCCTATTTTAGAATCTTCATATTTTTTAAAAAGATCCTCTAGAGATAAAAATATTAATTCATCTAACTCATCTTTAGCAATAATTTTTGGAAGTCCATTATATTTTGCTTTCATAAAATAAAGAGTTTTCTTTTCATTATCTTTATCAATAAATACTTTATCAAAAAGAGAAACATCATATATGTCTAGTCCAAGCTCTTCTTTTACTTCTCTTTTAGCAGTTTCATATATTGTTTCATTTTCTTCTTTTTTACCAGAAGGAATACTCCATACACCTGGTAAAGATTCTTTTTTCAAACTTCTTTTACCAAATATAAATTTGTTATTCTTTTCAAGTAAAACTAATACAGCATCTATCATTTATATCAAATCTAACTTTGTTCCACACTTTCTGCATTTTCAACTTCTTTAGGTTTCTTCTTAGAAAAAAACTCAATTGCTTCTGCTAGTTCTTTATGATCTTTAGCATATTCCTCAATTGATATGCCTTTAATGTATGCATCACATGATTGAACTAATGCTGCTGCACCTGCTTTAGTTCCTGATGGATGAGCATGACAACCAGCACCCATAGTTGTTATAAAATCTACATTCTCCATTACATCAATAAATGGTTTTAATAATGTAGGATTTAAACCACCTGAAATAATTGGAACACATTTCTTCACACCTCTCCAGCTATCATCATCTAATATAACATGATGAGCTAGATCTTCTTTAACTAATCTAATTGCATCCATATCTTTTTCTGGTATCTTAGACCATTCTTGATCAAAGAAATAACCTTTATCTTTAAAATGTTGTATTTCATGAGCAGCAACAATATCCTCACTAACAGAACCACTCATTTTTCCTACACCAGCTGTTCCAGTATGAATTCCTGATGCTCCTGCTAGTCTAGCAAACTTAGATAATACTAATACAGTAAATCCAATTGGATTTTCTTTTCTTGTAAATGCACCATGAGCTGCTCTATGGAAATGTAAAAACACATTAGGATATTTTCTTCTTAGTGTTTGAACTGCCATCCAACCAGCTGTAATTCCATCAATTAGAAAAGCATAACTTCCAGGTTCAAACCCAGCATTTACTATCATTTCACATCTCTCAATCATAGTATCAAAATCTGCAGCTGATACATTAAATGAGTGCACTTTCTTTCTTCCTGTTTCTTTAACTGCCTTATCCATTGCTTCTTTTACATGCTTTACCATCTTATCATATGGACAGAAATCTTGGTTTGCTTGTGGTTCATCATTTTTAACAAAGTCACCACCACCTACCCAAAAATCATAACACACTTCTGCATATTCAGCTGATGTTAGTCCCATTTTTGGTTTAATTATTGTTCCTAAGATTGGTCTGTCATAAACATCTAGGTATTTTCTCATATCATCAATAGTATATGATGGTCCATCATATTGTTCAAGCATTGCTGGTGGGAACCACATATCTAATAGTTTAATAGCACTAGCTTCTTTCATTCCTAGAACATTTCCAACAATATATGTTAAGATATTTTGTACATTTCCATTTCTATCAAATAATCTCCATGGGTATGCAATCCAAACTAGTTCTTTTTTTATGTCTAGTTTGTAAACTAAAGCATTCATTTCTCTTGAGAATGGTGTTTCAGTTTGTACTTTAAAATTAGTTCCTGTTGATGATTCAGCTGCAATTTCACATGCTGCTTGTAAGGTGTTTAGATCTTTACCTGGTTTAAAATGGAATGTTGTTAATAGGTATTCTCCATTTTTTGGATTTGGTAGTTCAAAGTTAACATAAGCTAATTGCTTTTCATTTAATGTATTTAATAATTCTTGACTCATAATTTCCACCTATAAATATATTTTACATATATGTTATACAAAAGAAATATAAATATACTTTTTATATATAAAAACTAGAAAATGATATAAAGAGTCCCTCCTCCCAGATTCGGACTGGGGATCTTCCGGTCTACAGCCGGACGCAGTAACCGCTATGCTAAGGAGGGATAATTTATTCCTTATATATTATATAATAAAGAAGATAAAGGTTTTTAAAGGAAAACTATTGTTAACCTTTAATTGCTTTCTTTAATTTCTTTAGTACTGGGAACACAATTTGATGATATCCAATTGCTTTATTATTTAATAAGAAGTATTTTTCAATTAAATAAACTTGATATGCCTCTACAAATGCATCTTTAAATTTTTTATTAAAGTCCTCTGGTAATACACTTACAATTAACTTTTTAGTTTTTGCAGTATAAACAGTGTTAAAGAATGATGCCATATCTAATGACATTAGATCTTTAGCTTCATCATTTAGTTTATTAATATCTATAATTTCTTCTAGTAATGCTTTAATTTTATTATTAGTAGTTATTTGGATTGATGCTAAAAACTGTGAGATATCCACAGGTGTTTTAGTTCCATCTAATTTCATTTTTTTAACAGCAGTAAAGCCTTTTAGGCTTGATACAAATTCAATTTTTTCTTCCATAGTTAATTCACATTTAATTTGTTATATAATTATATACAATCCTTTTTTATATCTTCTCAAATACCAGAACATCACATATAAATCCACTATCATTTATTTTTTTATTATTAATTAATTTAAATTTATTATTTTTAAATAAATTAATATAATATCTTTCATATCTATAATAATCAATTATTTTTCCAATAGTTGGGATATAAGAATAATATAATAATTCTTTATATTTTTTATTATTATATTTAATTCTATTTTCTTCTATAAAAAGATCTTTTTGTATTTTTAATTTATTAGATAGATATTCACCATTTGCAACAACTAACACAAAAATACCTTTACAGTTTAACATTCTATAGATATTCTTAACAATTTTAATTAAATCTCTAGATAAAAAATGAGGAAAGACATATATAGAAGTAATTATATTAAACTTTTCATTAATTTTTAAGTTTATAAAATCTTTATTATACACTTTTATATTTTTATAGTCTTTAGATTTAAAATAATTAAAATTTTTTATAGAAGGTTCACAACCTGATAAATAAATATTTTTATTTGATAATCTTTTTTGTAAAACATAAAACAGATAACCAACACCAAACCCCATATCAAACAAACTCAGTGAGTTATATTTGGTAATTATATTATTTATAATATAATCATATACCTTATAATTTAATTTAATTTTGTCTTGATTTTCCCAATCAATTTTATCATACTGTTGATAAAAAAACTTTCTATTTTTCATTTAAATCAATCCATAAAACATTTAATACATCTTGCTTGATATTTCTCAGTTCCACCAATAATAACAGTCTCTTTTGAATCTCCTGTTCTATATGTTTTAGTTGCTACTTCACCACATTTATTACAAACTGCATCTAAATGTATAATAAAATCAGATAAGGCCATTAATGTTCCAATATGATCTTTCTTATCTTTAAATGGAAATGGTTTTCCTTCAAATGTTTGATTTAATCCTGAACAATAAACATTTATATCTAAACTAGTTATTTCTTTAATAATATCAATAATTATAGAATTAAAGAATTGTATTTCATCAATAAACACATTAATTAAAGGTTCTTGTTTTTGATTTTCAGAATTTAGATATTCTTTAACTTTATATAATATTTCTTGTGAGTCAAAAGCACTTATAGCTTCTGCTTTATGTCCATTATGATTAATCACATTCTTTTCTGAATATCTATCATCAATTTGTGGTTTAAAAAAAAGAGATTTTCTTTTTGCAATTTCTTCTCTAGATTGTATTCTTTGTAATTCAGTTGTTTTTCCTGAAAACATTGGTCCAGTTACAATAGTTATTTTTCCCATAATTTAATCACTTTTCAAAAATCATTGTTTTTTTATTTAATTTATAACCAGGCATTGGCACAAATCTAAATTTTATACCTAATTTTACAAATAAATCTAGATAACTTTGAGGTGTTAAACTCATAGAGTTATTTAATATACCAAGTTCTTGTTCAATTTTATCTTTTAAAAATGCTTGTTTTCTACCAATTTCAACATTTAACTTTACTTTATCAGAATAGTCTTTAGATATTTTACTAATTAGATGATTTAAAGCTATAGATGATTTATTTTTATCTAAAAAAGAAAATATTGTTTCTTTTAATTTAGTAGGAAAATTAATATCCTTTAAAAGATCTTTAATTAATTTATTTTGAATAGAATTCAAATTTTTTTCTTTATTTTTATTATATAATTTATTTATATATTGTTCAGCTTTATTGCTTATTTCAAAAAATGTTCTACCAACTTCTTTTTTACTATTAGGATCAATAATAAAAATAGCACTTCTAGATTCATTATGTATTATTTTTAAATGAATTAAATTTACAACATCTATAGATGATGGTAAAATAACAAACTTGTTTTCAATAAACTTATTTGCTAAACGTTTAATAATATGTGTATGATAAAATTTATCTTTTATTCTAGTATTTGGAATTCCAACATTTTTATCAGTTCTAAGAATACTTATATCTATTAATTCTTTATATGGACCTTTCTGTTTAGTAAAACCAACTTCAAATTTACCAACACCAAATATAGATTCAATTTTCTCATATGGCGTTTTATATTCTTTTGGTTTTTCATGTTTTTTTGGTTTCTTATATGGCATATAAATCAATTAAAAATATAATAGTGGTTTGCTATAGGCCACCTTCTGTAGTTAATAGCAATTAATCTAAGCGGCAGCTAAGACCTTGCACCAATTCCCGCATCTTTCAGCCTCTTTCTTTTTCTCTCAGTTCTACACATCATAGATTAAAAAAGAACCGTCTTGTTTCTGTTCAGAAAGAATCCCATTAAGGATTTAAATATATTAATGGTGGGTGGACCTTCCTCAGTTTCTAAAAGAAACTGTGCTAAACACAAACCACTATAATATAATTAAGTAAAAAACAGTATTTAAAGGTTTATTTTTTAGATATAGAGTTCTTAAAGAACTCAGTAAACATATTACTAAATTCATAGCCTTTTTTCTTATTAGCCACAAATCTAAACTTAATTTTAAGATTATTAGCTAAATAATATAATCTATTTCCAGCACTATCATTATACCAGTCAATTAAATCCATAACTGCTAACATTTTTTTATATTTATTTAATGTTTTAGTATTTCCAATAAATGATTCACTAATAAGTCTTATATCCTTACCAGTCACATTATGTAAATAATTAATAACTTTAGTTTTACTAGGTAAAGGGTAATTTTTTAAAAATTTATTTAAGAATTCAATTGTTTCTTTAGTAAACATCATATGAACTCTACCCATCTCTTCTTTATATTTACCAGATCTTATTGAAATTACTTCAGAATAATTTTTAGGATTATTTAAATAATTATAAAACATAGTGCCTATATCCCCAGCTGAAGGTACCATATATTCAATTAAACTATGAGTTGATTTTTCTAGATAAGGATGAGTATGACCAAATATAATATTCTTTTTTTTATACTTACTATCATTAGATGTAACTTTTTTATCAGTTCTTTTATCACTAATATCAATTATTTTAGCATATGGCGATCTCTGTTTAATAAATGCAAATTCTTTAGTGTATGAGTTCTTAATATTATGTAATTGTCTTGATACAGTAGTTTTTCCTCTTATTACCATATAATCATTTCTTTAAGTTTAAAACCTCAGAAAAGGAGGAATAAATTCCTCCAAATACTAAGAAAAGTACTAATAAAAGTAAGAAACTACCAATATATGATACAACACCATATAATCCAAATGCACTTAGTATGCCTAGTACAATTGCACCTAGTATTAAATACATTATTATGTAACCTATCATAAACAATAAAGTAACTAAAAAGCTTTTAGATAAAATTATTTTTAAATTATTTTTAAAATCAAAAAATAATTCTAACTTTTCTTTCTTAAAATACCTTATCATTCCAATATATTTTGTAATTTCTAAGATAATTGCAGCAATTACAAATATTATTAAGATTATTGATGATACAGTTACTTCTGCCATACTAGTATCTAGACTAAACTGTGTTTTTGTAATTAAAAATGTAGGAAGTAATCCAATTAGTACTATAATTCCTTCAAATATAAAGAATATTATTGATATTAATAGGAAAATTCCAGAAAATTTAAGTATTTTAGTTATTGTTTTTGGATTGTAATCTTTTAATTTGTTTATTATTTTACTACCTAATAGTCCAGTTCCAATTATTGGTATTAATATTAACATAATTATTAACCCAATATCACCTAAAGCACCTAATATTGCAAAAATTAAAATTATTAAAAAGAATTTAATATTTAGATATGGAAAACATAAAGCTTTTCTTAAATCAAACATAATTTACTCACCTATTAATAGTATAAAAGAAGTACAAACAATTTAAAAACATATAATAAAATTAGAAATTATTAATGTACCTTAAAAAAATAAAAAAATAAACAAACCCAAAACCGAAATCCTGAAAATATCAATCCTTTTAAATCTCTAAGATACAAGTAATAGTATAGAACCAAAAGATTTAAAAATTTTTCGCTTTTTATAAAAATTAGAATATTTCCTTCGCCTGTGAACTTGGCAAGAAGTTCAAGTGGACTCTGCGAGATTCGAACTCGCGGCCTCGTCCTTGCAAGGGACGCGCTCTACCGGCTGAGCTAAGAGCCCTTTCTTATAAAAACATATAAGAGAAAACAATTATAAATATATTTTATTAAAATAGAACACAAATCGTCTTGTATGTGAAAGAAAGTAAAGTGCTAAACACTCATTTTTTAAAAAGTTTTTAGGAGGTGATCCGTCCGCAGGTTCCCCTACGGACACCTTGTTACAACTTAGTCTACCTCGCGGAATATAGAATTACTTCAACTTTTAGTAAATCAAAGTTCATCCACACTTCACTCAGTTGGCTTGATGGGCGGTGTGTGCAAGGCGCAGGGACATATTCACCGCGCGATAGTGACGCGCGATTACTGGGGATTCCAGCTTCATGAGGGTGAGTTGCAACCCTCAATCCGGACTTGGACTAAGTTTTTGAGATTGCCACCCCCTTTCGGGTTAGATACTCTTTGTCTTAGCCTTTGTATGCCGCGTGTTGCCCAGGACGTTCGCGCTATACAGACCTACCTTCGCCCATTCCTTCCTCATTGTTACCAATGCAGTCCTATTAGAGTGCCCCCTTTTCTAAGAAAAGAAGTTGCAACTAATAGCATGGGTCTCGCCCGTTACCTGAGTTAACAGGAAGCTTCACAGTACGAGCTGACGATGGCAATAAAGCAGCTTTCAGCGCATCAGGTAATCCCTTCAGAATGACCATCATGTTGCTGTCAGACCTGGTAAAATATCTGGCGTTTCATCCAATTAAACCGCAGCATCCACCCCTTGTAGTGCACCCCCGCCAATTCCATTAAGTTTCAGTCTTGCGACCATACTTCCCAGGCGGCGGATTTAATGGTTTCCCTTCGGCCCTGAGCAAACTCGTAGTTCACCCAACACCTAATCCGCATCGTTTACGGCTGGGACTAACCGGGTATCTAATCCGGGTTGCGCCCCCAGCTTTCGTATCTCACTGTCAGATTCGTTCTCGTTAAGCGCCTTCGCCACAGATGGTCTTCCTAGTATCTTAAGATTCTACTCCTACTCCAGGAATACCCTTAACGTCTCCCGATCTCTAGTCATGTCAGTATCTTTTGCAATTCAACGAATTGAGTCCGCTGCTTTCACAAAAGACTTAACAAACCAGCTACACACGCTTTAAGCCAAATAATGCTGGATACCACTTGAGGATTACGTATTACCGCGGCGGCTGGCACGCATATTGCCCTCCTCTTATTCGCATAGTTATTCACACTATACAAAAGCCAGAAAACTGGCACTTGGAATCTCTTTATCACGGTTTCCCGCATTGTAAAAGTTTCGTAACTGCTGCACCCCGTAGGGCTAGGGACATTATCTCAGTTCCCTTCTCCGGGCTCCCTCTCTCAAGGCCCGTACAGATCTTCGGCTTGGTAGGCAATTACCCTACCAACAACCTAATCTGACGCAGTCCCATCCTTTTGCGCCAAACACGCATGAGTGTTTGACCTTTAAGAAAATAATCATTCCAGATTTGTTTTCCTATAAAGCATTATACTTAGTTTCCCAAGTTTTACTTTTCAAAAGGGTAGGTTGACCACGCGTTACTGAGCCGTTCGCCAAAACTTCTCATAGCTGAAGCTTTAAGACTTGCATGTCTTAGTCAGATTCCAATAGCAGTATCCACCAGCAGGATCAGCTGGAATTGGTTTTAAATTAATATCGCACACAATTAAACAAGAGTGTTTATTTAAATATTGCTACATTACATTTCTTCCACATCAGACTCAAAAAAACTTGAGACCTCATACAAGATAATTTTTTACCTAAAATTCGGTAATACTGAACTAAAATACTTTAGCGCAGTAAAATAATATATGAATAGGTAAGTTTAAAAAGGTATTGGATTTTTCTTCTGAAATTACATAAAAAAGTTTAAAAAGGAAAATATGCAAAAATAAGAAGAAAAATAATTAAACCTAAGATGCTGCTCTTTTTCTTAGGTATTTTCTCTGTCTCTTCTTTTCTCTCATTTTCTTTTTTTTCCATTTCCATCTTTGTCTAGACTTAGTTTTCTTAAATCTACTTGAATCTTTCTTTCTTGTACCCATTTTTTCATCACTTCAAATTTAATTTTTTGTATTAAGTGCTCCGACCGGGATTCGAACCCAGGTCACTGGCTTGAAAGGCCAGTATGATTACCGGACTACACCATCAGAGCAACAGTAAATATTATACTGTCTATATAATATATATTTAGAAACAGTATTATATAAATAAGCAGCGATTTATTTATATATTCTTTGTTTTTTTACTCAGTAATCAAAAAGTTGTATTTATAATACTTTTTGTATATAATATTTTATAATAGAACTAATTTTATAGTTTATTAAGAAATTTAATATTTTATATAGGTGAAATTAATATGGACACAGCAGCAAAAGAAAGAAGATTAAAAAACATATGGGTTTGTATGGCCTGTAACAACGCAATGAGATCAGTTAAAAAAGTTGCTTATTGTAAAAAGTGTAATTCAACAAGAATCAGATCTAAGAAAAAAGGAAAGAATGTAAAGTAGTTCTTTCTTTTAAATTATCTTTTTTTAATAGTATTTATTTTTTATATCAAAACCATTTCCCTAAGGTCTTTTGTTTATCTTTCTCATCTTTTTCTTTTATGAACTTATCTAAAGCAGACTTAACTCTTTCTTGTGAAAAACTTGCTTTCTCAATTAATATTTTTTCTATCTTCTCTCTATCAAACTTAGATGTTATAATTTCTGGATTTTTATCTATATGTGGATTAATAAATATATCTTCTACTTCTTTATAATTAAAATTAATATTCTTTCCTTTTTCTTTTAAATACTTCTCAATATCTTCAAAGGAATTATATTCTTTTACTAACTTAAGAGCTGTCTTAGGACCAACACCTTCTATTTTATCATTAAAATCAGTACCTATTAAAATTGATAACCAAATTAACTTTTCTCTAGTTAACTCTAATTTATTAAAAATACATTCTGCATTTATTATTTCTGGAGATACATCCACATAAATATTCTTATAAGGTACTTTTTTCTTTCCAGAAGCAGTTAAATTTCTTACTAAATTAGGTGAGTTAAATAAAAAACAATCAAAATCTTGAGAAACTGTATAATCTAGTTTACCAATAGAAGTTAAATAGGATATTTGTGCTTCAGCTTCTGATGGTGCATTAATATACGAGATACCCATAGCACTTAATAACTCTTTAGACTCTTGAATGATAGTAGCATCTAAAGTAGTAACTTGTCTTGCATATTTTTGCATATCTTCTAGATTACCTGTTCTTGTTGCTTCATCAAACTTATCTTTAGCTAGTGTTCTTTTATCTCTTCTTTCTTGTTTTGTTTTTTGTTTTAGTTCATTACTTATTCCATCATATATAAATGTGAAATTAGCATCTGTTGATAGAAGATTAAGCATTCTATAGAATAAACCATTTAAATGAGAAGTTATTTTTCCTTGTTCATTTTTAAGAGGTTGGCCATCTATTCCTCTAATGGTTGTTACAAATTGGTATAATATATTATAAGCATCTATTCCTATTCTTTTGTTTTTAAGATCTTTAGTATCAAATTTTAATTTACAGTCATTAATTAGACTACCAATTGCTACACCCATATTTAAATCCTTTTAGTTTGTTATATATATTCCATAGATAAGCTATAAAAAGGTTTATCTATATTATATTTTATATATAGTATGTAAAATATGCATCTGTAGTATAGTGGTTAGTATGTGAGCCTTCCAAGCTCGGGACTCGGGTTCGAATCCCGACAGATGCACTTTTTCTTTAAAACAAAGCTCTTTTAATCTTTTTCTTATAATATATGACTGTGATAAGTTATGGATGATTGTATATTTTGTAAAATTATTAATAAAGAGATTCCTTGTTATAAGATTTATGAAAATGATTTTGTTCTTGCGTTTTTTGATATAACACAAATTGCTAAAGGACACACACTAGTTATTCCAAAAAAACACTTTGTGAATATATTTGATTGTGAGGATAAATATTTAGAAGAAATAATTAAAGTTATTAAAATAATTAGTAATCACTATAAAAAAGTATTAAACTGCACAGGTGTAAATATACTAAATGCATCAGGAAAATCAGCACAACAAAGTGTTTTTCATATACATTTTCATATAATTCCAAGATTTGATAATGATGGTTATGATATATGGCCAAAAACAGGTTATGAAAAAGAAGATTTAGAAGAATTAAAGGAAAAACTTAAATTAGAATGAAAAATAAAGAAATATTAAATTTAATAATTTGGGTATTAATATTATTAATAATCCTATTAATATTAGATAGTGTAAATATGATTAATAAGAATAATTTAGAAAATATTAAAGAATCAGAAGTTACTGGTATTTTTTATTCAGCTAATAAACTACAACTAACTAAACAATTAAACTCTTTCTTTGAAGAAACAAATATAAAATACTCTGGTGAAGATATTAAAGCACTAATAGCACCACATGCTGGGTATGATTATTCAGGTAAGACAGCAATGTATGCTTATAAGGCTCTTTATTTTAATTTATTACTAGATACTAAAGAGGATTATAAAATAATTATTCTAGCACCAGCACATAAAGTGTACTTTAAAGGAATAGCAACTTTATCTTATAATTATTATAAAACACCATTAGGAAATATAAAGATAGCTGATAATAATCTATCTAAATATGTTTATGATGATACATTTATTGATGAACATTCAGTAGAAGTGCAATTACCTTTCTTACAGTATATTTTTAAGAAAGCTAATAAAAACTTTGAAATAGTCCCTGTTCTGATTGGAGATATTAAACCTAGTAAGGTTGCTAAAATTATTGAAAAAGAAATTGATAATAACACAATCATAATAGTATCTTCTGATCTTTCTCATTTTTTAGAATATAATAAAGCAATTGAGAGGGATAATAAGAGTGTCCAAGAAATAATAAAAAATAGAAATAATATTAATGCTTGTGGAAAAATAGGAATACAAACATTAAATGAGATTACTAATAATAAATGGAATAAAGAGTTATTAAATTATACAAATTCTGGAGAAGTTATAAATAAATCTTCTGTTGTTGGTTATGCATCTATTAGTTACTATATAGAAAATAAACCATTATTAATTAAACTTGCTAAAAAATCAATATATAATGAACTATATGGTGAATTAGATAACTTTGAAGACCTAAAAGATATACTACCTAAAGAATATCTAAACAAACAGGGTGTTTTTGTAACTTTAAAGAAGAACCATAAGCTAAAAGGTTGTATTGGTAATATAATGGTAACAGGAACTGTATTTGATTCTGTTATTGAGAATGCCAAAAGTGCAGCTTTTAATGATCCTAGATTTGATCAATTAACTAAAAGTGAATTTGAAGATATAGGTGTTGAGATTTCTATATTATCAGTTCCAAAAAAATGTAATTTAGATGATATTAAAGAAGGTGAGGGAGTAATTCTAAGTCAAGGTTTTAATAATTCTGTTTTCTTACCACAGGTCTGGGAACAATTACCAGATAAGGCTTCTTTTTTAGGTAATCTATGTGAAAAAGCAGGTTTGGATTACAATTGTTATTTAGATAAAAAAACTAATTTTAAAAAGTTCTTAGTTAAGATTGTTGAATGATATTATAATTTAGAATACCATTTCTTATATTGTTTATGATCACCAATAAAATGTATTTCTTTTATTTTTTCAATCTTTCTTAATATATAACCAATTCTATATTGTCCAACTTCTTCAACACAATAAATAGAATTATGTAATCTTCTAGGTTTTAGATTATTTTCCATTTGTAGTATTTTCTTTTTAATTCTATTTTTTGTTATAATATCAAACTTTTTAAAGTTTTTACCACAATTATCAGAAAATAGTATTTTCCATTTATTTAACAGTAATAATCACCTAGTTATATTTTTTATAGAAATCTTTTTTATTAAGTAATTTAATTTTATTAGATTTAACTAATTGATCTTGTTGAACTAATTTTTTAATAACTAAGTTATCTTCTGTATTATTTTCTTTAATTAAAGAAAACTCTTTATTTAATGATAACATACCTAATCTAATTGCTTCGTTTTTTGTTTTTGCTAATCCCATATTAATTGCTTTTTGTACTACAAGTTCAGGAAAACCTGTCATTTCAACTGTTGTTCTCATAAAAATCACCTTTTGTGTAAAATATACACCAAATTTATATAGATATTACACACAAAATGTTTAAAAACCTATCATATTAATTATTTTTAACATAAATACCTAAGTTTTACCCCTATTTTATACACAACTTCTAAACTATGATTTTATATGATAAAACGATCTATTTAAAAACACTGTTATGAATAATATATTCATAACTAAGTGATATTATGAGTTTTATAA
>Ga0222667_1000431_pt1 | contig 19124 bp, 27 predicted proteins | sample AntAcemetagen657_FD_179854 | JGI IMG/M metagenome (GOLD analysis project Ga0222667, IMG submission 179854) | Saline water microbial communities from Ace Lake, Antarctica - #657 | ecosystem: Environmental > Aquatic > Non-marine Saline and Alkaline > Saline | place: Antarctica: Ace Lake... | reverse complement strand
CCCGGAGCTATACAAGTTCGAGTTGATGACCACCGGAGGAACCCGGCAGTTCGACACGAACGAGATCATCCTTCGATACGACGCCCGGATTGCAGGAGTTGTGTTGGCAGACTTTGTTATGATCGGACACGAGGCGGTCGGCTCATTCGCTCTAGCAACAGAGAAGCGACACATCTTCGAGAAGGCCGTCCTCGGCTGGATGGATGCTATTGCAGGAGTATTGAACACGCATCTAGTTTCAAGGCTCTTTGACATCAATACCGCAGCGTTCTCAGGGCTTGAGGAACTTCCGAAGATCGGCTATTCGATGCCGCATGTTCCGACCTTGGAAGAGGTTGTCGACACCGTTACGAAGCTGAGCGACGCAGGGGCAGAACTGTTCCCGAACCTTACGCTTACGAACACCATTCTCACGCTCGCAGGATTGCCGGAGGTAGAGGAAGGCGACTTGAATACTATTCAAGAATTCGAGCCAACAAAGACCACCTCAGAAGCGACGAAGAAGGCAAGGACCAAGATACCAGTATCGGAGCTACTAGAAGTAGTGAAGAGCCTATAGGGAGGGGCCATGCAGACAGCACCCCTTTCAGGCCCGACATACGAGACGCATTTCATTCGGTATGGGAACAGGATCATCGTCAAGGCAGCCATCCCTACCAAGTCAACGGCAGAGCTATACGCGAATGAGATGCGAGCGGCTTGGGTAAAATTCTCAGAGAAGATTTCACACGCAGCTATCCTAGAGGCCATCGAAGACGGCGCACCGATGATGCTTGTCAACGGATTGCCTTTCGACAAAGGATTAGCGCAACCACTTCTCGTGGGCTATGACGAGTTTCCGAAAGCCACGTTCGTAGACAACGGAACAAACACCCTACAAGGATTGAATTCAGCAACACCTTTCAGCATCCTCAACCCCCGTTCAGTTGCGTTTCTAAAGACCTATCAGTACGGACTTGTCACAGCGATTGTCGAAGAACAAAAGGCCGTCATTGCAGCGGCGATCCTAGACTCCTTTACGAGAGGGCTTGGGGGATACGAAGCGGCAAAGCTATTCCGAGGACAGATAGGCCTTACAACACGGCAGGCAGGCGCTCTTCGGAAGTTCGCAGAACGACAGTCAACGCTTGGCGTGAGGCCCGATGTAGCAAGCAGGAGAGTTGCACGATACGAGGCCCGGCTTCACAAGTATCGAGCCGACAGAATTGCACGAACGGAACTCAATCGGGCAGCCAACGCAGGAGAGATCGAAGGCTACAGACAGGCAGCGGACCTTGGCATGATAGACCGAGCGAAGACAAAGAAGCATTGGCTCAGCTACCTAGACAACCGCACGAGCGACTACTGTGAATCCAACGACGGACAGGTAGCGTTTCTTGACGAACCGTTCGAGGAAGGATTTGACTACCCACCGGCACACCCGCATTGCAGAAGCACGACCTGGGTAGAGTACGTCCTGAAGAAGCCTGGAGCGACAGCCGAAACACTCCCGAATGTTCCAACCGGAGGCTATCGACCAGCGAAGATGCAACCGAGGAGCGGAGCGGCTGAGGCATGGAAGGAAAAACCAGTAGCGCAGCGACTCCTAGACGATGATAGGTTCAGATACGCCGTTGACAGAAAGAACGGAGGCGATCAATTCCTACGCGAGGTTTGGAAGGAACAGGGCTTCGCAGGCAAGCCACAAGTCGTTAGCAAAGAAGCGTTCGAGAAGATGATATTAGACATGCCAGAATCGCACGTTCTTACGAGAGGACATTTCTCAACAGACATGGCTCGCCAAATGATGTACGAAGAGTACTACGCAGGCAGCGGCATCTACGGCAACGGAACCTACACCGCCTATGGAAGAAGAGCGGCTGATGTTGCTTCTGGATACACAGGCTACAACGACGGAGTAGTGACACGGATGGCATTGAACAAGAACGCCAGGATCATCGACTTTCAGAAGGCAACAAACCTCGCGACCGCAGAAGGAAACGTAATCAACGCGAGGACGTTGGATATGTGGCAGGACTTCAGCAACGCCATGAAAGACGTTCCAATCGGAGGAACAAAGCCAGCGAGAGCAATCGCCATCGAGAAAGAGATAAATACTTTGAACCAAATGCGAGAGGTAACAAGCGACCCCGGACGTTGGGCCTCCATGATGGGATACGACGCTATCAATGTAATCGAGCAGAATTATATGGTTGTCTTGAATAGAACAGCACTTACGTTCGCGGAGATGTAAGCGGAAAGGGAGTATGATTGCAGCAACATGAATCCAGACATGAGCAGGAAGGCAGCCCGATTCTTCATGGAAACAAAGGTAGGGCGCGAGTTAGGCCCGATGAAGAGAGCGGAGTTAGCGAGGGAAGTTTCAGCAGCGGAGATAGTCGAGGACTTGCCGCGTGAATGGAGAAGGTGGTGGTACGAAGCCAATCGACAGCTTGGCATCAAACCCCAGTAGCACTATACTGTGGTGACGAAGGGTAGGTAGGCAATGAGCATAAACAAACACGACAGAGAATCAGGCGTAGGAAGAGACATCAGAAAGATCGGCCTCGAACACGGAGAGCTCGGACTCACCATCGGGGAACAACCGAGCGACAGCACATTCAAAATCGGCGGCGAGATAATCAACAACGTCTACCGAATCCTTATGGACATCGACGTGAAGCTCAACAAGAACTTCCTACTCGTCTACTTCTTTAACATCCCGGACTCCGGAGAGCAGCGAGGAATCATTGACCGTGACGAGTTTCGATCACGCCGCGTTTTCGAGATCCAGGGAGGACTCAACGGAGAGATTGTTGGGGAAGTATTCACAAAGGAAGGCGAGAGCTACCGGAACGCCCCCGACAGAGCGAACGTAGATTCCTTAGACATTATGGGACCCGGAGAGATTCTGACCCGCGTTATCGAGTACGGAAAGTTCACGATGCAGGAGATTGCGAAATCATTCGACGCCCTCGGAGAATTCATGCTCACTATGATGCCAGGGGTTGAAGAATACGCACGAGCTATGGAGGAAATCTGGGTTACAATAGACGGGTACACAGGCCCGAAGAAGCGTTGGATCAAAGGTCAATGGGAGGGGGTGAGATTTGATTCTCAAGGTGCAGGGAGCAAAAGACCAAGCAGGAGAGGAATGGCTCTTCATCGACAAGCTAGACGTACTCCGTGAAAAGAAGAAGGCACAACTCACGCAAGAGGAGTTCGATAAAGCGTTTGCCGAAGCAGACCATACGGTTATTACAAAGACCCCGGCAGAAGTCGGACCAGGAAAGATCAAGGTGGCTATCGTCACCGCTGTCAGAGCAGGAGGAACCAAGGTTACGGTCTTATTCGATACAGTCGCATATATCTGTAATGATCGCGGTGACACGCTAGAGAAAGTCTGGTCGTACTAGAACGAATGGAGGAAGGCAATGGGCAAGATCGTAGGAGCAGACGGCAAGCCAACAACAACGCAGGAGCAGGATGACTTGAAGGAAGCACTCAAAACCAGCGTCAACATCCGCGACCTCAAAGCAGGCGACGTCGTAATCGTTCGCGTCAAACCGAACATGATGTCACAGCAGGCAGTCGCAGGAATGATGGACTACTGGAAGCGTTACTTTATCAGCATTGGAAAGAAGTCCCCGTTGCTCCTTGTCTTCACGGACGAAGTTAGCTTCGAAATCCTATCTCTCGAAGACGCCTGTAATATGGTGGAGGGATTCTTGGATAACCCGGAGAAAGCACCGGAGGACAGCGCATGAACAAACCGATTAAGCGGGAATGGGCCAGGGCCTCAGACCTCACAGATAAACGATTCATTAGCATCAAGGAGCAGTTACAGACTATCGGAACAGATGTACGGAAGGCAGAAAAGCGGAAGATCAAAGCCATAACATCGCGCGCGTTCGATATGGATTCTCCAACGTGCCACACGAGGCAGTGGGAATGGCCTTGGGCAGCTATCCAGATGTTCGAGCACCTTTCTACCATCAAGGACCACAAGCCCCGATTAACGACGCTCGACGTTGGGAGCAGCTTCCGACCGTTTACTATCTACCTACAGCAGTTCAGCGACGTTCTCGCTATAGACGATTCCTCATATCCTTTTCTTGAGGACTTCTCGACGCTGTTACCAAAGTACGGAGCGAGCTTCCTTCCTATGAACGCAGCCGAAACCAACTTCGCAGACGGCATGTTCGACTACACGTTTATCATCAGCGTTTTGGAGCACACAAGCAGAGCTACGATGGACGCCATTCTAGCAGAGGCGCAACGAGTTACGAAGCATCTTGTCATCTGCACCATAGACAAGACGAACGCCGTAGCCCATCTTCTACCAGGGGGGGTCCCACCGGAGGACGTATTGAGGACGCCACGAGGGAAGAATCCAGTTGCAGGGTTCGTGTTTAAGGGAGGCAGCGAATGAGGCTTAAAGGACGCCCGATCTTTCTTGTTAGCCCAACACCCGCATCAGGGCTTACACAGGCACAGAGGACGCTCACAGCGCACGACAGCGTACATATCTGGGGCGACTGGGGAGACACCGGACTAAGTATCGCAGCCCTCGCACGATTCCATCAGGAATACGGAGACTTCCAAGCAGGGTTTGAACCACGGACGAAGACACTCCACAAGGCGATGAGAGAAGGCACGAACATTGCAGACGATTGGATCGCGGAGCTTTCACCGGAAGCAGAAGCCGTCAACACGAATCTCAAGACATTCATTGAGAAGACATGCAAGGTTTCGCCGTTCTGGGGATTCTGTTCTCACTTCACAGCCGCGCACCTTCCGCTCATGTTCCAGCTATTCCCTGACGCATTCGTTATCGCAAGCATCAGGGAACCCGGAGAGGCGTTCCGGGGGTGGACTCGCTACAACGGAGACGAACCACGAGCGAAGCGATTGGTGATGCAGGCACGGCAGGCATACACGCTCCTTTGGCAGATGGACAGGTTGCACGATGGCAGCGTCCTTTGGGTAGACCAGACGGAGATCGAGGACACGAAGGCGTACATCAAGAAGCTCTATGCGCCATTCAATATCACAGCGACACCGTTCTGTAGGCGCGTCGCAGAACACGCTATCGAGAAGCACTTCCATGACCCGGAACCCAATACTCCGGAATGGTTGATCTCCTACGCGAGAGAACAACTCACAACCATCTACGGAATCGCGAGAGACAGAGCGTACGCACAACTACCACGGAAGCTATCAGGGGGAGATACAGATGGCAGAGCAGAAAAAGGCTAAGAAAAACCCGGAGGTAACGCTCGACCCAGACAACCTCCGCATACATAGGGACTCAGGACGCGAGGCGGCTGGCATGAGCCTTCAAGAGCTTGGAGCAGGCCGGAGCATCGTTGTCGATAAGACAGGACGAATCATCGGCGGCAATGAAATCATGGAGGAAGCGAAGAACCTCGGATTGCCGCTTAGGTTCGTGCATACAGACGGAACTGAGCTAGTCGTTGTCAAGCGCACAGACTTGTCGACGACAGACATGAAGCGCATCGCTCTCGCTATCGCAGACAACCGCATAGCAGAGCACTCCGACTGGGATTACGATGCCCTCCCGAAGGCTCTCACTCAACTCGCAGGAGCAGGCCTCGACATAGAGGCGACAGGCTTCAACGAGATCGACCTCGCGGAACTTAGCGAACAGGAGACAAGCGACGGACCCGAAGATGGCGGCGGAAGCGGCGGCGGCGGATCAGTACCGAAAAGATTCGAGGTCTATCTCACATTCGACAGCCAGCTTGACGCAGAATCGTGGCTCGCAAACAACGGCTACCCGGACCACAACTTCGGAGTAGGGAAAGGAGTGGTGATCGCGATATGAGCAAGTACACACTAGACCCGAACAACGCGAGGAAGCACACACCGAGAAACGAGGAATCCGTTCAGAAGAGTTTGAACGATCTCGGAGCAGGCCGAAGCATTGTGGTCGATAACGATGATGTCGTTGTAGCGGGGAACACCGTCTTCGAGAAGGCAGAAGTCCTTGGAATCAAGACGAAGGAAATCGAGACGGACGGCAGCGAGCTTGTTGTCGTTGTTCGAGACGACCTTACACCCGGTGACCCGAAGCGAGACATGCTTGCTATCGCAGACAATCGGACAGCGGAGTTGGCCCAGTGGGACTTCGACGTTCTTGCAGAGCAGATAGGGCAGATCATGGAATCAGAAGTTCCTATTCCGGCAATGGGATTCACCGCAGCCGAAGCAGCACTGATGATGTCCGACGATGAGTTCGGCGGTGGAGATGAAGACCTCCCAGAAGCACCGCAGGCAGCCCCCGGAGCACAGAAGACAAAGAACTTCATCGTGTCTGTCGTCTCAGAAGAGAAAGCTCGTGTAGAAGTTTGGTTGTCAGAGCACGGATTGGGAGACAACGACTTCGGCCCGAACAGCCACACGATGGTCGTAATCATGGAGTAACTATGCAACCTATCTTCGCAGTCATATCACGAGGAAGGCCCGACCATCAGCCTGCATTAGATTGGCTGAACAGGGAGGGACTTCCTTCCTTCTTGTTTCTTCACGCAGACGACCCGACAAGGCACTCATACGAAGCGAATTGGAACGACCGCGTCGATGACATCATTTTTCACAATGGGAAGAATGGACCGGCAGCCCGGAACGCAGTCTTCGACTACTTCGGAGACGGGGTTCACGTTGTCACCATAGATGACGACATTATTGGGCTAGAGAAGCTGAAGAAGGGCAAACTCATTCCCTTTGCAGTAGGAGACTTTGCCAAGCTGGTCGGGAGCGCAGAAGCCCATATGTCTATCAACTCGACACGAATCTGGGGCGTATACCCAGTCGCCAATGCGTTCTACATGAAGAAGGAAGTTCGCTTCGGAGTGTACTTTGTCAGCGGAGGCGTGTTCGGAGTTATCACAGATAGGAGCTTGAGGTACGACGAAGAATTGTGGTTCAAGGAAGACTACGACCTAGTGCTACGAGCCTCTAAGAGATACGGAGGAATCGTTCGCTTCGAGGGCGTCGCCATGAAGGAAGCAAAGGTCAGCCACGGGGGTTGCGTCGAGCAGAGGGACACATACGAGGCAAAGAACGCACAAGCCGTGCAAACGATTCTCAAGCGATGGCCGAAGAACGCACGGAGGAATCCGCGCAGGGAAGGCGAGATCCTAATTAGCAAGGCAAGGGAGACAAGACCATGAACAGAGTCCTAGTCATAGCACCGCACATCGACGATGCAGAAGCCGGGTGCGGAGGATTGATCCACCGGCTATCGAGAGAAGGGAAGCAGGTAACAATCCTAAGCCTATGCAAATTCACACACACCGACCAAGGCATGGAGGTCGTGAGAGCAACCAACATCTTGCAGCAACGCGAAACCGGATCGAAGATAGAGCGCATCGACGCTAATGTGGCAGACGATCTTACATTCTCTCAGAACGAACTCGCCGTCAGAGCACATATCCGAAGGGCATTTAGAGACAGCAAACCAGATTGGTTGGTCTACCCAGCATCTGATGACTACCATGAGGACCACGGAGTAGTACGAAGAGCAGCCTTGGTTTATGTTGGAGAAGGCTTGAACGGACTCGCTTTCAGACCGCTAAACCGAGGCGGATTACCAAGGCCAAACTACTTCGTTTCATTATCGGTCTCAGACGTCAGAGCGAAGTACGAAGCGTTGAGGGAATACAAGATCGCGGAAGGACAGAAGTGGGCAACATGGGACGCCATCAAAGGGGCAGCCATCGCATACGGCTTACCCGTTCGGAAGACCTACGCAGAAGCCTACGTCCTTGAGAGGAGAGTGATATGAAAGCACTTGTAACAGGTGGAGCAGGATTCATCGGATCTCATCTCGTAACAAAGCTGATAGACGATGGCTACGCCGTGACTGTTGTAGACCGCAGAGCGTCATGGGAAAACTTGCAGGGGGCAGGAAGATTCATTCAAGGGATGTTCGACGTTCGGAAGATAGAGCGAATCCGCCCGTCCATGGAAGGGATAGATGTCGTCTTTCATCTTGCAGCCGATATTTCTGTAGATAAATCCATGCGGCTCCCACTAGGAACCTACGAGAACAACGTGTTCGGGACAGCCATCGCGTTGCTATGCGCGAGCGCAGTCGGTGTCCGAAGATTCGTGAACGTCTCTTCTAGCGCGGTGTACGGAGACGCGAGGGGCAGACTGGCAGAGGGAACACGCATCGCACCTATCTCTCCCTACGGAGCGAGTAAGGCAGCATCGGAATTGCTATGCAAAGACTTCATAGGCAACACCGAAGTCACTACAGTTCGACCGTTCAACGTCTATGGCCCCCGACAGCAGAAGGAAGGCCCGTACGCTTCCGTTGTTAGCAGTTTCATGTTCGAGGAAACCCCGACTATCTATGGAGACGGAGAGCAATCAAGGTCATTCTTACACGTAGACGACATGGTTGATTTGCTCATTCTCTTGGCGACGAATCCACGAGCGGCTGGCGAGACATTCAACGCAGGCGGACCACGAGCCTACACAGTCAACGAGGTCTTCGACATCACGCAGAGAGCACGAGGGAATGATGGAGAGGAGGCAACCCCGATCCACGAAGAGGCGAGGCCTGGAGACATCAAGATGTCGGAAGCAGATAATAGCAAGGTTCGCTCCATTCTCGGCTTCATTCCGCGGATTGAACTCGAAGATGGAGTAAGAGGCTTGGTGCAATAATGCGAATAGCAATTCACCAGCCAAATTACATGGCATACCCAGGATTCTTTCACAAGATGAGCCAGTGCGACAAGTTCATTATCCTCGATACATGCAATATGAAGCGATCCACAGGAAGCAACAACCACGAGAACAGGAACCGCATCAAGACGGCAGACGGAATCAAGTGGCTTACAGTCCCAATAGAAGCAGGGAGGAAGCACGGCATAGCCTTCAAGGACGCACATATCGTTGGAGATGATTGGAAGGAAGAACAACTTCGCAAGATCAAAGCAGCCTATCGCGGAGCACACTGCTTCGAGGAAGGCATGAGCCTCATGCGAACGATCTTCTTGCCAGAGCACCGAACTATGGCAGGGCTGGGAATTTACAGCATTCAAATGATCGCACGAGCTATCGGGATCTACCCCAACACCGGGATCGAGATTGCGAGCAGCCGGAAAGACCATATCCCAAGCAGCGGCACAGAAGCCCTAGTAGGCTTGTGCGAAGCGTTCGGAGCAACGGAGTATCTATCGGGGAGCGGAGGCAGGGACTACCTCGATGAAGACCTGTTCTTGGAAGAAGGAATTACAGTCGTATGGCAAGAGTACGAACCGATTACATACATTCAACAGCACGGAGACTTCGAGCCGAACCTTTCTACCATTGACGCAATATTCAATATCGGAGCGAAGTACACAGGATCTATAATCAAAGGAGCATAGAATGGCCGCGATCAAGCAGACGTATGGAAGCCCCCGATGGAGCATGGAGATTATGGATTGCTCGATGCCAATGACGTTCGACACGTATTCACATTGTGCATTCGGCTGCCTTTATTGTTTTGCGTTCTTTCAGAAGGAACACACACTCCACGGATACCAGACGGATAATGTCCGTTCTGTCAACCCGGCAAACATCGAGCGGCTATTCGACGGCGCACTACGAGCGCAGACCACGAAACACACCAAAGCCATGAAGCAGTTCGGCCCCTACATCAGATCGAACCACGTAATGCAGTGGGGAGCTATGGCGGACCAATTCGACCCCTACGAAGAGAAGCACGGCGTCACTCTCAAGATGCTTCGCTACTTCGACAAGATCGACTACCCGTTGAGTTTCAGCACAAAGGGAACAGCATGGACGAAGGATGAACGCTACATGGAAATCTTCGCCCGACACGCGCACAACTGGCACGTCAAAATCTCGATCATCACATGGGACGCAGCGAAGGCAAAGATAATCGAGGCAGGCGTACCAACACCGCAGGAGCGCGTCGAGGCAATACGCCGGCTGACGAGCATCGGTATCCACGTCACACTTCGACTCCGACCTTACATGATCGGAATATCGGACGATTGGAAAGACCTTCTTGCCGCAGCCAAGGACGCAGGAGCAGACAGCGTAACGACAGAGTTTCTTTGCCTAGAAGGACGCGCAGACGCAGCACTCAAGAATCGCTATGCGGCTATGAGCAGGGTGGCAGGCTTCGACCTCTGGGACTTCTACACAAAGAACTCTCCACAGCACGGCTACAAGCGACTGAGAGCAGGCATAAAGCGTCCAATCATGGAAGCTATTAGGGAGAGAGCGCATGAGCTTGGAATGATCTTCTACGCCAGCGACGCAGGCGGTAGACATCTTTGCGATCACGTCAACTGCTGTGGTGTTCCCCCTTCATGGAATAGCCAGAATGCACACTTCGGAGGGGCAGTCCTTATAGCGCAGAAGCACGGAGAGGTTAAGTGGACAGACATCAACGGACGTATCGAGCATCTGTTCGGAGGCTTCGAGTGGGGAAGGGCAACTCTATACAACACCGGCAGCGCAAAGCGAAGAGCGGAGTTCGCCGGAATGACTATGGCAGACTTCATTCGTTGGACTTGGAACCACCCCGACTCCGGGGCCTCGCCATATAAGATGTATGGGAAAATCCTTATACCTTCGAAGCATAAAGGGCTTGACATCCCTCCCTTTTGACGATATAGTTCAAGTATGGAACTCAAAAGGGAGGAACAAACCATGAACGCACAGAAAGATAATTACACTTGCGCCGAAACAGCAAAGTTCGTTCGAGCCTCACTCAAGGAATCATTCCCAGGCATTAAATTCTCAGTCCGCTCGAAGACTTATTCCGGAGGGTCTTCGATTAGCGTAGGTTGGACAGACGGACCAACAACCGCAGCTGTCAACGCTGTTGTTGATTCCTTCACCGGGGCCACGTTCGACGGAATGACTGACTGCAAGAACTACCACTCACAGCAGTTTGAAGGACGCACAGTATCCTTCGGAGCAGATTACATCTTCGCCAATCGAGACTTCTCAGAAGCCGTCCAGCTTGCCGCCGTCGAAGATGTGTTCAAACGGTTCGGGCTTGAAGGCAACACCGAGCGACCAACAGTTAGACGTTACAAGAGCGGAGTTGTTTCCCTCGATTGGACCAACGAGCAAATGATCCACGGCGAATGGATGGGAACGTGGCTCCATCGCGAACTCTTCAACAAGGATCTCCTCGATGCAACCCCCGTCAAAATATAAAGGGCTTGACATCTACATCGGTTGAGGCTATGGTTGACCCATGAAAGCGCAAAGGGAGAAAACAACCATGGCCTCAACAGAAATGAGAGAAGCAATCCAAGCCTTAGCAGACGACAGGAACGAGACGATGATAGACACGATCTCCTCTCTTCAAGCTGGGGCAGCGAAGCTCGACGACGGAGAGGCAACACTTGAACTCCTTTGCGAACTCAAGAGCGAAATCCTAGAAGAGGAAACCAAATGAGCGCAACCACTAAGAGCGAGACACGGCAGGAAGCAATGGAGAGAATCTTTTCAGAGGCTTGCAAGAATATGACGGACATCTGGCTCCCAGGAAGCGGAGGAACCGAAACAGCTTTCACCTCACGAAGCGGAGTCAGAATGCTATACTGCTTCAACCCCGCATACAGCCGACACGCATACCTCAACATCGACACAGACATCATCATGACACGAGACGAAGCCTCAAATGCAATCAATGGCGACGTGTAGCCAAGTGTAAAGGGCTTGACATCCTCCCATCTTGACGCTATAGTTCAAATATGAAAGCAAAGGGAGAACAAACCATGAACGCAACAAGGATCGCAGCAAGCAGCGTGACAGTCATCACCTCACAATATAAGTTCACACACGGCGGAATGCCGAAGGGTCGAGGGCTATGGATGTTCTTCTACAGCGAAGGTAGCTGCCTGCGAACATTCTCATTCAATGGCCTCTACTCAGAAGCAAAGCGCGAAGCAGTGAAGGTCGCAGCCTCCGCAGGATCTTTCACCGTCAAGGTCGCCTCGTAATGAAGACGATGCAAGCAAAGTCATGCAGGCTTCGAGAGCTACCGACAGGCCGCTTCGGATTCTCAGGAAAAGTCCCGATGAGCCCTTGCCCTCGAACGCAAGGACGGCAAGACGCTCACGGAGCAGGATATTCGGAACGTACACCTAGTCGGCCCGACAATCGCGAAGTGTAAACCGAGGTCGTGGGAGACGAAGACAGCCGCCCTCGCAGCACTCGTTCGTTGCACCGAGATTCGATTCTAGGAAGGGAGGCAGACAACATGGAAGCCACTAGGAAGGTACGGACGGCACAGATCCAAGAGGAATGGAGCGACAGCGATGGATACTGGATAGCGTTGAAGCCAGGATGGTGTAACGCCTTCGAACCCGGTTGCCACACGATACACGAAGACACACGAAGCGAGGCATACGACGTCCCAATCGAGAAGTGCGAGTGCGGCGAGTGCCTTCAGGAGATGCCAGCATGAAAGAACAGCCTATGACAGCCACGATAAACACGACACACGAAGCCAGTAAATTCACAGGCGTTCAGAGCATCGTTATCAAAGCTGCGGACGGAAAGACGCTATACATCCACGCCCCCGGTTATGAGGGCAGAGAGGGCTTCACAGTCAGGACTATGCCAGGGACCACTACCATCAAGCCGCACGTCGGCAACGTAATCGAGATCGACGTTGAAGGGAGTCACTAATGCTCGCAATCCACACGATAGACAGCAAGACAGGCAAGCCGGTCAAACTCGAAGACGCGAATATCGTTGTCATCACAGACGGGCACGGAGCAGGCATTGAGATATTCACGAACCGGGAGAATGAAGGATTCGGAATCCGAGGCCACTACCCAGAAATCAAGCCAGGAGAGTCGAAGAAGAATTCCAGACTGAGCGTTCTTCCATTAGGGAACAATCAAATCGAGATCAAACATTCGCTTGTAGTTAGCCAACACAGCAGGTAGGGAGGCAGGATGAAGAAGGAATAGAGGCTGGACAGATAAGAAGACGGGATACGACAGCGAGCGGAGGAACAAATGCAAGAAAAATGGATGGGAATTCCAGGCTACGAAGCCATCTATGAGGCAAGCTCGGATGGGAGAGTTCGTCGCATTACTGACGCAACACAAGCCAGATCATATGCAGGGAGAATCTTAAAACCGATTCATCAGCACACTGGCTATCAGACTGTCACTCTATACAAAAACGGGATTCCAACTATGTTTTTGCTACACAGGGTTATCGCGTCGGCATTCCATGGCCTGTGCCCAGATGGTCTACAGGTAAACCACATCGACGGTGACAAGACCAACAACAATTCGGAAAATATCGAGTACGTTACGGCGTCGGCGAACAATAGCCACGCCTATAGAATTGGTCTCAAACATCTAGGGCAAAGTCACCACCAAGCGAAGCTGACTGATAAAGAGGTATTGGATATCGTACGCGAAGTTTCAAGCGGGATTTCCCAATACTCCGCAGCAAGCAGAAGGAACATTACGCAGGCCAATGTATCTTCCATTATGACAGGGAATACATGGTCTCACCTAACAGGAATTACAAGGAGAACGAAATGACTGAAAAGCAAATATTGGATAAGTTGTCAATATATATTCCTCAGAGCAAGTTGGAAGAGAAGCCCGTCGAACGCCTTATCAAATTAGGCGGCGAGCTAGACCGGAGTGTAAACTACCTAGTGGTCAAAGCAATCATTGAATTCCTCGACCGCGAGGGGGTGAAGAAGTAACGGGAAAGCAGTAACAGATGCACCCTAGGCCCGAAATCAAACTAGATCAAAGTTGGAAGACCAACAACAACACGAGAGGGAGCGTCCACGGGCCGCGCTCCCTCTCACCTTTGCAAACAGCGCGTTTCGTGCTAGAATTCTTAACCTGACCAAACGAGGCAGGTACGAATCGAGGGAGGAAATATGAAACGCGCAGTATCAATTCTCGTGGCGATTCTCTTCGCCATCACACTCACAGGGGCAGCGGAGACAATCCGATTTGCCAACATCCCAGCAGGAACCGCAGCCGCTGACATTGAAGTTTTCGGAGAGATAGTTCAGTTCGTTGCGGACTATATCAACGACAGCGGACGCCTCGACGAGGAACTGACAATCGAGTTCGTCGCAGTGGATAGCTACGAAGCCGTTATCCTTGCCATGAAATACGGAGACGTTCAGATGGCGCGCTTCGGCCCAGAATCGTATGTCGTCGCACGAGAGCAGGCAGGAGCAATCCCGGTGGTCAACGAAATCAAGTCAACGACAGGGGAAGCCTATTACCACGGAATTATCATCGTTCGTTCGGACAGCGATATTTGGGGCCTATCGACTTGCACTGATTGGAGCCAGTACACATTCGCATACGTCACCGAGACTTCTACATCAGGGTACGCAATCCCGCAGGCGATCTTCCGCCAGATGGGAATTACCGACGATGCCTTCAAGCAGATTTACTTCGCAGGAAGCCATCAGGGGGTCATTGTCTCTGTAGCAGAAGGCCACACTGATATTGGGGCCACAACTTACAACAGGTACTACACAGCCCTTGAGGGTGGAGCGTTTGAAATGAACGAGCTTCGAATCATTCTCGTATCAGACGCGATCCCCACGAGCCTCATCGCAGTCTCACCAGATTTCGATGCAGTTCCGATGGATCTTCTCGAAGAGGCATGGGAAGCAGTTCCAGAAGAGTTGGCCTTGCCATACAAGCTCTTAGGCTTCTTGCCGACCAACGACGCAGCATACGACCCGATCCGTGATCTCTCAGGAGAATAGAAGTCGGACAATTAAGGCACTCTTATTTGTCGGATTGGCCTTCGTCTTTGCTACAGGCATTATCAAGACGGAGGCCGATCCGGTCGCCCTTGTAAGAGGTATCCCGAACCTTGTCGATTACATAGGCTCAGGCTTCCCGCCGAACTGGGCAAAGATTCCACAACTGAGCAGCTACCTATTAGAATCCCTATGGATCGCAGTAGCGAGCATCTTCTGGTCTATTGCCCTGTCTCTTGTGTTGGGACTTCTCGCAGCCAGGAACGTGAACAGCAACCGAGCCAGCCGGAAGTTCTTTCAGAGCCTCATCAGCATGTTCCGAGCCACACACCCGATGGTTTACGCGCTTGTGTTCGTATCGGCTGTTGGGCTGGGACCGTTCGCGGGGGTTTTGGGGTTGGTGTTCCACACGAGCGGAGCCTTGGGAAGGTACTTCGCAGAAGCCATCGAGACTGTTCCAGCAGATCAGATCGAGGCAGCACAACTCGACGGAGCAGGCAAGCTCAGGATCGTCGTCTCGATAATTCTCCCAGACAGATTTCCATGGATTCTCGGATATTCGTTATACTACTTTGAGTATTGCATCCGACAGAGCACGATGCTTGGCTTGGTCGGAGCAGGAGGTATCGGCAGGCCATTGATGACAGCCCTTAGACTCTTCAAGACGAAGGATGTCACGGCGATTCTCCTAACGATTATGGCTATCGTTCTTGTCATGGATACAGTCGTCACATGGATACGAGGGAAGGCACTCGGAGGCATAAAGGAGATTTGATGAGACTGATCGTATTGGCAGGTGGAGCAGGAACGCGGATCAACAAGGACGGAATTCGCAAGGGATTGATCGACGCAGGCGACGGCAGACCGCTCATGTTTCACGCAGCCAGGAACGCACAAGACTTCATTGACGAAGTTTGGATCATTACGGGCAAGTACAACTGCACCTACGACGCAGCCTACGACCATTTGCCGAGCGTATCCACGAGACGGATTCGCAACCCCTTCTGGAGCATGTCAGGCAACTTCGTATCTCTATGGACAGCGTTGCTCGCAGGAGCAGGAGACAAACCGTACATCATCATAAATAGCGACACCATCGTTTCGCAGGGAGGGCTATCGCGCCTCCTCACGAAGGCCATGGAACTTGGAGAGGCAGCCGGTATTTTCGAGACGATGAAGACTCCACTCACGAAGCACGACTACGCAGGCGTAGCTTGTGTCGTATCAGAGGAAGCACGAGCGAAGGTAGAAGAGCGCGTCGATGAATTGATGCGAGCCTGCTCCGCAGGGCAAGCGAAGTGGGACGCCTTCGGACATTGGGATGTCTTCTTCCGAGACAGAGGAGAGAAGAAGACGGAGCAGGATCAATATTGTTTTCCAGGCCATTCCAGCGCGAAAAGTTTCGGAGAAATCGCTGTCCCTCTCAGCATCCATGAGATCTCCGAGATCGACACAATGGAGGATCTGGCAGAGCATTACAGACTCTATGCAGCCGGGATGAAAGACGACATCGTACGGAGGGACAGTGAATAAGAGAGACGTAGTTCTTATCAACCCCGGAGGATTCTACGCGCAGGTAGTTGCCCGGTTTACGAGCGCGATTCAGAGACACCTTCCTTCTGTCATCGTAGAGAACACCCCTAGCGAAGGCTCATTCAACGTCCACTTCTTTCGAGAGCGGATTGACGCAGAAACGAGACAGCCACGCAAACACCCGGATCTCTACATCGCTCATGGATGGTGTCAGAAGCTAGGCGCATCCCACTATCAAGCAATGGACTCATTCCGCTACGCAGGAGTTCCAGGCCCAATGGTCGAGGAGTTTCTTGTTAGCGAAGGAATGAAGCGACAGAAGATCGTAACAGTCGGACACCCCGGAATGGATGATACGATCAACGGGTGGCACACCCCCCCGATCAACGACGGAGGGAAGCCTCGCCTCGTTGTAGCCTTCACCCACACCGAGTTCATTAATTACTGGAATCGCATGGACCCCTCATTCAAGGAATCCCTACGCGAGAAGTACAACGTCATTGAAGTGACGCACCCGGCTTTCGGATGGAGGATGTCGCGAGATTACATCAAGGGGGCAGCGGTAGTGCTATCCGAGAAGTCTGGGACCATCTTCGAGGCATGGACTTTCGGAGTACCTGTCGTGTTCCCAACGTGGGCCTTCGGATCACCAAGATTCAAGCCCGGAGCACCGCTACAGCAGATCTACACGCAGGAGATCGGATACCATGTAGACAAGGCAGAACATTTCCGATCAATAATCGACCTCGCAGCGGAGCAAGGCATTACGCCAGAGGAGACAAAGTTCATTGACGAATACTTCCCGGCAGAGCTTCGAGGGAATTCAGGAGAGGTAGCAGCAAACGCGATCCTAGAACGCTTGTAGGGAGGCACGATGAAGTTACTTATCGCACGAAACGCAGAAGGCACGAAGACAGTCGCAGCGTTCGACGCAGAACGGTTCGAGCTAGTTGACGATGCCAGGGACGAATCGAAGTTTATCGAGGTAGACCACCCTGATTGGGAGACGAAGGCAGAACGATTCATCGTTGAGATTTGCCGTATGTTGGAGGTCGAGAGGTTCGCCGCATCCCAGGTCGATGACGCTCTCATCGAATCCCTAGGAAGGATCGGAGTAGCCGTTCAAACAAGAGAGAATTGCAGTTACATCATTCCATGCAAGACATTTGCATCGACGCCCGAAGAGATAGCCTTCGGATTGCCATTCAAACGAGGACAGACCATCAGCGTAGAATACGGACCTGACGGACTCAAGAAGCTATGGGAGACAGCCATAGCACCGCTTCTTGCAACCGGAATTGACGTAGCTATCCACCCTATGATCCGCGGCTCATCTGTCCAGGTTCATTGGGACGCAGCGGAGAACCGCTACGACGTTTTCGATCAAGACGGGTTCAGCCGGAAGGCAGCATTCAGCAAGCTACAACCGCTTCTACGCTCTCTCGAATGCGATAGCTGCATCTTTACTGCTACAGCCTTCGACCGAAGCAAGGCAGGTCCTATCCACCCGGCGCATGGCTTATGGCGCAGAGATAACGTCACAGCGATTGAGAGCACCTATCTCTATGCTACGAGACTTATAGAGCAAGACGGCAAGCCATACGTTGACGAGCCTCTTATCGACAGTCTCACGCGATTGTCTATTCTTATTGGGGAAGGAAAGCGAACGCACGATTGCGAATTGGAGATGATGGCGACCAAGGTTCTTCACGATGGAGCGACATCCTCAGACATCACAGAGCAGATAGGGCAGCTTGTCTTAGAAGAGAAGAACACTCGCCCGGTAGGATACTGGTTCTTGCCTTTGCACGGAGGGACCACGGCATCCGATGGAGAACAACTATTCGCGCTCAAACATAAGAATCAGTTCACAGCAATCGTCACGGGAGTAAGGAACCTTCCAGCAGATAAGCCCGAAGGCGAGCACTGGGGAACCCATTCAGCAGCCGCAAGCCAAGACCGACTCTTCAAAGTCGGGAAATACATGGAAGCGACATTCGCCATCGAAGCAGGAGACGACAAGCTACTTCCAGTTCGAGCAAGCGGAAGAACTCTCGACGAATCCGACTTCGAAATGATTTGGAATTCCGTCGAACAGAATTGGGGAGGCCAGTTCGACCAGAAGTATTGGACTTTCGCAAGAGGCTTCGAGCCAGCGCAGGGAGACTTGATCCCAACAACCGTCAAGGTCCGCAGAGACTTCACAGGCAAAGGACTACACATCGGAGACGTTATAGGGATCAGAGCCGGAGAACTGAGCGCACTAGGCGAACACCAAGAGAACCGATACCTAATGGACTACGGAACATCAGAAGCTACGATGAACTGCACTCCTCGACCAACAAACATAAGAACAATCTGCCACGACATGGGGCTCCCTTACGAATGGTGGGAATTCGAGTGCATCTTCGAGTCGGAGGTACGAGCACCCCGCAGGATATTTCGGAGGAAGAAATGAAGAAGAAAATCGCGTTCGTCTATGGCACACGCCCGGAGTTCATCAAGATAGCGCGACCGGCAGCGACGCTCAGAGAAACAGAATGGGCGACGCCATACGTCATCGCGACCGGCCAGCACGAGCACCTGACGAGGGGCATCGGAGGGGCGTTAGACATCGAGACGGACATCAGCCTCGACATAGGGAAGCCCGGACAGACGTTGGAAGGGATAGTAAGCGCAGCCCTTCCAGCGTTGGTTGCGGCTTTCACACAGCTAGGAGTCGATGGCGTCGTTGTACAGGGAGACGCCCATAGCGCGTTCGTCGGGGCGTTGGCAGCCTTCTATCTCAAGCTACCAGTAGCCCATATTGAGGCAGGGTTACGGACGGAGAACA
>Ga0222667_1000420_pt1 | contig 19465 bp, 19 predicted proteins | sample AntAcemetagen657_FD_179854 | JGI IMG/M metagenome (GOLD analysis project Ga0222667, IMG submission 179854) | Saline water microbial communities from Ace Lake, Antarctica - #657 | ecosystem: Environmental > Aquatic > Non-marine Saline and Alkaline > Saline | place: Antarctica: Ace Lake... | reverse complement strand
TTTAAATTCAATTAAAAAGGAAAGAAAATTTTTCTGTTTTGGATTTCTGCTTTGCAGAATTGTCGGCGGTTTGTGTCCGCCTTCGGCGGACTGGCAGGCAGGCAAGAATTCCTTCCCCCAGACCCCCTTCCTTTTTGCCCGCCTGCTTTGGGTTTCGCCCTGAGATTTTTGGCGGGAAACTATATTAGTCATCCTTGCCCCGCACCACCCATGCGTGGATGACAATAGGGAACTCCCATTTACTAAATCATTAAAATTCTGTATTATAATAATATAGATAATTACTAAATGATAAAATACTATCTATATTATACTATATATAATATCATATCACAATGTCAAAAACAATTCCAACTGTATCTAAAAATATAAGGAAACTTAGAAAAGCAAAAGGTTTATCACAGGATAAACTTTCAAGATTAGCTGATGTCTCTCATGCTACTATTATTAAAATTGAATCGGGTGGAATACAAAGTCCGACTATTGGTACTGTTCAAAAAATTGCTAAAGCCTTAGATGTTGGCATTGATGAATTAATAAAATAAAAAATATAGAAGATTTAAAATAATGCCTGATAGAAAAGAAGAAAATGAGATTTTTATAAATAAATTTGATTTTAAAAAATATGGTTTTTTTGACGTGACGCCGTTTATTGATTGTCATATTGGATTTAGTGCAAAAAGAAAACTTGATGGTCGTCAAGATGATTATGTTACGCTATTATCAATTTACATTCCTGACAGGATATTTAACGATACAAAAATTACAAAAAAACCTTTATTTATTTATGCTTCTTATGGCAGAAAAGTTGAAAATGGAGTAAAAATGAGGGAAAATTCTAAATATACTGATCCGACTGATTGTGAATTTCCAAATAAGTATTTTTATGATATCAAAACTAAAAATTTATACAAAGACAATACAATAATCTCTGCCGATGAACTTATTAATAAAGTTTATAATAAGCATATAAAATCTACAAAACTCATAAGAGGTTTTTGGATTAGAACAAAGATAAAATTTTGTCGAATTTTAATGAAATCAATTTTTGAATTTATGTCAAAAATTTTTCAATGGTTATTATATATTATTTCAGGTGATAGCTATTCTTATAACCCTTTGTCTAAAGAAGGAAAACTTAATAATAGAATAGTTAAAGACAATAAACCTGATGAATATAAAACTAATCCTGAACCAAAGCCAGAGATAAAAAAAGGTGAAAAAGTTAGTTTTTTAGGATATAAAGCCTCTCCTCATTGTATTTTGTTTTATTCTTTTTTTCACTTTTGTATTTATTTTATTTTTTTGTGCGGTATAAATTATTATCCACTATTTATAACAGATATTTTTCAAAATGGTTTTTTAATATTAGTTTATGTAATGTTGTCACTTATAATTATTGATAAGGTGATGCCAAAAATCTTAATGATATTAATAGACACTTCTTTAATATTGTCGTTTAATTTTTTATATAAATCAATAAGATTATAAATATGTTAAAACTAACTGATAACGAAAGAAGGGATATTATAAAATATTTAGAATCTGGTAAATTATTACCGGAAAAATATCGTTTTTTGCTTTTTGATACAGATAAAGAAGTTGAGCTTTTATGGAATGGTAAAACTGATGAAATAGAAAATACAGTTTTACCTTTTCAGACGATTGAACACATTGATGAACCAAGAAGCGAAGAAAAAATAACTGCGCAAGGTTCTCTTTTTGATACTTCTGGTAGACAAATTGAAGGTTGGTCAAATAAACTTATTTGGGGCGATAATAAGCTTATTTTATCATCGCTTAAAAATGGTCCTTTACGTAAACAAATTGAAGTTGAAGGTGGATTGAAGCTTATTTATATTGATCCTCCGTTTGATGTTGGAGCGGATTTTTCTATGAATATTGAAATTGGCGAAGAAAATTTTACTAAAAAACCATCTGTAATTGAAGAAATCGCTTATCGTGATACTTGGGGCAGAGGAGCGGATAGTTTTATTGCTATGATTTATGAAAGATTGAAATTAATGCATGGATTATTGGCTGATGATGGAAGTATTTATGTGCATTGTGATCATAGGGTTAATAGTTATATGAGATTAATATTAGACGAGATTTTCGGAAAAAATAATTTTAGAAATGAAATAGTGTGGTATTATTCAACATTAGGAAGACCAGATGATAGATTTGCTCAAAAACATGATACTATATTTTGTTATGGAAAATCAGATAAAACATATTTTAATCAAAAAGAAGCGAAAGTACCATATTCTGATGAATATATAAAATCTCATTTTAAAGATAAAGATGATGAAAATAAAATTTGCAGGAAAAGATTTGATGCAGGTAAATGGAGAATATATTATCCAGATGATGGAATGATACCAAATGATGTATGGGAAATTCCATATGAAAATTCAATGTCGAAAGAAAGATTAAATTATCCAACGCAGAAACCAACAGCACTTCTTGAAAAAATAATAAAAGCATCGTCGAAAGAAAATGATTTAATTGCAGATTTTTTCTGCGGTTCTGGTACGACTTTGGCAGTAGCAGAAAAATTAGGCAGAAAATGGATTGGTTCTGATTTAGGAAGATTTTCCATTCATACCACTCGTAAAAGAATGATTAATATACAAAGAGAACTTAAAAAAGATGGTAAAGATTTTCGCGCGTTTGAGATTTTGAATATTGGTAAATACGAAAGAGAAAAATTTTTAAATATAAATGAAAATTTACGAGAGGAAGAAAAAAGAAAACAAAAAGAAAATAAAGAAAAAGAATTTATTAAACTTATTTTATCTGCTTATAAAGCAGAATCAGTTGATTCTTTTAATATTTTTGTTGGCAAAAAAAGAGATAGGTTAGTAGCGATTGGTCAAATTGATACGCCAGTTACAAATGACTTTTTAGAAAAAGTAATTAATGAGTGTAAAGAAAAGAAAATAACCAAAGCAGATGTTTTAGGGTTTGATTATGAAATGGGTCTGGATTTTGAAATTGCTAAAAAATTTGGTATAGATATTCAATTTAAAGTTATTCCGCGTGAAGTTTTTGATAGAAAAGCAGTAGAAAAAGGACAAGTTAAATTTTATGATATTGCTTATATTGAAGTTAAACCAATTATTCGTGGACGAGCTAATGCAAAAGAAGTAGCAATTAAGCTTGTTGATTTTTCGGTTTTTTATAATCAAGATAATACTGGCGAAGTAGAAGAAAAGTTAAGGTCTGGTGGGAGTAAAATTGTTATTGAAAACGGTCAAGTAATCAAAATATTCAAAGACAAAGAAACAGATATTATTGAAAAAGAAGTTTTAACAAAAAAATGGACAGATTGGATTGATTATTGGTCAGTGGATTTTGATTTTGAAAATAAAAAAGAAATTGTTCGCATATTTGATGAAAAAACCAATAAAGAGAAAGAAAAATGGACAGGTAATTATATTTTTGAAAATGAATGGCAGTCGTTTAGAACAAAAAAAGATAGAACGCTTGAACTAACTTCTGTTTTTAAAGATATGCAAAAAGGTAAAATAAAAATTGCAATCAAAGTGATTGATATTTTTGGAAATGATACTACAAAAGTAATTGAGATAAATATTTAATAAATTTTTTATGGATCAAAATACTTACAATATTTATTGCGATGAATCTCGTGTAGAAAATCCGAAATCAAAAAATATGGTTATTGGGGCTTTATTTGTTCCGCGAAAAAAGAAAAAAAATGTCGTAAAAAAATTAAAGATTATTTTTCAAAAACATAATTTTGGTTATGAATTAAAATGGACAAAAGTTCATAAAGAGTATTTTAATTTTTATAAAGAGATTATTGATTTTTTTTGCAATGAAATTAATTTGAATTTTCGCTGTATTGTTGTTGATAAAAGCGAAGTTGAATTGGAAAAATATCATAATAATGATTTAGAACTCGCATTTTTTAAGTTTTATTATTTGATGCTTCGCGCTAAATTATTGAATCAAAATAGATATTATGTTTTTCTAGATAAAAAACCAACAAGAGATAAGAATCGTGCCAGAGCATTGCATGCTTATTTGGACTCATATATTTTATGGAATAAGACAGAATGTAATATTAAACATTTTCAAGCATATAATTCGAAAGATAATGTTTTAATTCAATTAGCTGATTTTTTTGTTGGGCTTATAGGTTTTGTATGTAATGAAGATATTCAAAATAATCCTAAAAGTAAACTTGTGGAATATCTAAAACAAAAACTAAAAATAGATAACCTACATACAACATCACTCTTGGGCGAAGAGAAATTTAATCGTTTTATTTGGAATAAGAAATAATTATGCAAAAAGTAGAATTAGTATTATTAGATTCAAAAGAAGAATATAGGCAAGAATACTTAAAAAATTATTTAGATAATAGTTTTTTTCTAGGGGATATTCCAGTAGTTTTTAGTGATAAAGATTTTTATCATATCTTTTTTGAGCCAGGCAAAGAAGGTTGTGGCTATGTATTTAGTAAAAGACGTGCTAAAAGAATGTATTTTATGAAAGCTATTTTATCGGGTGAATTAGATATTGAAATAATGTATGAAACTGATAGGGGGACAATTGCGTTATTTTGTTTAGATTTAGAGTGTGTAATGTATTTGAGAATTAGACCTGGTAGAAAGTTGTTTCAAGTTGGAACATTTTTTGATTTTGGCAAAGATCATACAAAAATGTATTTAAAACAAAAAAAGAAGTGTATTAAAATAACACTTCAAGAAATAAAAAACAAAATATTGTAACCCTTGCGGGGAAGAACTGTTAGTTTGGGGCCAACAATTTTTCAGAAATGCCGACAGCTTTACACTGTAAAGCTTACTCATAATATATCATATAAATTATGAAAAATCAATATAATTGTGGATAACTATAAATAAGCGTTAAAATTACATAAAATATGGCATTACATAAAAATTTTCCAAAAGATAAATTCAAAATACTTGATCCAGCGATTAGGTGGTTTCCTGCTGATGAAGATTTACGCAAAGAAGGTTATGAAAAACTTTTACCTCCCTTTGTTCCTGAATTACGAGAAAAAATAGCAAAATGGCGGAAGGATAATTATAAAGGGGCAAGTAAAACATCAAAAGCACTTTTGAATTGGTGGTTTAAGGAACCGCATACTATTTACACTAAAGATGGTATGAATATTGCTTTTCAATATTATTATGCTCAGAGAGAAGCAGTAGAAACGATTATTTGGATTTACGATGTTGAAAAAGTAGCTAATAAATATGATTTAATCAAGTTTGATAAATTAGGTCGTGTGAGTCCAAATATGTTTACTGAAGATTGGCTCCGTTTTGTTATAAAGATGGCAACAGGAAGTGGGAAAACAAAAGTAATGAGTTTGCTCTTAGCTTGGTCATATTTTCATAAGCTTTATGAAAAAAAATCAGAACTATCTAAAAACTTTTTACTTATTACTCCAAATATTATTGTTTTAGACAGAATAAAAGCTGATTTTATTGGATTAAAAATATTTTATGAAGATCCAATATTACCTGATAACGGATATTGTGGACAAAATTGGCAGGATGATTTTCAAATTAAATTACATCTACAAGATGAAATAGGAACAATTTCAAAATCAGGAAATATTTTTCTTACAAATATTCATAGAGTTTATGAAGGGAATATAAATGAAGCAAGTTTTAAAGATGAAGATACTTCAGAATATTTTATAGGGAATAAAGTAGTCGGCAAAACCAATGATTCAAAAGTTGATTTAGGTGAAATAGTGCGAGATGTTGATGAGTTAATGATTATAAATGATGAAGCACACCATATACATGATCCAAAAATGGCATGGTTTAAATCTATTGAAGATATACATAATAAATTATTGCAAAAAGGTAAAAAATTAGCTCTGCAAATTGACGTTACAGCTACGCCTAAAAATAATCGTGGAGAAATTTTTGTGCAAACTGTTTCAGATTATCCTTTAGTTGAAGCTATACATCAAGGCGTAGTAAAAAATCCAGTTTTACCCGATCAAGCAAGTAGAGCAAAATTACAAGAAAAACAAAGTTCTTTATTTGCTGAAAAATATGAGGATTTTATAAGATTAGGCGTTGAAGAATGGGAAAAAACTTATAAAGAATTAGAACCAACTGGTAAAAAATCAATTCTTTTTATAATGACCGATGACACAAAAAATTGTGATGATGTTGCGGAATTTTTAGAAAAGAATTATAAACAGTTAAAAGGTGCAGTTTTAACTATTCATACTAATAGAAGTGGTGAAATATCAGAAATTGTTACTGGTAAAAAAGAAAAAGAATTGCAAGAATTACGCAAAAAGGCTAATGACATTGATAGTATAGAAAGTCCATATAAAGTGATTGTGTCTGTGCTTATGCTTAAAGAGGGTTGGGATGTTAAAAATGTAACAACAATTGTGGGTTTACGTCCTTATGGTGCTGATTCAAAAATATTGCCTGAACAAACATTAGGTCGTGGTCTTCGTCGAATGTTTTTTGGTCAAGATGTTGAAGAATATGTAAGTGTTATTGGTACGCCTGCTTTTATGGAATTTGTAGAATCTATTAAAGCAGAAGGTGTTGAATTAGAAAAAAGAAAAATGGATCGTTCAGGATCACCAATTACACCAACTGTTATTGAGATTGATAATCAAAATAAAAAGAAAGATATTGAAAATCTGGATATTGAATTATCAATTTTAACTCCAAGGATACAGAGAGAATATAAAAACCTTAATTTATTAAATGTTGCTAAATTTAAGCACGAAAAAATTTCAGTAAAGCAATTTTCAGAAAAAGAAAAAAAAGAAATTGTTTTTAGAGATGTTGTTGACGAAAAAGAACATCATAGAATTACAATTAATACAACGATTGAACCTAATTACCAAAGTGTTATTGGATTTTTTGTTCAAACAATTATGAGAGAATTAAGGCTTTTTGGTTGTTATGATATATTATTCGAAAAAGTAAAATATTTTATTCAAGATGGATTATTTAAGAATAAAGTAGATTTAAAAGATAGTAATATTTTAACAAATTTGTCGGAAACTATTGCGATAAAAACTATAATAGAAACATTTAAAAAAGAAATAAATAATTTAACCGTGCAAGATGTTGGTGACACGGAAATTAAAAATTATATTAGAGTAAGCAATGCTAGACCATTTGTTGTTACTGATAAAAAATATTTATTACCAAAGAAGAGCGTGTTTAATAAAATTGTTGGTGATAGCGATTTTGAATTAGAGTTTGCTAATTTTTTGGAAAGTGCTGATGATGTAATTTCTTTTGCAAAAAATTATTATGAAATTCATTTTAAAATTGATTACAGAAATGCGAGTGGGGCAATTTCTAGTTATTACCCTGATTTTTTTGTAAAAACAAATAATAAAACAATTTATATTATAGAAACAAAAGGGAGAGAAGATTTAGACGATATAGAAAAAATAAAGAGATTAAAACAATGGTGTGAAGATGCAAGCGAAAGACAGAAAAAGATTGACTATAAGATGGTCTATGTAAAACAAGAAAAATGGGATAAATATAAGCCAACTAGTTTTAAGCAGTTGGCGACAACTTTTAATGGTGAATTATGAATAAAAAAATAACAATGTCAAAATCAAGTCATTTAAATGACACAAAAAACGAAAATGATTTGCTCAATTATATTCTCAGAAATTGTTTGTTTGCTTACGAGGAGTTATGTAAAATAAATAAAAATCTTCTTCGTGGTATGAATCTCGATTCTAATGCAAACGTAAATCGTCTCGGAGCGATGAATAGAATGATACAAGATTATTTGATTATTCGGGTTGGTGGATTGTTTGATAAGACGAAATATAAAACAAAACAAGGGGTTAATGAAGTAGTTTCTTTTGAGAAATTATTTTCTAACAATAATGATTTCAAAAGGATTAAGGAAGAAAAAATTATAAAATATATTATTAAACAAAGACATAATTTTGTTGCGCATATTAATAAAAATCATGTCGATAAAGGAGATTGGCCGATAACAGCTGAAATTTGTAACTCTAACATAAGAGAGTTATTAGAAAATTTACAACAATTATTAAAAAATAATGATTCTGTGAAGAAATTATCTAGAATATAAATATGACATCTGATGAATTATTAAAATGATTAAAGTAAAAGAAAACTTATTGGAAGAAATAGTGAACTTCTATATGAAGTCTCATGACTTCAATGGTTTTCCTGCAATCTCTTTAGATGCAAACGACGAGAGTGTCCAAGTAATTATTGATTTGATTCAGGAAAGAAAAATCGAGTTGCATCGAGGAGATAGACATCCAAATCCACATATAAAAGCTTTTGTCGTAGAAGATAAAGCGGAACAGATTCGGAAGATAAAGGGAAATGGAATTGAAGGTTGCTTATATCCTACGGCGGAATACTTAAGAGACACTGTGGCTCAAGACAACGATAAGCCCTTTACTTCAATGTTGATACGAGGTGAGCCACAGCTTTCTTTTAAAGCATTTGATTTATCAATCCTTGAAATCTATAGAAATGATCCGAAATACACTTATAAGACAGATGACATTTGCGGTTCAATTAGCGTAAATGACAAGCATTATAATTCAATTGAAATGGAAGATAGAGATAAAGTTTTTCTCCAAACTTTTGGGTATTGCTATAATAATAATATGACACGAGCAGTAGCGGTTTTTCTGAGATATTTAAGTGATTTAAGTCCAGAGCATCAAAGAGTATGGTACACGAAATTATTAGACAGAGATTTCAAATTGCATCCTGATTATTATAAGACTAGTATCATCGGTGATTTTCCAGAGCGAGTATCAATCTTTGATGCTTTTTTGGAGGAGCAAAATCAGATAAACAATATGTCAAAAAAGATAGGGAAACCTCCGTTTTTTAAAAATAACTATAAGGCTTACGAGCGACCGAGACACTTTGGTTTTTTAATACGCCCTACACGGAAGGAGTATCATGATTTTATTCACCTATTGGATAAACTACTATCAGATAACATAAACAGAGATTTCTTTAAAGGAGATGTCAAATTAAACGAAAAAGCAATTAAAGAAAGTGGTGAAGAAGTTATACTTTCAAGACCGACCATAATCCTTCTCGAAGAATGGTTACAGAGGGTGATTTTTCCTGATTCAAAACCAAAAGACGAAATGTTGCAAATCTTCAGAAAAATTAGGAGTCTGCGTGCGCCGATAGCTCATAAACTTGATGATGATCACTTCGATCAACAATTTTTTCACGATCAACGAGAACTAATTACAGAAGCTTATAAAGCAATTCGTACTATGAGATTAATTTTGGCGAACCATCCGCGTCTCAAAAAATTCGAAATACCAGATTGGTTGTACAAAGGTGAAATATGGACTTATTGAGATAAAATTAGAATTAATTATATACAGGAAAAATAAATAAATTTATGATTCAAATACTTAATGGACATCAAGCATATGATACGCATTTTAATTACATAAAATGTTTATGTGATTTAATGAAAAATACAAATCTTCAATATACTGGTTCATTAAGAAAAGTCGCAGTTCCTAATTTAGATGAAAAGAAAAATCTGATCGGCCTTACTAAAAAATCTCTTAATGATGAGCATAAAATAGTTCAAATTGATGAAGATTATTCTTATGCATCGACTTCGTGGCTTCCAATTAAGTCTTATTATTTAATTTTTAACATTTTACTTACCATTGAATATATATTTAAGGTTCAAAAGAACATATTTCGTCTTGGACATGTTAGTTGTGTTAATGAATTTACAAGAAAGCTTGATGAAGGAGAAATACAATTCTCTAATCCCATTTTTAATCAAGTTTTTGATCAATCTATTCTTACATACACTATTAGAAGTGGCGCTAATCTGAGTAGTTATACTAATAATGATGATATGTATAAAATGGCTATTCGTAAAATTGCCAAATATAAAATAGAGGATTGGAAACAAAAAAACCATATAAATTTAAGAAAGAAGGCAGATAAAACAAAATATCAACAGTATATAGGATCATTTACAGTTTCTGCGTTTGATTTCCCTTATTATATGCGAATAAGATCAAATTATAGAGATTTCGCATTTATTAATAGTGTAACAACAGCCGAAACAGCACAATATTTTAATACATTCTTTGGTTTTACTATTTCGTTTGTAAAAGTTTTGGAGAAAATGAAAAGAGAGCTAATAAGTGCAAGAATATGATTTTTTATGGACTCAAAAAAAACTGTGTAAAAATGTCTAAATAGTTTTTGTTACTGAATAAAATTTAGATATAATCGATATTATATAAATAATCTATGTCAAACTTGAAAAGTATAGATAGAATAAAATTAGAAAAGATTTTTGAAATGAGAAGCGGATATGTCTGTAATTTTTCAGATAGAACTTTTGGTGATTTTGTTCTTGAAAATACAGGAATTGATGTTTATGGTATTGATAAATATACTCAAGACGGCACTTCTAAGGCAAACAGATTAAGAACCTTTTGGAAATTAGAATCAAATTATTTGGTTGCAAGATTAACAAAAGAAATGCTGGAATATTGGAAAACTCAGAAACTTATTTCAGGTAGTGAGTTGCAGTCTTCAGAACGTAATTTGTATAATGAATGTTTAAAAGTTACTACTAAACTTGAAAGCGAAAATCCCGTAGAAGATATTGATGCTTTTGAGCCAAATTCGTCTAATGAAAGTTTTTCATTACTAGCTACTTCAATTAAAGAAAGTATAAAAAAGAATGAACCAAATCAGGCATTAGATAGGCTTCATACCTTTGTTGTTAAATATGTGCGTGAATTGTGTAATAAGCATTCTATTTCTTACAATAAAAACACGCCCCTACATAGTTTGTTTGGAGGGTATGTAAAGTTTTTACGAGAAAAAAAATTCATTGAGTCAGAGATGTCCGAAAGAATCCTGAAATCATCAATATCAATATTTGAGGCTTTCAATTCCGTAAGAAACGAAAAAAGTTTTGCTCATGATAATCCAATACTTGATTATAATGAGAGTGTTCTTATTTTTAATAACATTTCTAATATTCTTAGATTCATTGAACCTATTGAACAAAAGATAGCACAAGAAAAAGAAAAACAAGAAGACCGAGTGTCTTGGGATGATATTGAATTTAGCGAAGAAGAAATTGAAGCAGCTGGAGATTTATGGATTCAACAGCAGATAGATATAAGAAGGGGTAAGTAGAATTTTTTATTTCCGCCAAAAATCTCAGGGCGAAGCCCAAGCAGGCGAGCAAAAAGAAAGGGGGTCTGGGGGAAGGAATTTTTGCCCGCCTGCCAGTCCGCCGAAGGCGGACACAAACCGCCGACAATTCTGCAAAGCAGAAATCCAAAACAGAAAAATTTTCTTTCCTTTTTAATTGAATTTAAAATTGGCGCGCAATATAAATAAATAGGAAATTTTTTCTGTTTTGCATTCCGCCATAGGCGGAAATCGGCGGCTCAAATTACAATTCATCATCTGGGTTTTGCTGAAAATGGGTTCTGACTTTGTTCAGTAAGTCCTGCTAATATATTACACTATATATTCTTATACATTCCCATGTATTTTTATTTGACAGAATAGTAAATGAGTGCTATTCTTTTTTAAGTTCTGGGGGAAATTATTTTAAGTATCATTAACATAAGAATATTTTTTGAAAGGAGGGATGGATTATGTCAGAAGATACAAGTTTATCAGTAAGGGAGTTATTTCAAGGGGTTTGTGAAAAGATCGAAAAGGAATTTAGAGGTGAGCAGATAACATTATCAAACAGGGCTATATCGGAGATAGCTGATGATTCTGACCATCATCGGAGTCGGACTGGTTATATGGGATATGAATCTGTTATTTTAATTCAGATTGGTGAAAAGAATTGGGTGTTAGGCTTCGGTATGGCGTGCGGAAGCTATCCAGCCGATCCTTATAGCAGTGACATTATTGCTTTGTTAATTTCTCCTGATGGTAAGTCTGATGAAGAATTGGCCCAGGAAATTTACAAGGCCATTGAAACTACTAGCTATTTTCACGATTCTATTATTTGCGGTATGACTGACGGTCGGTTGTTTTTAAAAGAGAATGCCCATTTTGGCAAAAAGATGATGGGGATTCTACAATCGGGAATCAAGGACTATATTGCTCAAAGCCTCGAAACAGACCCTACGGTTTTCCATATGGACTTACGTCCTGTTGTTAAATCGTCCATGAAGTATAAACCAGAATTTGTTGATTTCCTTAAAGATTCCATTATAGGGATCCTTAAGGAAGCATAAAGGCAATTTTTTGGTTTAGAATGAATAATAATAGACCTCGTTGAATCATTAAGATAAAACGGGGTCTTTTACTTATTATCTTTCTGAAACAGGTTCTAACATCGTCCAGCCGTCTCTGCCAACAGAAATAACCGCCAAACAGCGGTTATTTTATCTGGCAGGACTTACTGAACAAAGTCAGAACTTATTTTCAAGAAAATCCAGATGATGAATTGTAGTTGTGTCCCGCAGTATTGCGGGACTGGCTAAAATTAGTAAAAAATTCTTATTATTAAAATTGGGCGGGGGTGAAATTAATTATTAAAGGATTTAATTTTTTACTGATTTTGGCGCAATTTGCTTTGCAAATTATTCGGAGGTTTTTTAATATTGACTTGATAAAAGGATCGTATTAGATTACAATCTTAGTAACTATTATGAAAATTACAAATACTTATTCATTTAAGAAAGGGGAGGCGTTTATTAAGAAAAACCATCCAAAGGAACTGAGGGATATTTTGAATGCTATTAAAAAACTTGATGCTGTTAGTTGTTTGACGAAAGAGAGTCGGGAAAAAACTATGAAAGGAAGGCTTTTATTTTCTCCTCTTGATATGAATGACAATCTTAAGCTTAGATTACATAATAAGGGCTGGACAGAAAAAGCGGAAGGAAAAAAGAAAAAATTCAAAGAACCACGTCATGCTTTTGGAAAAAATAGATTTCGAGAAATGGATGGTATAAAGAACAAAGTAGGATTAGAGATACAGTTTGGAAAATATGCTTTTATGGGTTATGATATTTTTTCCAAAATGATTATCTTTAATAAGCTTAAGTATATTGAATGTGGGATAGAAGTTGTTCCTAGCAGTGAATTAGCAAAACAAATGTCTACAGGCGTTTCTTCTTTTAATCAATTACTTGTTGATTTTGAGAATAGAGGAGAGAGTAATATTGATATTCCAGTTTATATTATAGGGATTGGTTTAACTAAGAGCGAAAGCACTAAAGCTAAAAAATTACAAGATTCATTTAAGACTAATAAAAAAGAAACGCGTAAATCAATTCGTTTAAGAAAATATAAAGGTTCACGCCCTGGCCCCAAATAAATTATTTTGTATTTTTAAAAATTCATTTGGCATTTCTGCTGCTTTAGTTTTATTAGTTGGTTGATAAATAGGCTTGCCCATTGGGCGCCTTTTTAATGTCCCACTTGCAGTTGCTCTGATTCTTTTTTCTGCAATTTTAATGTATTTTTTCATAATGTCCGCTCCATATCCTTTTCTGTTATGGAGGATTGCAGCACATAGTGCGCTACCAACTCCCATATAAGGATCAAATATTATATCTTTTTCATTGGTCATAGAAAGAACAAGTCTTTCTATAAGCTCGATAGGGAATTGACAAGGATGTCCTGTTTTTTCAGGATGATTATGTTTTACATTTGGAATCTCCCATATGTCAGATGGATTTTTACCAAGTGGATTACAAGATAACGTTCCGTATTTTTCATTTTTCTTGAAATTTCTTTTCCCTGGATATTTTTGAGGAACGCGAATTGGATCAAGATTAAAAGTATAGTTATCATTTTTGGTGAACCATAAGATAGTTTCGTGTCTGCCGGAAAATCTCTTTGTGCAATGTAAACCGTGTCCAAAGTGCCAAATAATTCTATTTCTTAGTTTCAATCCTAAATCTTTCCCAATTTTATAAATCAATGCGTCTAAAGGAAAGATTTCTCTATCTTTGCTGATGTGATTCCCAACTTGCCAACATATACTTCCGTCGTCCTTTAATATTCTTACTCCTTCTTTAATAGTTTCTTTTTGTTCGTTTAAGTATATATCTAAATCTTTTACTTTTTCGTATTCCTTTCCGATATTATATGGAGGAGAAGTGACCATAAGTTTTACTGATTTATCAGGTATAGATTTCATTAACTTAAGACGATCTCCATGAAATAAAATCGCTTCAGCGTTTTTATTATACCTGCGAGCAACTTTAATATTTTTTTTAAATAGTAATTCCTTTTGATTTTCTTCTTTAATAATTGGCTTAGTTTTAGATTCTAGTTTTCTATTTTTAATAATATCTATAACAATTCCTTGAATAGATAAGGGAACGCCTTTGTCTATTATAATTGGTTCTATTTTGTTGTTTGCCGGCTGGAGGCGAATTCGTCCTTGTTCTCGATAAAATTTCTTAAGAGTTGCTTCGTGATTGTCTATTAGAGCTACTACTTTTTGACCATTCTTTGCCGTGGATTGTTGTTTAACTAAAACCATGTCTCCGTCATTTATATTCTCATCTATCATACTGTTTCCAATAATGCGTAGAGCAAAAATATCTCCATTTTTAGGTAGCTTCGATTTTGGCACCGCAATAAATTCTTTTTCTTGAATTGCCTCAATTGGTGCGCCAGCAGCAATAGTGCCGAGTAATGGGATTTGAATTAAATCTGATAATTTCTTTTTGTTATTTAATTGAATAGATCTTGGCTGATTTTCTATTTTTCTGAGATATCCTTTACTTCTTAGATTCTCTATATGTTTATGAACGGTCGCTAAAGAAGAAAGGTGAAAATGATTTTTCGTCTCTTCGATAGTTGGCGCGTAATCATTTTCTTCAATGAATTCTTTAATGTAGTCCAATATTTGTTTTTGTCTTTTAGTTAGCATATTGTTTATCCACAATTAAATATTTGACCTAATTTATCTATATGTTAGAATTATACCATAAGCGAAAGAAAAGCGAAAATGATGTCAATGTGGATAACTTAAAAAACCGAACTTACAAAAAGAAATCTAATTAGAAATTATAATTAATTTTATTAACTTTAACCTTTATGTTGTTTTCTCAAAGAATAGGATTAAAACCTATTAAAAATATTATACAAATTGATTCAATTGATGATGACTTAAAAATTGGTTTATGGAATGTCATGCAGATATTTTATTGGGATACTATTAAAACGCATCATCTTTCTGGTAGTGTATATAATGAAGATTTAAATCTTTTGATTTTGTTAAAAAAATTATGGTTGGGCTTTTTTAAAGAGCCCTTAGATACACTTGATAATTATTTTCCGAATTCCTATTCAAAAATTAGAGATTATTTTTTTAATAAATATGAATGGCACGAAGTTTATGATTTTATAGAATTTATTTCACAGAATTATCCGGATAAAAGAATCAATGAAACATTTAGAACGAGATGCAACTTTGTCTTAGAAGGAGAATTATCAGGATATCGTTTTATTAATGGAAGTTTAACAAAAATTACTTCGGAGGAAGAAATATCTGAGATAGAAGAGGCTTTAAATATTCCAGATAGATTTAAGGGAGTAAGAACGCATTTAAAAACAGCTCTCACTAAATTGTCAGATAAAAAATCTCCGGATTATAGAAATTCAATTAAGGAGTCAATTAGCGCGATAGAAGCTTTATCAAAGATTATTTCAGGTCAGCCAAAGGCCAAATTGAAAAATGCTTTAAAAAAAATAGAGGAGGAAACAGAATTACATCCCGCTTTAAAGGATTCTTTTATTAAACTATATGGATATACAAGTGATTCAGATGGAATACGACATGCACTACTTGATGAATCAAATCTTGATTTTGAAGATGCGAAATTTATGTTAGTTTCTTCTTCGGCTTTCGTTAACTATCTTATAGTTAAATCAGGAAAAAAATAAATTTATAAAGGTCGAAAACTTAATTAAGAAATAAGTAATAATTATGAAACCATTTATTCGTTTTACCTTTCTATCTTTTCAACTTAATTCCTTATTAGATAATGGTAAAGTATTAGATATATCTGAAACCAAAAAACACATAGTAGATGGAATAATCTTTAATTGGCTAAAATCGCAATTTGGAAATGATATTGATATTAGTTTGTATACAAGTGAAGATAAAAAGATTATAATAGATTTTTTCCAAAATTTAGTAGATGCAGTAAATGAAAAGAGAAAATTTGGTGTACAAAATAACGGAATCTCGCTATTACTCGCTTATTGTATTGAGGGGATTCAACAGTTAGATTAAACTTATCTTTTTCTATTAATCCGCCTACGGCGGATACGCCAAAACCAGTAAAAAATTAAATCCTTTAATAATTAATTTCACCCCCGCTCAATTTTAATAATAAGAATTTCTTTACTGGTTTTGGCCAGTCCCGCAGCATTGCGGGACATAATTACAATTCATCATCTGGATTTTGCTGAAAATAGGTTCTGACTTTGTTCAGTAAGTCCTGCCAGACAAGATAACCGCTGTTTAGTGGTTGTTTTTGTTGTAGATTTTTTAATGTTAATAATTCTTACTTATCCACTTGACAAGGATTCTTTACATAATATATAATCAGTATATATGGTTAATGATTTATTTAGAAAAATTAAAATGTTACGTGAAAAAAATAATTTTTCACAGGGATATATGGCAAGAGAACTCAAAATGTCTCGGCCAACCTATGTGCAAATTGAACAAGGTGGGCGTGAACTTACTATAACTGAAGCAAAAAAACTTGCGGCGATTTTCAGTATTTCATTTGAAGATTTTCTTGCTGGCAAAGCGTTACAATATAAAGTAATTATTGAACAAAAAAAGAAAATAAAAAAAGTGACTGGACCGGAAATTAGAATTATTATGGCTCAATCAAATGTAGAAAAATTTAAAGAGGTATTGCTATATATTTTAGAAAAAGTCGGAGCACGACCTAATATTGGAGAGACTGCTATTTACAAGTTACTATATTTTATAGATTTTGATTATTATGAGAAATTTGAAGAGCAACTTATAGGTGCTAAATATATTAAAAATCATTTTGGCCCAACGCCAATTGAATTTAAAAAAATAGCTGATCAGATGATGAAAAAAGGTGAAATAGAAAAAGTTAAAAGCAAACATTTTCAATATGAACAGAAAAAATATTTACCGAGAAGACCGGCCGATTTGAAAATTTTATCAGCTCAAGAAATTCAACACATTGATGATGTCTTAAATCGTCTATCATGGAAAAATGCCAAGGAATTAAGTGAATATTCTCATTCAGATACTCCTTGGAGAGTTCATAAAATGGGTGAAGAAATTAGCTATGAAACTGTTTTTTACCGCGATGACGATCATTCGATTAGAAATTACGATGATGAACTTTAAGAATGCTATATGGTTTCAAAAAGATTTCAAAAAATTATTCAAGAAATTTAAATCATTGGATAGTGATTTGAAAGAATTTAAAAAAGTTTTAAATGAAGCGCCTTTGGGAATAGGTAAACATTTTAACGTTATTACAAAAACTGGCTTTGTCTATATTATTAAGGCCAGATTTTTTTGTAAAAATTTAAAGAAAAAAGATTTGAGAATTATTTACGCGTATATTGAAGAGAAAAAGAAGATTGAATTTATTGAGATATATTTTAAGGGGAATAAAGTAAATGAGGATAGAATAAGAATAAAACAATATCTAAAGTCCATGAATTTTTAAGTTTATTCACTGTTTGAATTTTGTTGAAAATAGGTTCTGACTTTGTTCAGTAAGTCCTGCCATGTAAAAATAATTTGTAAAAATACTCAACATTTTACTTGACAGGATTTTTTACATTTGCTACACTGAAAAATATAAACAATAATTTTATTTAAAAATATGACTACATTTTTAAAAAAACTTCGTCAAAAACATAATATAAGTCAAGAATTTTTAGCAAAAAAAATTGGTTTATCGCGTCCAACTTATGCGCAGATTGAAAAAGGTGAGCGTAAAATGCTTGTAGAAGAAGCGCAAAAGTTAGCACGATTTTTTGGTTTATCTTTGGAAGATTTTTTAGTTGAAAAGGAAAATTTATCGCCAAAAATAAAGCTTGAAAAGAAAGTAAAACAAGTAAAGTTAAAAAAACAAAAGCAAGAAATGCGAATTTCTGTTCCACAAGAAAAAGTTAAAAAGTTTAAAGAAGTGCTTTTATATATATTAGAATGTATTGGTGCCAGACCAAATATTGGTGAGGCAGTTGTATGCAAATTAATGTATTTTATTGATTTTGATTTTTACGAAAAATTTGAAGAACAAATAATGGGCGCAAAGTATATAAAAAATCACTTTGGACCAACACCTGTTGCATTTCCAGAAATAGTAAAAGAGATGGAAAAAAATGGAGATTTAGTACCTGTTGTAAAAAAATATTTTCAACATGATCAAAAAAAGTATCTTCCACTTAGAAAAGCAGATTTATCAAATTTCTCAGCTCGCGAAAAAGATCTTATTGATTGGGAAATTGAACGATTTAAAGATTTTAATGCAACTAAAATAAAAGAATACTCTCATAAAGATGTTCCATGGATTGGTACTGATAATTTACAATCAATTAATTATGAAGCTGTTTTCTCTCGAACAGATGAGTTTTCTGTAAGACAGTATGATGATGAATTATGAAAAAACAAAAGAATTTTTACGTGATTTTAAAAAACTTTTAAAGAAGTTTTCTTCTTTACGCGATGATCTGGAAGTTAATAAAAGATATCGGATTGAATTATTTCATATAAAAAATATTGACAGTAGAAGCATTTTTAAAATTCAAGGAGTTGGCAATGCTGTAGAATTGCAATTTTTTAAAGTCAAAAAATTTCAATGCAAAAGCTTAAAGGGTCGTGGAGCGAAAAGTGGTATTCGCATTATTTATGCTTATTTCCCGACTGAACAAAAAATTGTATTTTTAGAAATTTACTTTAAAGCAAAACAAGAAAACGAAAACAAAGAAAGAATAATGGATTTTATAAATCAAATTAATGTTTAGAACTAAAATAGCTAATATAAAATTAGATTCATATATTTTTAACGCTTCTGGTCCGAATGATTCAACATTTGAAGAATTAGAAATTATTGCTAAATCAGATTCATCTGCAATTATGATGAAATCCTGTACGATTGAATCAAGAGAAGGGAATTTGAAACCGAGATATAAGCGACTTCCATTAGGTTCTATCCAAAGTATGGGCTTGCCTAATTTGGGTTATCAAAAATACATAGAATTTGCTTCTAATTTAAAAAAGTATAATAAACCAATAATTGCTAGTGTGGCTGGCTTTTGCGATAAAGATTATATAAAAATAACGTCAGCTTTTCAAAAAAGCAAAGTTGATTTAATAGAAATAAATTTATCTTGTCCTAATATAGAAGGAAAACCGCAAATTGGATATGATTTTAAACAAGTAG
>Ga0222667_1000396_pt1 | contig 20605 bp, 28 predicted proteins | sample AntAcemetagen657_FD_179854 | JGI IMG/M metagenome (GOLD analysis project Ga0222667, IMG submission 179854) | Saline water microbial communities from Ace Lake, Antarctica - #657 | ecosystem: Environmental > Aquatic > Non-marine Saline and Alkaline > Saline | place: Antarctica: Ace Lake... | reverse complement strand
CCCTTTGGGGTTAGGCCCATTTCCGCCGTCAATTTGTAATTATTAGTAAATAAGGAGAATACATGAAACATTACTATATAAAAAGTATGCCTGACGGCAGTATAAGATCCGTATCTAACTATAAATACGACAAAAGTTCATATTATATTGTAAAAAAAATCTCCCGTCTTTATGGTGCATTTAAGGCAAAACATTATGATCTTAATTATGTCCCTAATTTACTTGAAATATTAACATGGGTAGAACAAACCATAGAATTTTGTCCAATGGGCAAACAATTGAATTTTCTTAATTCGATTGGATATGATATAGCTTATCTTGTGAATATTTTGAGTGTTTTGTTTCCCCGAGAAGCTCTTATGATTTCTCAATCGCATATGAATTATTTTAATGAGGCTATACTAATAAGGTGGGAATCTTCTCTTTTTGTATATCATAACAAGATATTATGCGATATAAAAGAGGATATAGAATGGCGTTTAGGAGAAAGTTCATGAATTATTACTATATAGTGAGTGCTCGTGCATATGGTTTAGTAAAAATAACTCAGTATGAACCCGACTTTGGCAGTGATTATATTGTAACAAAGATAATTAATCTTCGTGATGCATTCCGTTCAATAAAATCTGATATGTGAGTTCCAGCCGACTTAATAATTTTATTATCACTTATAGAACAGACGACGTCAATATTTTCACCCAATCGGCAAATGCATTTTCTTAGTTCGATGGGATATGAAAAAACATATGTTATAAATATTTTGAGTATTTTATTCCCTATTGACGACCTTTATCTTACTAGTGATGAAAAACATTCACTTGCGAAATACAAAGGCGAGGTGGAGCCTTTTAATCTTTTAGATATATACAATAAAATGCTACATAATATAAAGAATGATATAAAATGGAATACAGCAATGTCAAACTGGAATAATTGGGTTAAAAATCGAAAATAATACTTGACATATTGCGTTTTTTATGTTATTATGATCATAATGAGTTGTTTATGTTAAAAAAACGCAATAAAAGGTTAATTTATGAGGAAAGTGGTTTTATATCGAAACGAGAATGCGGAGAATATCGGAAAACGTCTAAAGTTTTTTCTGACCCCGGCAGAAGATGGGGGCATTGAAGGTTGGGGCCTTATTAAAAGCTCCCATATGGGTTTATTATGTTAATTTATGCATATCGAAACAGCTTGACCAATAAAATACTCTTTTCTGGTTATTCGCCAGTTAATGGGTTTAAACGCGTGTCCCCGGGTTTACCACTCATTGGGGCAAAAAGATTTGGAAATTCCCACCTTAATCATATATTAGACTTTCTAATTCGATATAACACATATTGTAATTATTTGACAGATAACGAACTAATAAATTATTTTGTAGAAAACCATACTTATGTATGTGGCCCCGATGTTAGGTCATATAATAGAAATTCTTTGGAAATTATACTTATGGAAATAAAGGCCGGCCGTGTTCTGCCGCCTTCAGAGGGAGGAGATATGCAATTTCGAGATAGTTCGCCTCTTGTTAAATCATACCGAATTTTACATTATATTCGTATACTGTTACAACAAATAATGGGCTCGGATAGACATGAATGCATTAAAGTACGCTATATAAACGACGATACCAAAGAAGGATGGGTAATTATTCGTAAAAATAAAAGTGGCAATGCATTTAATGAATAATTTTTACTATATAAAAAGATTTGAAGACGGCAGCATGAGTAGGCCCGAACAACATCGCCCTGACAGTTTTAATCAACAAGTGGGTTTATATCTATTTACAATAGAAAAAATACCCATAATCCACTGTTTTTATGCTGATGCTGATTTTGATACTGGTGATGAAAGAGCCTCTTGTGCTTTTCTGGAATTGCTAACATGGATAGAACTCACAATGTCATTCTCTAATCCTCGAGTGCAGATGACTTTTCTTGTCCATAAAATCGGTTTTGATAGGCATTGTATTGTTAGGATACTAGAGGCCTTATTTCCCGGTCAAAATAGTATAGCCCTTGAATCACTTGAATATGCAAAAGATCGCAGCGGCATATCAAATGACCTCGCCAATGCATTAAATGATTTTAAACAAATAATTGAAAAGCGAAGTTAAAAATGCTAATATATATATATAGAAGAACCAATAGCGAAATATTTGTTTCAAAAAGTCAGCCACACGTTCTTACATCGTCGTCAAAAACAAAATTTGTTTGTTCAATCCCATATATCTCAAAAATAACTCATAGTGGCATGTCACAAATATTAATCTTTTTGATATGGTACGAATTATTAAGAAATACCTGTACTGATTATGAAATTATTAATATGTTTACCAGAATAATTGATACTATACCCGACCACGACAAAAATTTTACCCAATTCACCCTAGGACAAATAATTTATAACATAAAAAACCCTCACCCCCCTCACAGAATTTATTCGAAACAAGAGACGCTCGAAAGTATAAAATTTAATAAATCATATTGCTATTTAGACTTTACTAATATAACTTTAAGACAAGTATACGGGCTCGAAAGGAATGGGGTGCCGTTTATTCATAAAGGCGAAAATTATCTCTGGCAGGTAGGGTTTACGGAATATCCACACTATAGCGTATAAAATACTTGACATATTGCAAGTTTTATGCTATTATAGTTTCATAATGAGTTGTTTAATGTAATAATTGTGAAAAGGCACTTAAATGCATTATGTTTGGTTAAAAAACGACAGAATTCAATTAAATCATAGTAATTCTATAAGGCCGCCTAATTCTGTTCTTCTTGTTAAATCAACAGAAAGCATTTCGAGAAATGATATTCTTTTTCAGGTTCTTACATATTTCGAGTGTCTTTTTGGTAATTTTTCACAAAAACAAATTACCCGTTTTTTTGATGAAACTTCGGGATATCACAAAACATTTATAACTAATGCATTATTGCCAAGTGTTCTGGGCCGTGTTCGCGAAGGGGTATTACTTACTTCAAAATATGACAACAATATATTAGTAAAAGCAAGGCTTGAAATAGAAAGGTATCTGGGATAATGTTGATATTTGTTGATAAAAAAACCAATAACATTGGGTTTTCAAGTTATTCTGGGGTTTGGGCAAGACCCATCATATCCCAAGCTCGAATGGCCTGCAATTCAAGGTACTGATATAAAAGACCAAGATGATATAGCTATAAAAATAATACTTGTATTAAGCTTTTATGAATTTATTAGTGAACATTTTCCCGAAGAAATGGCACTTCGTTCACTAAAATGTAATCATGATGAGCATTTTGTCTATAAAGTATTTTCACTTATAGATGACAGTTTGGCAGAACGTTTCATGTATAACAATGAAGTCGGATGTGAGTCTAATCGCGAAATAAGATTTTCAGCTTCTAACCAAGTAAAGTTATTAAAAATAATAAGAAAAATAATGAGGAATTTATCATTATGAGCAAAATATATTTATCGAAAAATAACAGGATTCATGTACGAATGAAGCCAACAAATATATGTGGCCCCGTATTCGATTGGCCCCATCTTCGCATTATTGGCTGTCTAGCAACAGAATGGACATTTCACATTTTAAGAGGCTATGAATTTATTAGTAAAAAATTTTCTGAGGAATGTGCCTTTCATTTTTTAACACGCACGTATGGATTTTTCCAGTCGGCGAAAATCTTCACGATTGTTGATATGAATGTTGCTCATAGATTTAGTTTGTTTCACAACGCGCAATTACCCATACTTGTACTTGGAAACAAAGATTTAAAAATTCAAGCTATAATTAAAGACATTAGGATGAATTTAAATGCATAAACGTATGAGAGCATATGCAAGACACAACCCCCATACCAACCGGGACGAAATTCATTTTGGGAGACACGATGACAAAGAACCGAACCATCGGATCCCCGGCACTCCCATAGTTGATTGGGTTAAATTTCGCATTAGTACAAATTCGTGTACTTGCGAACATACATTAAAATTGCTTATGTTTTACGACATACTAATTAGTAATTTCCCTGAATACTTGGTATTTGAAAGTATATATCTTAATATTGGATTTAAATACGCATTTTCTATTTTAGGACCTCTTTCCCGTATTGATTCATCTATTGCCTGTAGATTCTTCGATACAACTCAAGGTAAACACATGTTAGAAAGTTATGACCCTTATGATATTTTGCCGGGCTATTCCCATTATATAAGAAATATTATACAAGATATAGAAAACAGAATATTATGATGTATTATTATGTTTTGAATACAAATGGCAATCTTAAAGTGAGTGCAACAAAACCGCCGATATCAGAAAATTATGTGACATTGCCTGTAAGGCTAAACCGTGCCAATTTAATAAAAAATATCGAAACAAAGCAAGCACGGCGTATTGCCGGAAAATCTCCAGATAATGATAATACCTGGCAAATGGTTATATTATTACTTGCATGTTCCGACTTATTAGGTGATAATTTTTCGCTGGAAAACATTGCTAATTATCTAAATAAAGAGTGTTGTTTAAGAAATAGTTTTGTCGAAATGATAATAAAAACAGCATTACAAGAGGAATATATAGTAAAAGCGGATATACAATGTGAATTTGACATAAAATGGCAGAATAAAATTATGGAACAAGTTGCTCGAATAGAGGAAAATATTTAATGTATTATTGCTATATTCTAATTAGGAGCAAACAAAATATATCGAAGTCCCAACTGGTAATATCTGTATTGCCTTGTGGGAATTGTGATGATGGTGCTTGCCCATGCAGCAGTGTATAAAATGCTCAATAATGGGCCACAAATAGCCCTTGTGGCCACGAGTACTGTATTAGGCATACTATCACCATGTCGGCCCTGGCTGGCGCCCCGACCTGTTTTGTATTTGCCATTACTCAGTGCAAATTGATGGGACACGTTTTTGATAATACGGATACAGACGAATTTTTTTCTTGACAAATGACAAGAAATATAGTATACTGTTTTTTAGACCTAAACAATAACTAGAAAGAAGAAATATTTCATTATGAAACAAAAAGTGGAAACTATTAAAAGCAGAATTGATTATCTTCGGAAACTCAATCTTCTGGCGGCGAAAAATGTCAAAACTATTAAATCCATCGGAATTAATATCCTGAAGACGGGCCGCGAACTGATTGCAGAATATCCCAAAGACAATGATGTTGTTGTTTCCGGTCGTAATATTATCGGCGAAGCAAATCGTCAATTTCTCCGAAAACGCAGTGCAGCCCCCGGGGGTCGCGCCATTGCTCTGGCTTATGCATTCACCCGCGGGAAACGATATAAAACAGTAGAGCCCAATACTGCCCAAATGGGCGTTGTTGCCCTGTCCGTTTCCATTGCCAGACTTGTTGGCGCCACTCCGGAATGTATCGTATTCTGGTTTGAAAGTGATAAAAACATGTACGAAATTATTCCGTTTGAACATCAGCTTACACAATTCAAGCAACTTGCCGTCAAAATTGAAACTGCTCAGGTTAAATTTGAGGTCACAAAACGTACATGGAAAAAAGCAAAGAAAAAATCTGAAGAAGATGAGGGTAACGAAGAATTAAAATCGCAGAAAAAGAAAAGTTACAAAAAATATCAAAACGCAAAATATAAGTTGGAACAACTTGTTGCAAATTATTTAAGAGCAGATATGGTTACCCCCGATTCTCTTTTCTCAGAATCTGAACCGGTTGACAAAGTTGCTCAAAAAGCAAAGGCAAAAGTTATTGACAGCTTAGTAACAAGAAATACAAAGGTTGCAAAGTAATGTCACACTCGATCAAACAAGTCAAAAAAGACAAATGGCAGATTTTTGGGCACAAACACGAATCTATTGTACAGTCTTATATTGTTATTGAAGACGATTACTGCCGAATTAGTATTATCGGCGGCAATCCAAAGCAGAAAAAGGATGTGAGGTGCGAATTAGATAAAAGTTCTGTCATTAGAGGCTATCTATCATATATTATGTATGCAATTCGCAAGCTCAATGATATGGAAAAAAAACTTGACAAAACAGGATAAAACAAAAATGATTGTGAGACTGTCCCCCAAAACTCTGCGGTCCTACTGTATGAGAGAAGATTTTATTGCAAAATATATTGAAACTTTTGGCAATACACAATATATTTTCCCTTGGGATATTGCTTCTCAATGTTTTTTTCTATCTTCTTCTTTCCCGGATATGATGGCAAAACTGCAATTACCTTTCCTGCCCATGGAGAAAACGAATTTAAGAGGGCTGCAAATTTACAATACTATCCTTAAAAAAATTAGAATTACAAAGTCAAGTTTGGAAAATTCGAGTTTTAGAGAATGTACTTTGCAAAAAGCTGTCTTTAAAAATTCCAACATGGAAAATGTAGACATGCAGAATGCCAACATAACTAATGCAATTTTTGATAACACCAATCTTGAAATGTCAAATTTTGATGAAGTAGAAGCCGACAACTCCGAATTTGATTTTTCAAATATTCGGTATGCCAGTCTTCATGCAGGCGGGTTTAACAATGCATCGTTTAGAAATTGCGATATTTCTTTTTCTGACCTTGGAAACGCAGTAGCTAATCGGTCAACTTTTGTAAAGTCATATATTAATAATAGTTCGTTTATAGGGACAAAACTTAATAATTTATGTATGCTAAATACCGATGCTGCTCAAAGTAATTTTGAACGTGCTTTCATTCTGGATGGCAACATAAAACAATCGTATTTCAAAAATGCTGATTTTTCATTCTCAACGTGTAACAGAATTTATTTTCAAGGTTGTGTTCTTCGAGGCGCTTCTTTTGAATCAGCTACTCTTAATGGGGCGAAATTTGAAAATGTAAATTTTCGTGATGCCAATTTTAATAAAGCTATATTGCGGCGTGCTATTTTCAAAAACGAGGATTTAAAGAATGCAGATTTTTCAGGTGCTGACTTACAATATGCAGATTTTAGCGGTGCAGACCTACGCAAGGTAATTTTTAACAGAACAAATCTCGCAGGTCTCCAATACAATAAATCCACTAAATGGTGGTAAAGCCGACTTACTTTTAGCTTCTAAAATACAAATGTTACATTATAATATATGAAAAAGAACCAAAGGCAAAAAGGACACTGAATAAAAAAAATCTTTTTTTGATGTTTTTTTCTTGACATTTTTTTTTCTTGTGGTATAGTTAGTCCAAGATTGATTGACAAACTACCTGAAAGGAACTGACAAATGAACGACATTGCAAAAAAAATTATCCCTTATACCTCCAACCTGATGGAAGATTTAACTTTCGGTGTTGAGCTTGAAATTTGTCTCCCCCGCAGTGCTAACCTTCGCGACATGATGAAGGATGCCGGCATCCCAAGAAACAAATTTAATTCCACTGCAGATTATAGCAGCCAGGACTATGATATATGGCAGGCCAAAAACGATTGCAGCCTGTCTTGTTCCTCCGGCTTTTTCAATATCGAAATTGTAAGCCCCGTCCTTTCCGGTACTGCTGACATTGAACTTGTCAAAAAAGTTATCGTATCCATCAAAAAATTCGGCGGTGAAGTTAATGAAACTTGCGGCGTTCATATCCATATCGGTTTTGACGGTCTTGTCAAACCCGGCAAGTCATTTAACGCGCCGGAACGCACCGCCCTTGTAAACAACCTTGCAGACATTACAGCGGAATTTGATCAGTCTCTTATGCTCATGGTTGAGCGGGACCGCTGGAGTCAGGCTTGCTGCAGACGCTACAAAGACTATTCGGAACACGAGACTTACGATATGAATCATCAACGCAGTAAACTTGCCTCCAGAGATTGTGCAGTTGCTTTCGGTTCTCACTCTCAGATTATCAACGCGAAACGTTTCCTGTCTAACTTCGAAAACAAACGAACCATTGAATTTCGCCTCTTGGAAGGCTGCCTTGACGAAAACAAAGTTGCTGCTTGGATCTGGTTCTGCCAGCGGTTTCTCCATCGTGCATTTAGCACCAAAGTTCGCGCAATCGGCCGCACTCGCAAATTTACTGACCTTCTGAGCTTCCTGCGCTGTGACCGTGCCGACGAAAAACGCGGTTTTGATCGCAACGAAACTACCAAGGGTTATGTGGACTGCCTTCGCAAACTTGCCAAAAAACACAACAGTAGCAAAACCCCTTATTATCGCGCACATTGCAACTTCCACAACTATGTGCGCCCGCCCAAAGCAATGATAATCAAAAATCTTGCAGCATAAAAAATAGGGCTTCGGCCCCACCTTAACGGAGAAAAAAAATGACAAACGCAACTACCAACCCTGAAATCATTTGCGCCGAAACAGTTAATGCGGACGTAACCGAATACAGTGTACGCCTTGACGGCAAGGATTATGGGTCTATGTACCAAAAAAATAATATGTGGTCATACGATCTTGACGCATTAAATGGCAAAACCAGCATAGTCCGCGTATTTGACAATCCTCTGGACGCCGCAAATGACACTATCCGGATCACCAACAAATTAAACGATGTATTCCATTTCATGGTCTAACCCCCCACAGGGGCTTCAGCCCCTAACAAGGAGAATGACTATGGAATATAAGAAATTGGGTTCATGTTGCGAAGCGTCACGGAATCGAGGTGATCCCATGATCCCAATATTCTCAGATGAAAAAGCGGTAAAACAGTGGGCAAGACGGGTATTTGACCCTTTTTTCTTGACATGTCGAAAATTTTATGTTATGGTATATCCATAACTTATAAACCTGTGATAATTTAACGGAGAAAATTTTGACAACATACTGGCAAGACTATACGCCCAATTTTATGGAAGATGTTGGGTTTGGTATTGAAATTGAATGTTTTATTCCGGACACAACAACAAAACGGGCTGTTCTGGAAAACGCAGGCATTGCGCCTGAAGATATTCATGACCGCTATGGCAATTACAATAAGTGGCAACTCGAAACCGATTGTAGTTTGAATTCAAAAAGAGGTTTTCTTAACACCGAATTTGTAAGCCCCGTCTTGCACGGTCAAGAAGGTCTCGAACTTGTTCGTAAGGTAATCCGCTCCATTAAAGAATCTGGCGGAGTTGTAACTAAAAGGTGTGGAATTCATGTCCATTATGGGTTCAAAGATTTTTTAAACCCCGGCATCGACACACCAATTAAAACTTCAGAGCGGGTGAAAATTTCGAACAATGTTGCAAACATGTTTACCGAATTTGACCAGTCATTTATGCTTATTGTTGCTAAGCATCGTAGCGAAGACTGTCATTATTGTACACGCAAAAAAGACTATTGCGAAGCGGATGGCAAAAGGGCCATTGATAACGCACAAAAACACTTTGAAAGTGACCGGTATGTTGCGGCCCATACTTCTCACGGCTGGGCCCTGAACCTCTATGCCCTTACTAATTGGTCTTGTACCCGTCCAACTGTTGAATTTCGTCTCCTGGAAAACTGTCTTGATGAAGACAAAATCGTCACATGGATCTGGCTTTGCCAAAGGTTTCTCCACCGGGCTCTTACCCATTCCACAAAGAAGTGCACTCGTACCCGCAAATTTTCAGAACTGATCAAATTTTTGGATTGCACATACAGCAATAAAAATAGAAATGAACAGACCGCCGGATTTGTAAATTATTTAAACAGAATGGCAAAAAAGCGTAGTTCAAGAGAACATCCATACAATGTTCCCCATTGCCATTTTGCAAACTATATCCGCCCCAAGAAATTCCGAACCATTAGAAGCGAAAGTTGTTAATTACCATAGAAAATGCAGGATTAATCGAAAAAATGGCCATTCATCTTGGCGCTACTGCTGACAAATTTTGGCCCGAGTGGGTCAAGTATGTTGCGGCCGAAGAAATTTCTATTGATATCGGTTTGATTGTATGTGGTCTTATGTTTTTGGCCGCGGGTATTTATATCGTGCGGGCAATTAAGAAAACCGGCGAATTCAGATGGAGTTCCAGACAATATGATATGTCCGAAGATATTGTTTTTTGGGTAATCATCTCCGGAATTTCTTTCTTGGTTTCTATGTTTCTGGTTTATCAAGCAGATATTGTACCTGCCATTGTGGCGCCGGGGGGATTTGCCTTAACAAAATTCTTGGCTCAATGTAAGCGATTGTAATACCGTAACTGCCCGGTGTAATTTATATTCCTTTTGATACTGTCTAAAACTCAAAACAAAAGCCCTACTTGTATTCATATAAGTAGGGTTTTTTGCTACAATATCGCGCTGTAAGCGCTCCACCAACAAAAAAGCATACTCAGCGATGGGTTTCGGTATAAAGCTCGATAGAATGCGATGTCCCTCCAACATTTCGCGCCCTATTCTATGGTCATCCGGGAACCCTATTAATCGGGCAACTTCACGCAACGTCATAGGACGATTTTTAATGGGATGGATAAATTTTGGATCCGAAGAAATGGTTGGCGCAGGCATGTAGCGGTCAAGTCTTATTGGCATTTGAGTTTTCAATATTTTGCCGTCACGCTCATGCCATATTGCCGGGCGTTTTTCAACATTGTAGAGTTTTTCGCCTTCTTTTAAAAGGGGTACTGATTCCCACAGTAATCTATATTTAAGTTGTTTCGCGGGTAATTCTGGTACAGCATGTCCATCCAAAAATATGCGGCCGACCTGTACGGCGCCGGTTTCTGATGGCAAGACGTCAACTAAATTTCTTATGAACGGATAAACTACCGGAATATCCTTTATCTGTTCAATTTCAAACGAATTTAATCGTGGTGATAATCCATTTTTGTTACCTATGATAATTAAATATTCAGCATTGATCGGACTGCCAACAGCCATAGCATTGACTTGTGCAATTGTCCATTTATATGAACTATTTAGACTATCAAACCAATCTGTCCAATATTTCGGATTATGTTTTGATGATATTCTGGCGGGAACTACAAATAAAATGTTTTCAGTTTTGAGCATGTTTGAGGCGACGTCAACTGCAAATTTCAGTTCATAGTTTTCCTGACGCCCGGTAGTATTCGGTTGTCCATAAACAACGTCATACTGTTCCCTGTGCGTTTCCAGGAATTCTGCCAAGTCAAAAAAATAAGGCACCCGGGTATATTTCATGTTTCGTTTAGCTGCTGCAATAATTCTTGAAAATTTTAATTTCTTCGTATTTTCATATACTGCATCTGTAGCGACGTCAAACCTCTCTGCTGTTATTCTGAGAGATTGCGAATAACAAAATATCCCGAGTGCCTTCATATTACTCGCTTAATACTTTTAGCAAAATTTCATCCATGTCTTCTTCTGGCTGCTTTATAATGGTTGAAATAAATTCCGGAGTACATGAATATAATGGCTGTCCGCATACTGTAAATGAACTTGCCTGTGTTAGCGACACCCACTGGCCGACTTTCAGATCAGCGCCAACCAGATTGCCCTCTCTATCTTTTGTTTTGGCTACGTTGGGTCCAATAGATACAATTTCCATAATTTGTTGCATAAAATTTTTCAATCTTGTTTCGGCAATCGAACCGGGCAACAAAATACTGCCAGCTTTCCCAAGGGATTCTTTGGGCGGAGCATAGTTCAATTTTTTGGTAATAACATAACGATATCTTGCAGCAGGAATAAGTTTTTCCGGTAAACCGTCTTCCTCTAAAGATTTAATCATATCTTCTCGTGACTTGTCTTTTTCCTCTAATGCTTCAATTTGAGCAGAAGCTGAATCGTAACTCGGGCTAGTAATAATTTTTGACATTATCTGTCTCCTATGTTAATTATATTGTTAACCACACGCACTAAAGCCACAACTTGGGCATTTCATGCATTTCTCTTCATAAACTAAACGGCCATTACATCCCTGATTGGGGCAAAGCGGTCTAATTATATCGTATACTTCTTTAGGAACATCTTCTTTTTCAGCACCAGAATACCTTTCTGATAATAACTGTTTAAGAATTCTGGAAATTTGATACGAAAAATCCATTCCGGACGACGTCTTATCAAACTGCTTAATCAGTTTATCAAGTGGATAGCCATGTCTCAACAAAATACTTGCAAGTCTCATTGACAGGTTGCGCAATTTAAATGATGATGCATGCCCGCTAATCTCTGTTCCGAACTTAACAAATAATTCAATAGGATAATTGTCAAGTAAAGTGGTAATTAGATATACCTCATCACGTTCATTTTCAGGTAATTCTGGGTCTCTAAAACGAAATACCTTTGCTTCATCTTGAGTTGTCAATGAAACTCGTGGTGGTTCTTTTGGTACTACTCGCGATGGTTCATTAGTCTTTGTAAGATTAATTATTTGTGTATATTTTGAACCGTCACGATAAATGGTCAAGCCTTTGCATCCCGAATTATATGCGTCTAAATATGCCTTTATAATGTTCTCTACAGTAGCATCATGAGGCATATTGATAGTTTTGGAAATGCCATTATGAATAAATTTTTGGAGTTCTGACTGCATTAAAACGTGTCCCTCAACTCCAATATCCTGACTTGCCTGAAAAAACTCCGGCAAATTGCTTTTCTCAATTTTTATAGTACCATCGTGAATTTTTTCAATATCTAATCCCAAAACAGTTTGTGCATATTCTTCAACTACTCTCGGCATATACATTTTAGAAACATATTCCGACTCGCCTTTGTCAGTAGTTTCTACGTGTTTGCGCTCAAAAGGCTCCAGACTAGTAAGCGGTTCGCAACCAGAAGAATTAATAGAATCACAAATATAAGACGTTGTGCCTGTAGGCATCAAGAAAGTAGTATGAGCATTTCTAATACCGAATTCTTTAATTCTATTAATAAGTGATAACCACTGTTCTAATGGCAGATTTCCGTAAAGACACATATCGGCCAAAAAGTCATTATATCCTCTAAATAACTTTTCATAATGCGCCCGCGTTTGCTGAGTATTCGGGCCGCCGTCAAATTCTTCTCCAAAATCAAGAGTAGTAAGATCCCATTTTGAACCCTTAAATGCAGGAAATGCTCCACTATATTGTAAGTCGTTAAATTTGTCTGACCACGGAACTAATTTTCCGACTGCTGGAAGTGATGGGAAATTAGCATCGCGCGTACCCGAAGATTCCTTTTGAATTTCGATTGATTCCAACTTATTGTTATAAAGGAATGGATCACTACTTGTAGCATCATAAAACAACTTATTTGTATTATATTTTTTCATTGCACCAAAAACGGCAAGATCATTTTCTTGATTATCTTTGGCAATTGATACGGATTCATCCATAGACCAATATGTAACACGTTCTGTTAATTCACTTGCAAACTTTCTGCCAGCGTAGCTTTCATACTGAAGTTTTAAGTAAATAAGTACATTTGCAAGGCCGAAATAACCTAACCCGAGAGGACGTGAAGCCAATGTAACAACTTTTGATTGTTCGTTGGGCAACTTATTAATGCTTACAACACGATCAAGCGCGCTAGTCATCAGCCTAGTCGTATTTTCGAGTTTTTCCCAATCAACAGAATAATTCCAATCACCTTCACGCTTTTTGATATGGTTATTTAGATTAATTGAACCTAGATTGCAAGTGGCATAAGCCATACCAAAATGCTCGCCACAGGGATTTGGATTTCTAATGACGCCCATGTTGCTTACATAATTATATTGGTTTACTCTATCTACAAAAACAATACCCGGATCACCGACCTCCCAAGCTGCCTTGGCAATTGCAGCAAAAACATCTCTTGCCTTGTAAATTTCATAAATTTTTTTATCCCAATGGGTACACCAAAGCCCTTCTTTCACTTGTCTAACAACTTTGCCCCCGTGGAGTCCACGCAGCCTAAGAGCTTCTCTCTCACTAATAAAAATCCAATTGTTTGGTGTAATGTCGGAACCATCGGTATAATCACTTAAACAAGTTACCCACTGATCATCATCCGTACTACCCTCTAAATTCAAAATATCGAAAAAGACGTCGGGTGCAGATACGCTAAAATTCAAATTTGAGAATTTTTCATAGTCGCCTTTTTTCTGGGCATTAGTTTTACTCCAGATAAAACTCATAATGTCCGGATGATCTAGCCTTAAAAGGCCCATCTGTGCCGCTTTACGGATTCCGCCGCCCTGAACCGACATACCAGCAGCATTAAAATTTTCCATAAAACTGAGGGGACCTGTGCTTATCCCTTGAGTACTTTTAATTGGATCTCCGGCCGGCCTTAATGTTGAATAATCAATTCCAACACCGCCACCCTTTTTAAACGTCATAGCAGACATTTTCACAGAATCAAAAATACAATCCATGGAGTCTGCTATTGGGTATTCAAAACAGGAGGACAACATGCCTAATCTAGCCCCAGCATTAATAAGTGATGGAGTTGCCAAAATAGCGTCTCTATTGAGAAACATTTCCAAAACAGCTCGTCTAATAGCAGTATCGCTCTTTAGCGGGAAAAGAGCATTTACTACTCGCCTATTTAGCTTTTCCCAGTTTTCATCTTTTAGATAATAACGTTCGTTAAGAATATTTTCAACATGTGGCTCCAGAATAATTTTAGCCATGACGTCCTCCCCATCGTACGCTCGTACTAAATCGCGATTTTCTAGGGGTGCTATATCTCACAATGTGTACGTCATTGCCATATTCTGTATACAAAAATTTTCTTAGATCATTTAAAAGTTGAAAACTTTCCTGATGATTAAGGGCGTCAAGACGATTCGAAATGGGATCATATAACTTAAATTCAACTACAGTTTTGTTGTCCTTAATGTCATAACTTGATTCCCCTTCTATAATACGTGGGCCTAATATTTTTTCAAATGTGCCAACTTCATAAATGCCGGAGCGCTCACCGCGTTTAATAATCGCAGCCCATCTAGTTGCCTGTATCATGTCTTTATTGTAACCAAAATGCGAGGCCAATAATGCAGCCTGTCGTGGTGACGGAGCATTTTTAGCTATAGTAACCAATTCTGTACCTATGATCTTTGATACCATCTCTGATAATTCATCAATTGTAGGCTCTCTACGTTCATCTGATGTCATTCTTTTTTTCTCCTTATTTAATAATCAGTATATAACTATATTCGTACGTAAAAAGGCGCGTTGCAAAAAATGCAACATGCCTTTTTAAGATTACTATATAAATAACTAGTTAAAAATCAAAATTTACATAAATAATGCCGGTTATTTCCCCCGCTTCATGCGCGGCACCGGCACGATGCCCAGGGCAAGACAGGCGGCGATAATCTCGCGGCAGCCGTACCAGGAATCAGCGACAAAGTAGCTTGCCTGAAACCCCTTTCGCACAGCACGGCGCAGCATGGCTGCAACCTGCTTGATCTTGGTGTCAAACGACTCTCTCCAGCGCTGCGCAGTGGTGCCGCGCCCGTCCTTCATCGCCCGACGCAGACCCTGCCGACCTTTGCTGCTGATGTATATCTGCTCGTCGAGGGGCAGAAAACCCTTGTCAGATACATGGCCAAGAGTCGTCACCTGCTGACCCCGCACACTGCGCTTCTCAAGATGATCGTAATGAAAACTCACCCCTTCCATCTTTTTTCCACGACGTTGTTTCACTGTGTCATCGGCCACGAATGCGCTCATGGCGGGCTCGTCATATCCGCCGTTGCGATATACCGCCAGGGCCACCCAATGCTGTAGAGTGCGCCATGACAGATCCTCACGCTTGAGGAAATCGTAGAGCGCGTCCTTGCCCGCCTTGAGAAAGCTGCCCAGCGATTCAGAGCAGAACATCCGTAGTGATCGCTGGCCCAGAAACGGCCACATGACAAAAGAGAACAGCAACTGCGGCAGAGCATGACCGCTACGTTTGCTGAACCCGGCTTTCGATGCCAGAGCATTCAGATTCAACCGGCGTGAAGATTCCACCAACTCGTTGTCGGCAAGAAAATTCTTGGCTTTGGCGGCATCTGAAACCGGAGTTGGCAAACAAACGGCTTGCGTGGTATGCTTCATAGTGCTTCTCCTTGGTGGTAAGTTATCCGTGTGTGCTACACGCTTACTATAGACCCTTGGAGAAGCATTTTATTCAGTTATTTCAAGAGCTTATGTGCTTTTTACGAACCCCGAAACTTGAGTCATTATTCATCCGGCTTTGGGGAAGCTCAGCAACAAATCCCGGTAATATTCATATTGCTTTTGGCGCAATTCAATTTCACGGGGTAAACCTTCACTGATGGAGTTGGTTAAGGCATCGAACTTATCCAGGATTGCGACGATGCGCGCTTGTTCGGCGAGCGATTTTGCAGGATCATCTGGATACGGAATGGGCATTTTGACTTTTTTCAATACATTGGCATTAAATTGTGGTTGCCCCCCCTCCAGATACTAAATTATTAGCTTGATACCAAAAAAAATCACTTTGTGCAAAGTGCCAATAAAATTTTGGATTGATAATTTTTTCGTCTAAACTTAATTTAATTAAGAATCCTGCGTAAATCGCTGGGTAATCCTCTTCAAAAATCATTGTTTTTCCGTATGTTGCTCCTGTTCGGGCCATTAGCAAATCATTATTTTTCAGAATATATTTTTCATTGTCATCAGAAATATCAACATATTTTGCCTTAGTTGCCAATAGCTTTCCATTGATGTTGATATCTGAAATTCTGACAAATCTTGCGTTTCCAGAATCTTGAGCTTTTGCTACATAGCCATATGTAAATCCACCAAGCTCCCCCAACGTCTTCCACTCAACCACACCTTCTTCAAACGTCAACAACTGATCTCGATAGTAGTTGTATTGTTTTTTGCGGGCTGTAAGCTCCGCTGTAGGCTCCGCTGTAAGCTCCGCTGTAAGCTCCGTGAAGGTATCAAGTACCTTCACGATTTCGGACTGGATTTTGAGGGATTTTTCTGGATTTTCAGGGCATGGGATGGGGATGTTGAGTTTCGCCATATCAGTTGCAGAAACATCAATAACTTTCGTGCCTTTTGCAAATTTCCTTTTTTGACTTGCAAAATGAGATGTTTGCGTAAAATAGGCAAAATATTTACCTGCAATTAAACTAGATGGCTTAAATATTGATGCGTGCCCACCCGTAACTGCCTGTTCTTCACCAAGGTAAACAACGGCTTTACCGACATCTTCCATATTTTCGCTTGTGTTCGTGATAACGACATCGCCTTTATCTACTTTCTTCAGTCTTTCAGCTGTTTCAGAAGAAACGAAAGAAATTGTTTTGGTCGTATATGTGCCGTAATAAGTGTAAATCTGTCCATAATGGATAGCTGGCACACCTGATTCTATAAAGTCTGATTTGGGTAAACCATTACCACGAACTAACTCACCAAGCTCCCCCAAAGCCTTCCATTCCACCTCAACACCATCTAGCAGCTTTTCCATAAAGCTCATATTACTCATGGTCGTCCTCCTGACTATGATCAGGCAGATTCAGCATCGAACCATCTTTTACATTCAAGGGGGAAACCACCTTTTTCCCTGTTTTGGCCTCCAGTTCCAATCGTGCGTTTCGGGCGACCTCCCCACCTTGCCAGGCAACCTGCTTGTGCTCCTGAAATGAGTCCGGATCGGTCACTTCGGAAATTTCCCTGGTGGAGAGTTCAGCAAGCATGTTCAGCACCAGTTCTTTGTTGGTCATATTATCGCGCAGGTTTTCCTTCTTCAATCCCTTGAATTTTTTGTACTCTCTGGCCGTCTTGTCTGCCCATGTTTTATAGATAATATCGGTGAGTGCGGCAAACTGTACTCCTTCCTCCAGACCATGCTTTTTCCATTCATCGGTGAGTTCTTTACGGATTTCTATGGATTTCAATCGCTGGTTGATCCAGTTGTCCGAATAGCCCAGGCGTTTGTAGTCTCTCATCGCCTGTTCAATCGAGAGTTCCGGATCCTGAATCTGGTCGATACGTTCGCTGGCCACCTCTGCCATCCACAGCTTGAACGGCTCAGCCTTAGGTGAAGGAATGGACTGGATCAGGCGGAAAAGCTGCTCGGTATCGGTGCAATCGGTTTTTCGCATCTTGCCGTCAGCCGCCTGCATTTTGAAAGCGTGACAATCTGTCACGGTTTGATTTCCCTCTTTTTTCAGGCGTTCCTTGAGTTTACGCCAATACGCTGCTGGATTCACGCTGTCCGTTAATACGGCAACCACGTCAACTATGGAGAAATACCACTCTTCCGTTTCATCATCCCATAATGAACGAATCTTGCGATCTTCAAAAACTTTTAGAACCTCTTTTTTGCTCATGCCGCTTACTCATCGCCTTCAATATCCGCCACAATGACATCAATATCCGTACGAAGCCGGTCAATTTTTTCGACAGTCGTTTTTATCTCGGCATTAAGCTCGGTAATATCAATCACTTCACGGGTGCCTTTGGGTTCCACATAGGAGCTAACCGACAGAGTATAGTCGTTAGCAGCAATAGTCTCGAATTTTACAGACTTTGCTACATGATCCACATCCTCTTTGCTGTCGAACATGTTCATAATATGCTGGATGTGGTCATCAGTGAGTATGTTATGATTGGTTTCTTTCTTAAAGAAATCCTCACCGCTGGCATCAATAAACTGGGTGTCGGTGTCGGTTTTGTGTTTGGACAGAACAAGAATGTTTACGGCGATGGTGGTGCCAAAAAACAGATTGGGTGCCAGCGAGATTACCGTTTCCACATAGTTGTTATCCACCAGATATTGACGGATTTTCTTTTCCGCGCCGCCACGGTAAAAAATACCGGGGAAGCAAACTATCGCCGCACGTCCTTTGCTGGATAAATAGCTTAGAGCGTGAAGTACAAAGGCAAAATCAGCTTTGGATTTTGGGGCCAACACACCCGCTGGGGCAAAGCGGTCATCGTTAATCAGGGTTGGGTCACCGCTGCCAACCCATTTCACTGAATATGGTGGGTTGGAGACAATGGCGTCAAAGGGTTTATCATCCCCAAAATGCGGATCGGTCAGGGTATTGCCCAACATCATATTAAACTTGTCGTAGTTAATGTTATGCAAAAACATGTTCATGCGCGCAAGGTTAAAGGTGGTGTGATTGATCTCCTGCCCAAAAAAACCGTCTTCAATGATGTGGGCATCAAAGTGTTTTTTGGCTTGCAACAGCAACGAGCCGGAACCGCATGCGGGATCATAAATCTTATTGACACTGGTTTGCTTGTGCATGGCCAGTTGAGCAATCAGCTTGGAAACGTGCTGCGGAGTGAAAAATTCTCCACCGGATTTACCTGCGTTGGCGGCATAGTTAGAGGTTAAAAATTCGTAGGCATCGCCAAACAGGTCGATTTGGCTATTTTGAAAGTCACCAAAATTAAGCCCTGCCACTCCTTTTAGCACTGCGGTTAAGCGGAGGTTTTTATCTTTAACGGTATTGCCCAGGCGGTTACCGGTGGTATCAAAATCGGCAAACAGGCCCTTGATATCGACTTCCGAAGGATGGCCATTAGCTGAACTTTCAATTGATGCGAATATTGCGGCTAGATCGGTATTCAGGTTTTCGTTCGTATTTGCACCTGACACAATGTTGGCAAACAACTGGCTTGGGTAAATAAAATACCCTTTGGTTTTGATGGCATCATCTTTGATGTCGTCGGTGATAACATCATCTGAAAGCTCGGCATAGTTGATGCTTTCATCGCCTTCAATGTAGCTCGAAAAATTTTCACTAATGAAGCGATAAAACAGCGTGCCTAACACATACTGCTTGAAATCCCAGCCATCCACTGAACCACGAACATCATTGGCAATTTGCCAGATTTGTCGTTGCAGTGCTGCTCGCTGTTGAGTACTCGTCATTTATGAACTCCTGCATCTGTTATTCTCTTGTTGATCTTGCCTGCTGCATAGTAGGGATCCGGGGCACCAGCCAGATAGCAGGATCCCGCACTGGCCGGAATGGAGCGCCTAAACTCCACATCGCCGTCGAACTTCACATCGGCGGCATGGGCCGCCGGGAAGGTCACATCATCCTGGAAGGTCATGTGGCCAGTGAAGGTATCACCGCCCTTATTGGCAAGCAGGGCATCAGCCTGCTCACGGGCATCGGCCTCAGCCCCAACGGACTGATTGATGGTGTTTACCAGGGCCGCATCGGCCTGCTCACGGGTATCGGCTTCGACGGCCACGGCATTCACTCGATCATCAACCTCATCGGCCAGATCTGTGGCCAACTGTACCAGGGTCAGGGCGCTATTCCAGCCATTACCAGCCAGATCGGTGCTTTTGGGGACGGGCACGGAATTGACCAGCTTATTCTCGGACCAGGTAACGCCGCCGGGAACCATGGTGGCCTGGGCGAGCAGAATGGTGTGTTCCGGCTGGGCGGGATATTGGGGCGTTTCGGCCGGAATACCCTCAATAACCGCATAGGCGGCCTGCGGAGCCGGTACAGAGGTCTCGTACATGTACTGGCATACAATGAGGTCTTTACGGCTGTATGTGGCGTCCCCGACCGGCGGCGAGACTGATACCGGGACATCCTCTTCGATCCGGGCACCTTCGGCGGTCATCAACACACCGGGGGGCGATGGTGCCATCCACAGCCACGGTTAAGCCGGAATACACCCCAGGAGGGATGATATCAACAAACTTGCGGTTGAGGTTGGCGCTTGAGCGCTCACCGCGTTTAATAATCGCAGCCCATCTAGTTGCCTGTATCATGTCTTTATTGTAACCAAAATGCGAGGCC
>Ga0222667_1000388_pt1 | contig 20943 bp, 19 predicted proteins | sample AntAcemetagen657_FD_179854 | JGI IMG/M metagenome (GOLD analysis project Ga0222667, IMG submission 179854) | Saline water microbial communities from Ace Lake, Antarctica - #657 | ecosystem: Environmental > Aquatic > Non-marine Saline and Alkaline > Saline | place: Antarctica: Ace Lake... | reverse complement strand
ATAAGAGGTGGAAAACCAATTCCAAGGAACATGATGGGTGATGAAGGTATTGCCTGTGTACATTATGGAGACATTCACACTTCCTCCGATTTATCTATTAAGGTATTTGAGTCATATGAAAAAATACCAAAGATAAAAAATTATAAATTCTCTAATAGCGACTTACTCCATAATGGAGATATAGTTTTTGCAGATGCTTCCGAGGATTATGAAGGTATTGCCAAATCGATAGTAATAAATAATTCAAAGAATTTAGAAATAATTGCTGGGTTACACACGGTTGTAGCTAGAAGCAAAGATAGTCAAGTTGATAATGAATTCAAAAAATATATATTTTTAAATTGGTTAAGCAGAAAACAACTCATGTTTTTTGCTCAAGGAATATCAGTATATGGGATTAGCAAAACAAATATTGAAAACACAATAGTTGTGCTCCCCACTTTACTTGAACAACAAAAGATTGCTGAAATTTTGTCAACATGGGATTATGCTATCGAGTTGAAGGACAAATTAATTGACACCCAAACTCAGTTGCAGAATGCTGTTATACAGCGTATAAAGCGTGGAAAGTTGGAGATTAATGTAAATTCTAGTAAATGGGAAAAATATAGGCTTAAAGAGATTTTTGGAGTTAGAAAAAAACGTTTTTTCATATCTGAGCATCTTCCTCTATATTCTTTCACAATTCAAGAAGGGGTTTCACCAAAAACAGACAGGTACAATCGAGAATTTCTAGTTGTTGGAAAGAAGCAATATAAGATTACAAAATATAACGATTTGGTATATAATCCTGCAAATTTAAAATATGGTGCTATTTCTGTAAACAAGAACGAAAAAGATGTTTTGATTTCTCCTATTTATGAAACTTTATTTATTAAGGATACTAAAAAATACAATATTGATTATTTTAAGTATTTTTTAACATCATCTGAAATGATTAAGTATTATAAATCTAAGGTTGAAGGAACACTTGTAGAAAGATCTGCAGTTAAAGTAGATGCATTTTTATTGTTTTCGTTTTCAATACCATCATTCGAAGAACAAAACCAAATAGCAAAAATACTAGATACACTTTCTGAGAATATTCAACTGTTAAAGAATGAGCTTGCTCAACTAGAACTTCAAAAAAAAGGATTAATGCAACAATTATTAACTGGGAAAATTAGAGTGCAGTGTTAACTGCATTCTATCTCAGTATTAGGAGTGGTAAATTATGAATCATTTAGGATATGATGAAATGAATATTTCTCAAATACCAGCTTTAGAAGTCTTGAGAAAACTTGGATATCAAATATATCGAAAAGAAGACTCTGAGGTTGTTAATAATCAGCTAAGAGAAAATCTATATGGCGTTATTCTGAAACCTGTATTGAGAGAGCAATTGAGATTAATAAACTCTTATGAATTCAAAGGGATAATTCATCCTTTTTCTGGTGCAAATATTGAGAAAGCTCTACTCGATATTGATACGCCATTAACAGATGGCTTAATAAAAACAAATGAAAAAATATATGATGCTCTTATGTTGGGAAGAAGTTATGAAGAGAATATATCAAGTGTAGATGGAAAAAGATCTTTTAACATCAATTACATTGATTTTGAAAATCCCGAAAATAACGTGTTCCATGCTATCGAAGAATTTTCAGTAGAAACTGAAATTGGACAAAGTACTGCAAGACCAGATATTGTTTTATTTGTCAATGGAATACCATTTGCAGTAATTGAGTGCAAAAAAGCGTCTATTTCTACACAGCAAGGAATAAGCCAGATGATTAGAAATCAAGGGCAAGATTACATTCCAAATCTATTTAAATTTATTCAAATAGTCATGTCTACAAATAAAAACGAGACTAAGTATGCAACTGTAGGCACTCCATTAAAATTCTGGAGTATTTGGAAAGAAGATCAATCGACAGAAGGTTATACATGGTTTCATAATCAACTTGGAAAAGTTGTTAATGAACGAATTCCAACAATACAAGATAAAAACATAGTGTCTATATTTCATCCTCAAAGAGCTTTAGAGTTGATGCATTATTTTATATTGTTTGATCGTAATGCGAAAAAAATCGCTAGATATCAGCAGTTTTTTGCTATCAAGGAAATTCTGAAGACTGTTAAAGAAGAAGATAAAAATGGAAATCGTCAATCTGGTGTAATATGGCATACACAAGGATCAGGTAAATCATTAACTATGGTTATGTTTGCAAAATACCTTTTACATGATTTAGCGAGCATTCACCCACAATTAGTAATTGTAACTGATAGAATTGAGCTTGATTCTCAAATTCATAAAACATTTAACCATTCAAGATTGAAAGCTGCAAGAGCAACAAGTGGTAAAAATCTTGTTGATTTAATTCAAGATAATAAAGCAGATATAATAACGTCTTTGGTTCACAAGTTTGACACTGCATCTAAAAATCAAGAACCCATAAAGAATAAAAATGTGTTTGTTCTAGTAGATGAATCACATAGGACTCAATATGGTGAATTGCATATTAAAATGAAACAAGTGTTCCCTAATGCTTGTTATTTAGGTTTCACTGGAACACCACTCATGAAAAAAGATAAAAGTACAATGCGTAAATTTGGAAGAATGATACACAAATACACGATTAAAGATGGTGTTAACGATGGTACGATCGTTCCTTTACTTTATGAAGGAAGATATGTAGAGCAAACTGTTAATAGAGCTGCAATTGATAAACGTATAGAAATGATCACTAGAAATCTAAATGATAAGCAAGCGGTAATGTTAAAACAAAAATGGGCTAAATTCGAAAATATCGCTTCTTCAGAGCAAAGAATTAGATTGATCGCCGATGATATCTACGTACATTTTACTAAGTTTTACCGTGGTAATCATAAGACGCCTTTTAATGCAATATTAGCAACTCATTCAAGATTTGATGCAATTAGATATAAAGAAGCTTTCGATGAATTTCACGATTTTAATACAGCTGTTGTCATGTCTCCTCCAGATCAAAGAGAAGGATATGAAGAAGTTGATGAAGAACCTAAAGATAGAGTATTGAAGTTTTGGAATAAAACTATGATTGGGTATAGTGATGCTCAACAATATGAAGACACAGTCAAAGACGAATTTGTTCATGGAGACGACTTAGATCTTTTAATCGTGGTTGACAAGTTACTTACAGGATTCGATGCTCCTAGAGCAGCTGTTTTGTACGTAGATAAACCAATGAAGGAACACTCTCTACTGCAAGCAATAGCTCGTGTAAATAGAATCTATGATGGGAAAGATTATGGACTGATTGTTGACTACAGAGGGTTAATTGAGGAACTTGATTCAGCGCTAAAAACATATTCCGGATCGGGATTAGAAAACTTTGACGCTGACGATATTCAAGGGGCATTAGTAGATGTAATATCTATTGTTGGAAAACTACGAGAAGCTTATTCACAACTTCTAGATATTTTCAAAAGTATAAGAAATCATCGGGATAAAGAAGAGTATGAATTAATACTAGAAGATGATGAAATTAGAAATGACTTTTATAATTCTTTATCTGCATTTGGTAAATATTTAGGGATAGCTTTGGAATCCGAACATGTTTATGAAGCGGTAGGAAATGAAGAAATTGATACACTCAAGAAAGAACTGAAATATTTTCAAGAGCTTAGAGCATCGGTTAAACTACGCTATTCCGATACAATTGATCATAAAGAGTATGAAGCTAAAATGCGAAACTTGATGGACACATATATTGCAGCAGAAGATGTAATGTTAATCACTGCTCCGGTTGACATTTTAAATAAAACAGAATTTGAAGAAGAAATAAGCAAACTTGGATCTTCAAGAGCTAAGGCTGATGCAATTCGTACAAGATTAACGAGAAGAATCAATGAAAAGTATGAGGAAAATCCAGCATATTATAAAAAGTTTTCTGAACGTATTCAAGAGATCCTGGATGAGTATAAACTTAGAAGAATAACAGATGCAGATTACTTAACAAGATTAAATAAGGTTCTATCTGATTTCAGACAAGGGTACTCTGGCACAGTCTATCCAAATAAGATTCATAATCACGTTCATGCACAAGCATTTTATGGAGTTGTTAAAGAAGCACTTGATGCATATAGTGAGTTCAGTACAAAATTTGATAATGATAGCTATTGTGACATGTTAGCGGAACTATCTATTGTAATTGATGATGTGATTGAGAAAAATAGCAAAGTAGATTGGCACGATAATCTGGATGTACACAATAGAATTACAATTGATTTAAATGATCTTTTCTACAACTTTAGGAAAGACAACTTCCCAAAATTATCATTTACCATAATAGATGAAATTATTAATACAATTAAGACAGTAGCATTACGAAGATATTAGGTGATAAAAATGGAAAAACATAAAGTTATGTATTCTAAGAGAGAGATTTGGTTTAACCTAGAATTTAAGGAAATTAAGAATTTTAATATCAGTGTTAAACCAGATTTATCAGTGTATGTATCTGCTCCTTTATTTGCAGATATAGAAAAAGTGTATGATTTTGTGAAAAGTAAAGCTTCTTGGATTACCAAGAATGTAAATGCATTCAATGAAACCAAGTCATTAGAAGTAAATGAAAGAGAATACGTTAATGGAGAGACACACAAATATTTAGGAAGACAATATCGATTAGTAGTTGAACAAGCATATGAAAAAGAATTTGTTACAATGAAGCCAGGGTACATAACAATCAATGTTAAGAAAAAGAATAATTTAAAAAGAAAGCAAAACTTACTTAACGGATGGATGAAAGCACGGTCTAATATTGTTTTTAGAGAAGCTTTAGACTCAATATACCCAGTAATCGCAAGTGATGTGATACCAAAACCTGAAATCGAAATCAAAACAATGAAGAAGAGATGGGGATCATGTTTAAGAAGTAAGAATCGCATTATTCTTAATTATGAGTTAATCAAAGCACCAAAGCATTGTATTGAGTATGTTGTTCTTCATGAGTTGGTTCATTTCATACACAGAAATCACGATCAAAAATTTTATAATAAGCTTACAGTTCTTATGCCAGATTGGAAACAAAGAAAAGCTATTTTAGATGAAGAAATTGTTTTATTTGTATAAAAAAAGGGGAATAAAAATGCATATTAAAAGAATATTAGTTAAAAATTTTAGAGGAATAAATGTTGAAATCAATGATTTACGAAAAGATTTTTTAATTATGGGAAGAAATGATACTGGAAAGTCGAATTTGTGCTATTCCATAAGAAAATTACTTGATTTCGAAATTAGAAAGAACCCACTTTGCATAGAAGATTCAAGTAATTCAAATGGAGAAGATATTTTCATTCAAATAGAATTTGATGTAAATACAATAAGCATTGCAAATAGAACTAAAATTGCACACTATATAGATAGAAAGGACGAATACGAGACTTTCACAGTGACATTTGAAGCCAAATTTAGTAAAATTACACAATTTTATGATGAAATTATATATTTCGGGACAATTGATAAATCAAAGGAATACGGGACAAATAGACCCAACGACCTTGACAAAGTGTTAAATCTAATATATATAAATCCTAATTACAATATTGAGAGAGAGAAAAGTAGATTTTTCAAATATATTCAATTAAAAAGAATAGATGAAAATGAGGCTTTAAGTGAAGATATTAAACAAAGCGTTGCAAGTTTAAACGAAATGATTTCAAAAGATGAAAATATAGATGCCATTAAGAGGGATATTAATTCTCAAATTGGATTTGATTCCATTTTTGAAGAAATCACTTTTGCAATGACAAGTAACATTAATATTTCAAACATATATAAATCACTGGAAATCATTCCTAAAATTAACGATGAAAAAGATTTGAATAACATAGGTGATGGAAAGAGTAAAACATTGTCTATGCTACTTCAAAAGATGTCATACGATGAAGATAAACAAAGAATTTTTATATTAGAAGAACCAGAAAACCATTTGTATCCTCTACTACAAAAACATTATGCATCTCTGGTGAATACCTTAGGAATGGATCAAGTTATTTATACAACTCACTCTCCTTATATAGTCGATTTTAGAAAAATGGATCAAATTATTAAATTGATTTCTATAGCAAACGAAAATGGTGACAAACAAATTGTTCATAAGACTATAAATGTATCTTCTGAAGATTATAAAATTTTTGGATATCTGATGAATGAAGAAATAGCAGAAATGCTATTTTATGACAAAGTATTATTAGTTGAAGGACTTAGTGAAAAATACTTTTATAATGCATTAACGATTATGGATAGTAGTTTTAGAGAGTTTCTAGCTAAAAATAAAATGGGCATATTTAATATAATGGGAGTAGATTTTTCACCGGCTAAAATTTTACTTGAGAAACTTGGAATTGTGGTGTTTATTAAGACTGATAATGATATATTTAAAGTTCCAAAAAAAAACTTAAAGCGCTATGCTGGTTATGATCGAGGATTATCATGTTTAAATGAAAATTCATTAATTCAATTAAAAACCTTGCTAAATGTTGATTCAATAACTAAAGATCTATTCAGGTTTGAATTTGATATGGAAAACAATCCGGAAATCGAAAAATATGGACCGGAGCTTCAAAAGATATTCTCTGAAAGCGGAATATACATTTCATTGGGTCATGAGGGGTTTGAAGAAGACTTTCTGCATTTTATAGGAGAACAGAGCATGGATGCAAACGACCTAGACTACCTAAAAAAAGCTAAATTGAAAAACCTGCATGTTTATGTTCAAGAAAACAATGTAAGTCTAGGAATCAATGATAAAAATAAAGATTCAATATTAGTTAGGTTTATGGACCATGAATATTAGTAATGAATTATTTGAACAATTGATTGGTCAGCAAAATGTAATTATAAATTCAAAAGAGAAAAAAATAGTAGTATCAGCTGGACCGGGATCCGGGAAGACGTATACAATTGTTAAAAGAATTTCAGTAGAATTAAAATCCGTACATGATTATCAGGGTGTTATAGCATGTTCATTTACTAAGGAAGCGTCAAAGCAATTGGAAGAAAAATTAGACATACTTACAGATAAGAAATCATCATTCATTGGTACTATTGATGCATTTATTCTTACTGAAATATTCGACTTATTTAAGAATAGATTCATTAATTTTTTAGGCAAAACTAATTGTATAGAAAAATTGGATATCTCATTACCTTTAACCGATTCAGAATCAAATAAATTAACGAAAACAGGTATAACAGATTGGAATAAGTCTGCTTTATCTCGATATAGTGATACATGGATAAGTAATTTCATAGAAGGTAAATATGAAATATCTTTTCCAGCATACAAATATGCAAGCTTCATTATAATGAAAATGGATATAGTTAGGGAATATATAAAGAATAAGTATACTACAATATACATTGATGAAGCACAAGATATGAATGATTTTCAACATTTATTTCTTAGAACAATTATTAGTAATTGTGATCTTAATTGTGTGTTGATTGGTGATAAGAATCAGTCTATATATGAATTTCGTGGAGCGAGACCCAACCTTTTTATTGATTTAAAAAATCAAGGATATACTGAATTTGCTATTAACATAAGCGTTAGGTGTCACAAAAGTATTCTTGACTATTCTAATATTATTGCTGATGATAAATATAAAATAGAAAGAAACTCTGAAATTAATGTGGTAATTGATTACTCTCCCACAATTGATAACTTAGAAAATAAAATAGACTCAATTATGATTTTATGCGATACTAATCAAATGGCAAAAGACTTCTATGTAAGTTTGCAGGATAGTGATCTAAATTTCATCTATACAAGGTCGCTAATTGGAGAGTTAACTAATAAGGAGTTTTCAGATAATTATCTTGAGTTAATAGAAGAAATTATTAAGTTTTACTTAAACTATAATAATGACAATCCTTTATTAGTTGATTCAATTGAGAAATACAAAATATTTTTATCAAACTTCGCATTAATAAGGTCGATTCAAGATAGTCAATTATTGCCTGTTGGTTCCTTAATTGAATATATAGAAAAAATTTCCAATATTATTGGGCTAAGTATTCCACAAAGCATTACTAGTGAACTGCAAGAATTACTAACGAATCAAATATATCTAAATCATTATAGGAATTTTAAAAACGCTAATCGAATTATGACAATCCACTCTTCGAAAGGGCTGGAAGCAGGTAATGTATTTGTGGTTCTAAGAACATTTTATAGACTTGATGCTAGTTATAGAAGAAAACTATTTGTAGCATTTTCAAGAGCTAAAAATTTTCTTGCAATTTCTTATGATGTAAACTCAAACATTACCGGAAGTGAACTTGATAGGATTCTTCGAGCTAATATAAAACGTTTATAAACTTCCAGTAATACTTGTGAACGGTAGCACAAACATACTTACAAGTAATCAATAACTGTATCAGACTTATACTTTAATATGGTTGCAAGTTATACATCGAAAAAAACATTAATTTTTTGCGGGTTTGATAGGGAAGTACCAATTCTTTAGATCAACTAATTTATCAAGCAAGTAATCTTTTGCAAACTTTTAAAATTAGAATAAAATACAATGATTATTTACAAACTGATAAAATTAGTGTAAAATTAAACAAATCATAAACTTATCAAATTCAATTCAAAACTAAAAAGGGGTGGGAACAAAATGAAAAAGATTATTGGGTTTATTTTTTTGTCGATTGTAGTAGTATTATTTTCTGGAGCAATAAAAGTAAATGCTCAAGATATTGCTTTACAAAACTATATAGTTGATATGGGATCATATACAGTTACTGAGCCTGTTATGACTACAGTAAAAGTGTATATCAATGGTGATATGGTTAATTTTATCGAATCTACTGGAGTAACAGTTTACACTTTAGAAATCAAACATTATCTACTAGGCATAATACCACTTCCCTCAACGTATAAATATTATCATTATGTTAATAAGTACGTTGATGAAGTTGTCATTGAAAGGACTTTATATAATGATGTTGATTCACTTATATTCATATTAAACGAACTGGATAATTTCGCTCATGATTATTCAGGATGTGATGGAAATGAGTTAAATTGTGTTTTAGGGTTCGTAAGATCTACGAGCAATGAATATGCTAATACCTCTCAAGCTTATGGAGGTAAATGGGGAGCGTTAGCAGGAGGTGTAAATGAAGGATTTGTTAGATATGTTGATGACCATGATGGTTCAGCTTTAGAGATAAGCGAGTATTTTTCTGCATTCATCCCAACAAATTCAGCTGACACGCTATATGACAAAGCATTGTTTAATGAAGCTTTGCATGGAGATGCATATTCAAAATATGAATTTTTAAATAGCACAGAATATGACAACAATGGACTTAAACAATATAAGTTAGTTGATCCATTTAACTCGAATAGTTATATTGATTTGATTCATATGTTTGCTTCTTTAGATGGTATCTATAATAACACTGGAAATAGTTTAACTTTTGGTAATAGTCATAACAGAGATATTGTTTCCTGGGGTGGTGACTTGCAGCAAATGGGTGATGCTTTGAGAAATGTGAATGTAGATTCTCTGCCTTCCTATTATGATATTGCATCAGGATATTCGAATGTTAATATTGATTTTTGCTCTTTTGTGGGATATAGTAACTGTGGTTTTTCAGAAGAAGACCTTTTGGCAGACCTTGATGCAATGAACATAGCTATTACTTATTTAGACAATGATATTAATGACAGGGTCTCTGTTGCTTTTTCATCATATTATAATATAATTAGTTACGATGACTCATATTTTCCAAACAGATACAAAATGTTTCTAGAGACTGTAATAGATACTATTGAATATGATAATACTGGAAATTCAGACATAGAAAAATTTAAACAAGAAGTATATTTTAATATGGATGTTTCACCAAATAATGATTCATATAAGAATTATTATTTAATATTGGGAAATACATATGTAGGATATGGACTTTTAAGAGGAAGTGCATGGCCTCTTGCAGGAGAACTCCCAAATGTTGAATTGAGAGGGTATCTAGCCGATTTATTTATTGATTATATTTGTGGTATGGCATCTAGACCTTACTACTATGGTTAACATGGAATTGAAATGGAAAGAATAATATGAAAAAGATATTGGCATTACTATCATTTTTAATCACAATATTGGTGATTGCTATAAGTGGCTTATACTCATATACAAGTGCACTTTGTATACTGTTTAACACTATTGTTGTTTCAGTATTTATTGGGTATGGTAAGTCGAATTTGGTTTTTCAAGCGGCACTGTTACTTAGTATTATGTGCTTTGAAGTATTATTATTAATTGGTATTCAACAAACTAATTTGCCAGTTAATGAACAGAGTCTTATGTTGCCAGTATTAATGATGATATTTATTCTTACTCAATTGGGAGTAAGTGTATTTGGATTGATAAAGATATTACTTAGAGACAAATTTAAAATTAAATTTCTTGAGATAATTGCATTAGTAATTATTACAGTAGTAGTGGGAATTTACTTAACATTAAGAATCAACATGTATATTTATATTGCGTTCGCAGTTATTGTAGTGTTTTTTGTTTTATCAATATTAAAAACTAATAATAATAACCAGTAATCCTTGTGAACGGTAACACCAACATACTTACAAGTAATCAATAAGTGTATCAGAAGTATACTTGAATAGGGTTACAAGTGATATACCCAAAATGGCTAGATCGTGATATTATTGTGCTTAAAGCTTGTAGACAAAAGTTGCAAATTTTGGTAGACTCAATATATCGTGGAGTACTGGCTAAAAAGAGCCTAGAAGTAACAGGAATTCTAAATTAGAGTTCCTTTTTCTTTTGCAGAAAGATTTGTAGAGCTCAAATTCGAAATAACTTCAGTTTTGACTGTTTAATGAGAGCAACAATGAGGTGATTAGCCAATGCCAAAACTAATGGACTCCTACCAAGAATGGGAAAACGATGGGGTTCTAAATAAGAAATTAAAAAAAATAGAAGAACTAGCATCCACAAGAATTATCCAACGTGATCTTGCTGAATCTATTGGAGTAAGTGAAAGAACATTTATAGCCTTAAAAAGAAAGCATCCTAAAATTAAAGAAGCTATCTATAAAGGTAAAGAAGGTTTGAAGAAGAATTTACTAGATGCCATGTATCAACTTGCTATTGGTGCATCTTCAGAAGATACTAAAAGCAATATTGAAAAAGATGCTAATGGTAGAAAAAAAGAGAAGATTGAAAAGCATACCAAAAAAGAAAAGCCAGATTTCAAAGCATTAAGATATTTGCTGATTACAAACTTTGGCCGAGAATATAATGAAAAGAAGCGTGAACTCGACTTGTTGGAAAAAAGAATGAATTCAAAAGAGGAGGATTGGACGAATGCAAGTGATACTGAAGAAAACTAAAGATTTAATTGAATATGAGAACAATCCTAGAAATAATGATGAAGCAGTACAATCAGTCGCTAACTCAATCAAGGAATTTGGATTCAAGGTTCCTATTGTTATTACAAGTGATCACGTGATCATTGCCGGACATACCCGCTTAAAAGCCGCTCTGTCGCTGGATTTAGAAGAAGTCCCATGTATTGTCGCAGATGATTTAAATGAGGCACAAATCAAAGCTTTCAGATTAGCTGATAACAAAACAGCTGAACTTGCGACTTGGGATTTTACGAAACTTGAAGAAGAATTATCTAATATAGAAATGGATATGCTTCAGTTTGGATTTGAAGAAATGGAAGCATTACTTCCGGATAATGCTGAAGATGATGATTTTGATATAAATGATGAAATACCTGAAGTTCCATTCTCTGAACCAGGAGACATTTATCTTCTTGGTCCTCATAGAGTAATGTGTGGTGATTCAACAAAAAGTGAGGATGTTAACATATTAGTTGAGAATCAAAAGATAGATATGATTTTTACGGATCCACCATATAATGTGGATTACGAAGGAACTGCTGGAAAGATTAAAAACGATAAGATGGAAGACAATAGCTTCTATCTTTTTTTATACGATGCTTTCAAGAATATGTTTGAACATACAAAACTAGGTGGAGCAATTTATGTATGTCACGCAGATACTGAAGGACTCAATTTTAGAAATGCATATAAGAACGCTGGATTCAAATTAGCTGAATGTTTGGTTTGGGTTAAGAATGCTTTAGTACTTGGAAGACAAGATTATCACTGGAGACATGAACCTATACTATATGGTTGGAAAGAAGGAGCGGCTCATTTCTTTATTGATGATCGCTCACAAGATACTATATGGGAATACAACAAACCTAGAAAGAATGAAGAACATCCAACGATGAAACCTTTAGAACTTGTCGGAAAAGCAATCGCTAATTCAAGTAGAAGACATGAACTTATCCTGGATCTATTTGGTGGTTCTGGTTCAACAATGATCGCAGCTGATCAACTCGATCGTAAATCTTGTTTAATGGAACTTGATGAACGATTTGTTGATGTGATAGTTAAGAGATACATTAAACATAAAGAATCGATTGATGATTGCTATTTAATAAGAAATGGAAAAAGTTCTCCATTGAGCCATTTCAAATTATACGAGAATTTGTTACTATAGTGAAAATAGTACTTGCTATTTAGTGCCTTTAGAGTGATATATGTAGTAACAAAATTATACTAAAGGAGACTGAAAGAATGTACAAAGAATTTAATGCACATCCAAAAGGCATCAAAACCAGCGACTGTGTTGTAAGAGCAATTGCAACAGTTACAAACAAAGATTACCTGGAATGCAGACGAGAGTTGAACCAACAGAAACGAGAGTTAGGATTTACCAGTTACAAAGATACGAAGTTTTTATATAAGTATTTAGAAAAGAATCCGCGATTGATTTTTAAAGCAATTAAAGGAGAACCAAGAATCAAAGGCTCAGACTTTACGGACTTACATCCAAAAGGAACTTACATCTTAAAAATGGCGGGACACGTCAGTGCTTGCATTGATGGAGTAATACTTGATACTTGGGATTGTTCTTATCGTTCAGTTTATACAGCATGGGAGATTACAGAATGAAAGCAAACTTTATAAGAAAAGCAGTTAACTATGAACTCATTCCTCAAGACGAGTTTGTGATAGAAAAAGAAGTGGTTATTGATTCAGCTCTGTTTGAACGTTTCATACAAGATCCGTTAAACGATTATGATTTCATCAAAGAAAACTTAGAGATTATGTATTGCGATAACGATGGAGTCTTCCATTGTATATTTATAACAACGGAACAACATGACTTTGGAATCCTCGTTGAAAGCGAAGGATACCATTATGCAAGGTATACAGCATATTTACCAAAAACATTAATTAGGAGCTAAGGCTCCTTTTTTAGTCTATTTACAAGGAGAGTGATTTTCATGCAAGTAGTAACAAGCGAATCAGTGTTTAGTGGACATCCTGATAAAGTATGTGATCAAATCAGTGATGCCATTCTAGATGCGATATTAGCACAAGATAAGAATGCACGAGTAGCAGTTGAAACAGCAATTAAAGATGACTTAATATTTGTATTCGGAGAAGTAACAACCACAGCGATTGTCAACTATGCTCAAGTAGCAAAACAAACCATCAAAGAAATCGGATATGAAGAAAATTTTGTAGTCATTGAAAAGATAAGCAAACAGTCTCCTAATATTGCACTTGGTGTTGATTCTAATGAAACACATGAACAAGGCGCAGGTGATCAAGGGATCATGTTTGGTTATGCTTGTAATGAAACACAAGAATTCATGCCACTTCCAATTATGCTTGCTCATCAGATATCAAAAGAAGTCGATAAGATTCGTAAAGAGAAATATCCTCATATCTTTGGTCCTGATGGCAAATGCCAAGTATCTGTTGGTTACGAAGACGGTAGACCAGTAAAGGTTCAAACCATTGTTGTTTCAGCACAAACGAAACCAGGTATTGAAAGAGTTCTAATTGAAGATATTATCATCAATGAAGTACTTACAAAGATATTTGACTTTGATACAATTGTAGAAGCTGACGTATTAATCAATCCTACTGGGGAATTTGTGATTGGCGGTCCTTATGCTGATTCAGGATTAACTGGTAGAAAGATTATCGTTGATACTTATGGTGGCTATGCTAGACATGGTGGTGGAGCTTTTTCAGGCAAGGACGTAAGCAAGGTTGATCGCAGTGCGGCTTATTATGCCAGATACGTAGCAAAAGCCGTTGTAGGGGCAGGTTTGGCCACACATTGCGAAGTAAACTTAGGCTACGTCATTGGAGTAGCTAAGCCAGTCAGTGTACTTGTAAATACGTTTGATACAGGCGTTACAGATGATGATGAAATTCAATCATTAGTTAATTATGTATTTAACTTTAAACCTGAAAGTATAAGAAAAGAACTTGATCTAGATAACGTCAAGTTCCAAGCTTTAGCAGCCTATGGACACTTTGGTAGAGAGGATTTACCTGTTCGCTGGGAACATGTAGATGACAAGATAAAAGAACTAAGGGAACTTTATGCGAAAACCTAAGGTGATTCACAATTTCTATAAGTCTAGTGTTTGGGCAGTAGCAAGAGAAATCAAGATAAGATCAGTCCATGGACTTTGTGAACGTTGTGGTAGATTAGGTGAAGAAGTTCATCATAAGAAAAGATTAACAATTGATAATATCAAGGATAGTTCTATAAGCATTAATCAAGAAAACTTAGAGTTGCTTTGTAAGGATTGTCATAACAAAGAGCACAATAGATTTACTCCAACTGTAGAATTTGATTCAAATGGTGATATGATTCGTAAATAGCACTCGTTTTTGTTAATTATATTTGGTATAATTATATCAAATGGAGGTGTGCTAATGAACATTATCAACCAAACAAACTATACATATGGCTTGAAGTTCTATGGGATTGAAGATTTGTCTATAGGATGGGAAGTTAAATACCTCATTGAATCACAAAGTGACATTATAAAGTATTTTGATTCAAGAGAAGAGTGGCTTGTAGAATCGTTAAATGATTATATTGACTATTTATGGGTGAGTAAGTTTTGTCAATTCGATGCAGTTGTTCCATATGTGAAGAAGAATGTAGATCAAGTTATTTTGCTAGTAACCAAAATTAAAGAATATTCTTCCAAATATAATATTGGTATTATAAATAAATATTTAATAGCGAACTTTAAAGAAGTGTTTGAATCCGATAACGATAATCATTATTACTATGATATGATTCGTTTTACAATCGACTGGATTTTCCGATATTCATCTTCTTTTCCACGGACAATATTAGAATATCTAGAAAATAAATATTGGTATCTTATAGCTGATAATTTTCAAAAATACTCCGGTTATTACAAGAAAAACTTAGACGCATTTAAGAGTAACATAATAAATAATGGTATTGCGGAAAAGCAATTACACAATTATGATAGAGTCTTTAAAATATTAGAGTTAACCAATAAAGAGCCATTTTTAGAGGCTTCCAAAAATGTTGCATCGCATTTATCAAATCACATTCTAAAGATGTTAGATGAAATAACTGGTGAAAATTATGTTCTAGTTATGAATCTCGCTGAGAAAATCAAGAAGATTGCTAAAGCCTTCAAGTTACCACAAGCTAATAATTTTGATAATAAAAAAGAGAAAATTTCAAAGGCAAGTGATGATTTCTTCGAAAAAAATGGTCGTAAATTTCAGTCAGATCCGATAGATGTCGGTAAATTTGTCAAAGAACTCAAAGAGCAAAAAGCTCCAATGATTATAAAACTGATGAGTATTTCTCATATTTATAAGAAAGATAAGAATATGTTTGTTAGTCAATTTGATGATGTAATGACAGCACCATCTGGAATGTTTGATTTGATTAGTCATGTTGGACTAGAATTTAACGAATACTTTCTTCCTTCAAGAATAAATATGATTCATTTTTATACTAAATTGTATAATGGTTTTTTACATGTATGTTTCAATGATTTAGAATTGAATCAAGAAATATTTGATAATTATTATTTGATTCTTGGATATATGAAAAAAGATGGAGTTATAACACAGGAAGAGTTAGAAGAATTTCATGGTTTGTACTCGATACTTAATTTCAGTTTAGAAGCGAAAGAAGACAATATGTTTAGAAAATCATTAAATTATGGATTATCCATGTTGATTTCAGTGTTTATTGAAAAAATAATAAGATTTGTTTTCTTGTCAGAGGTTTCAGAAGAAAATGAGTATTTTGAAGAAAAATATTTTACACTAGGAGCCTTACTTCAAAGAAATGAGATCACATTATATTTTGGAGAACACTTAATAAAAGTGGTAGAATTTCAACTTCTTAAAGTAAGAGGAACAGATATTGGAATGAATATAAGAAACTCATTAATGCATGATAGAAACGAAATTTATTCTTCAATGAATCTTGGCTACCCAATTCAATTACTTTATATATTATTTTCCATTCTAAACGCAGTTACTCTCCATTATATGCCCCCCTTTGGAGATAAGAAATTTGAGTGAAGGGTACCGCATGGTGGGCAATTAAAATACGCGGGGCAGATTTTTTGAGAATATGAGAAACAGGAAGGAGATAACAGAAATGATTAAGCAAAATATGTCAAAGAAGATCATAGATGTTCACTACAAAGAAGCAACAGAACAGTATTCAAGGATTTTATCTTCTAGAACAGAATATAGGGAAAGAACTGTAGCTATATTTACTCTATTGTTAGGAATACTAGGTGCAATTGTTATATTTCAAAATAGCGATAAAACATTTTTCGAACTATGGGTATCCTCTAACACCATTCTAAAAGTTTTATATATATTATCTACACTCGTAGGTTTAGTATTTTTCTTTTTAACTTTTTTCTATTCAAGATCTTACACTCTAAGTGACATACACAAGTCTCTTATTGCTAATTCACAAAACATTATTGATTCTGGAGAATCTAATCTGCCGATTGAATTGACTAATGAAAAATTAGTCGTTGATGAAGAATATTATGTCAAAGTAGAATTTATTAAAGCATACAGTGATGCGACCCAGAAGATTATTAATGATCTAAGAAAAATGGGGGTTATATATATTGTTGGTTTTATCGGTTTTATAATATCATTTTTGATATCATTATTAATTATATTTTAATAAGAAAGGAGTAAATCATGGCTGATCAAAAGAAAGATGTTAAACCTGTCAACGCTGAGCAAAAACCAGTGAAAAGAACAATAGATACAACAAAGACACTATCTGGAGTGCAATCATTTAAGGATAGTTTTATGATGAATAACAAAGACAATAAACCATTGATTAAAAAAAAGAAATAGCAAAATCGACGTCTTTGCTGATTTTGTTTTGAATTACACGTAAGCGAGGTTTGGATGTAGATGATAATAAATTCTGAAATAAACCTTGAATATAAGCGACTTAAGTCGCTTTTTTCTTTGGTTGATGAATCAAAGAAAGAATTAGTAGATAATTTGATTTATCAGGCTTCATTTATGAGAATCGAACTTGATAAACTTCAAGGACAGATTACAAAATATGGTGCTGTTCAAATTTCGAGTAAAGGTGCTCAACGGCAAACAGAAGCTGCTAAGTATTACACCAAGCTTGTGAATTCTTATGGAACAGTAATTAAAACATTAAACACGATCCTGGGAACTCAAGTTGACGATGGAGATGATGCATTTGATGAATTTCTTAAAAGAGCAAGTGAATGAACTACTTAGTTGAATATTATCAAGAAATTGCAAAAGGTAATATCTTAGTTGGCGAAGAACTCCAAAAACAACTTGATAAATTAATTGCTGATCTTAATAATCCAATGTATTATTATGATGAAAATCCAGGGAATTTAAGAATTGATTTCATTGAGACTTTCTGCAAACACACCAAATCACCATTTAATGGAATGCGTTTTATTCTTGAGTTGTGGGAAAAAGCAATCCTTCAAACTGCATATGGATTTAAGATGTCTGACTCAGGATTAAGAAGGTTCAATGAAGTTATACTCCTCATAGCTCGTAAAAATGGTAAAACAACTTTTATTGCTGCACTAGACTTAGCTGAGTTCTTTTTATCAAAAGGTGGAGTTGATATCGTTTGTGCATCCAATACAACCGAACAAGCCAATATCCTATTCGAAGAAATCAATAACATGCGTGAACAATCACCCTCTCTATCTAAAGAAATTCGAAGCAAAAAGAATATCTTTTATATCTATTCTCCTAAGACGAAAAACAAGATAAAAAAGTTATCCGCACAATCTAGAAATAAAGATGGATATAATATAGAAGTTGGTTGTATAGATGAAGTCCATGAGATGACAGATTCAAAGGTGTATGATGCTATTAAGCAATCTCAATCAACTAAGAAAGAACCGCTTATATTTATCATCACTACTGAAGGAACAACTGTAGGAGGCTTCTTAGATAGTAAACTTGATTATAGTCGCAGAATGCTAAAGGGTGAAATTGAAGATGAAAGAGTACTTCCTTGGTTATATACTCAAGACTCAACAAATGAAATATACGAAGATAAAAAAACCTGGCAAAAATCTAATCCAAGTATAGGTGTAGTAAAACTCAATAGCTACCTTGAAGATGTTATGAATAAATCGAAGCACGATCTATCAACAAGAGTCACAATGTTATGTAAAGACTTTAATGTTAAACAGGCTGATTCAGGTTCATGGTTGACATTTGAAGACCTCAACAATGAAGATAAATACATCATTGATGAACTAAGAGATAGTTACGCAATAGGTGGAGTTGATTTATCTTCAACAACAGATCTTACAGCTGCAGTACTAGTCATTCAGAAAAGTGATACCAATAAGAAATACGTTATTCCACATTTCTTTATGCCAAGTGAAGTTTTGCAAAAGAGAATAACTGAAGATAATGTTCCATATGATATTTGGGTTAAAAGGGGATTGGTTACTTTAACGGAAGGTAATCAAAATGATTTTAGTCTGGTAACGCAGTGGTTTATGAAGATGATACAAACATATGGAATTAGACCTTTATGGGTAGGATATGATCCTTGGAACTCTCAGTACTGGATTAAAGAGATGGAAGACTTAGGATTCAATATGGAAAAAGTTAGACAAGGGATTTATTCATTATCTGAACCGATGAAGCAACTGGAAGCAGATCTTAAAAATAATCTCATTAATTATGATAATAATCCAATTCTAAAATGGTGCCTAGCTAATACTCAAGCCAAGGTAGATTTAAATGGAAACATTCAGCCTTCAAAGCTGAATTCTAAATATAAAAGGATAGATGGTACAGTTGCATTGATAATTGCGTATGCAGTTTTAAATAGGTATAAACTTGATTACGAAAATATGCTACAATAGTAATTAAGGGGTTGGTAATTTTGAAACATTCAAAACGTATATATAATAATATGGAAAATCAAATCTCTAAAATTCCTCTAAAAAGTCGGCTCGAATGTCTTGAAGAAGAAACACGTGACAGACTAGACTTTTTTGGACCTTCAGTAATATCAGATGGAGATAAAAGGTACAAATTCGTAACATATGAGTTAGGCGTTGTAGCTATGTATTCTTTAGTAGTTGATAAAGTAAATTTTCGTAATATTAGTAAAGAAAAATGGTTAGAAACTTGTTGTAGTATTGTAAGTAAACAAGAGTACTTAACTGATATATTTGATGAGAATACGCGTAATGGGATAGCAGCAATTGCCCTCATGCAAGCTTATCTAAAGCAATACATTATGTTGATTTATAGATCTAACTTCTTATACAATTACTTTGAGCCAGATATATTGAATTTGAAAAAATTATTCTTTGAGAAATTTGAATGTGATTATAGTGAGTTTCTTACAGTTTTTTCTTGCACTCTTGCATACAGTAAATTTAAAAAGAATAATCAAATATATTCCATCTTAGCTAAATATGCTCCTAATGCTATGAAGTATTTATCTATTGACTCTCAAAACTTTAAGAGACTTTATGAACCGATTTACAAATGGAATGATCTGTCGTTTATAAATTTTAACTTTTTACACAGATATCCATTTATTATTCATAACGAAACTTTTTACATTCCTTACTGGCCATCTATCACATACGCAATCACAGAATCTTTGATGTTTGATATAACAAGAGACAATGATGATTTGAAAACAAAAATAGGCAAACATGCTTTTGAGGAGTATGTATATCGCATTACTCAAAGATCTAAAATTAATGAGGATTGTGCTGTCATTAAAGAGATTATATATAACAAAGAACATAAGCATTCTTCAGATATTATTGTTTCCAAGGGAGAGAATCTAGTTTTAGTCGAAGTAAAGTTCATGAATTTTAAGCAATCTTTGAGAAGATTTGATGAGGGTACAATAGATTACACGGAATTAAGAATGGTTGAATGTATTGTACAAGTTTATAAGAATATGATTTCAATTTCAAATGGTGAAATAAAGCATGTTAATATACCAGTTAAAATAGGCTTTATGTTAGGTGTAATTGTAATATTAGATGATTTTTATCTCGACTATGAATCTATATATAAGAAAGCAGCTATCTCAATTAGTGGATTCTCATCAAATGTAACTCCTGAACAGTTAAAAGAGATTATCTGTTTCACTTCACTCTATGAATATGAGAGAATTCAATATTACTCAAGCGTCAACCTAATAGACTTTTTCTACGATATACTTAAGGTGAAAAAACAATACAATTTTTGGCAATACAATACTGAAAACTTAGCAAGTAAAGGTGGCATAAATCTAAAAGAGGTAAATGATTTATATAAGTCGATTCTTGAAAAAGCAGCGAATATAATTAGGATAGAAGAGAAATTAATTTAGGGGTGAGTAAATGCCTATATTTAAAAGAAAAAGTAAAACTGGTTCATTTGATGCGCTCCAGTTAATCAGCAATTTCAATACATTTTATACACCATTTGGAAATAACATATCCAATAGTGATGTTGTTAAGATATGTATAGA
>Ga0222667_1000387_pt1 | contig 20947 bp, 37 predicted proteins | sample AntAcemetagen657_FD_179854 | JGI IMG/M metagenome (GOLD analysis project Ga0222667, IMG submission 179854) | Saline water microbial communities from Ace Lake, Antarctica - #657 | ecosystem: Environmental > Aquatic > Non-marine Saline and Alkaline > Saline | place: Antarctica: Ace Lake... | reverse complement strand
AAGCGGCTAAATTGAAGGGTGTGAGTACGAACACCATAAATTATTATGTACGCCTGGACAGGGTTGACGTGGTGAAGGTAGGGCGACAGTGGCTTATTGATCCTGCGAGTCTGGCGAAGATATACCCAAACGTGTAATAGCAAATCAAAATTCACAGTAGCAGTAGTGTCGGGCGAAAGAAAAAGCTTGACATTACTGCTTTTTTGTGTTAAGATTCAACGGTAGCAGTAGTAGTAATAGACCGAAACGCAGTTAAAAACCAACCGAAAGGGGGAAGGTTCCATGACTCGCTGGCTGTAATGGCCTAGTTTTTCATTGTTTTGTTTGATGGTGCGCGGCGGGTGTTTTAATAATGAAGCTGCACCTGCCGCGCGTATTACAGGGGGAAGTCATGGAAATATCAAAACAGTGGCTTAAAGAGAACGACGCTTGTAGTGATGGTATAGAACTGTTTGAGAAAAACACTATCACAGACGTTCACGAATTGGTGAATATCTTAATAGAAGGAACCAGCGCGGCTAGTAGTCTTCCCAAGCGGAGAAGATTAGAGTGGGCGAACTGGCTGCTATCGCGGGCGTTGACTCGCGAGAACAGGATACGGTATGCTGTTTTTGCGACGCGACAGGTACTTCATATATATGAAGACCGCTACCCCGACGACAACAGGATAAGAGCGGCTATCGATGCGGCTGAAGCTGTGTGTGAGACAGACAACCACAAGACTAGAGCGGCGGCTGATGCGGCTTATGCGGCTGATGCGGCGGCTGATGCGGCGGCTGATGCGGCGGCTCATGCGGCTGAATGGGGCACTACAATGATCAACATACTTCAATACGGTTTAACGCTTCTGGAATAAGAAGCCAAACAGGGGGAAAGTCATGGCGACGATGATGATACACTTGGCTACAAGTGAACCGAAGTTAAAGATCAGCAAGCTGGGGGATTATGAGAAATCTTCAACCACCACGCTGAAAATTGACGCCGACGGCGTAGAATGTGATCTTTTCATGTACATAGAGCAAGTCCAGGAGCTATCGGATTTGCTGATAATATACCTTGCGAAACACAGGGCGCAAGTGGCAGAAGCGGCGCAGGCCGAGAAGGAGTCCAGTGATGGGAGTTGATCCTGACAAAGTTTTCACCACTATTGATCGGGATATACTGAAGGATCACCGGGTAAAATGTATCTGTCTCTGTAATGGCAAGCGGTGGGTGATCCCGTTGTCGCAGTATATGGATGATTACATGCTTATAGTCAAGCAGGTAAATCGTTTGATAGATGTGGCTTTTGATTACCTGCCAACACCGAACAAGGAAGGGATGGGTTATAATGGGAGTTGACTTCGGGCTGATTATCAGGAAGCGTAAGGAAGCGGCGGGGCTTCGCTATGTGAAAGCGGTTGAGCCTTGCTATCGTGGTGGTCTGGTCACTTGCGTTGGTATGGCTGGCAATATACCGCTGGTAGCACCTACGGCGCAGGAACAGGCAACAAAGGCCGCTCTGGACGCCGTAGACAAGGCTATGAAGAAACCTGCGGATAAGGAGCCGACATGATAACCATAATAGGCGTAGGGTCGTTCCTGGGGTTGTGGGCGTTGTTCTTGTGGGTAGAGTGGCTAAAGCCCAAGCTGGAGCGCAGGAAGGAGAGAGACAATGGAAGACATCTTAACATTAGCATTTGAGAAGCTAGAAGGCGAAGCAAGATACAGGCCGTTTGTTGATGTATGCGCTTCCAAGCTCTACACGCAGGCTCCCCCTGATTTTGTACATGGGAAGGGCTTAGTAGATACAGGGGCAGATATAACCTATATCCCTATATTGTGGGTGCGGGATATTCAACCAATACCTAAAGGAGAGCCTGTCTTAGTTAGAGGGCCTCAAGGGAAAGCCCATAGGAAGAGTACCTACCTATTAGCGATTACGATACACCTCGGAGACGGACACTGGCACACCTTCTTCCCGGAAACGGGTGTCTGCCTTGTGGATAGAAAGACAGCCATGATAGGCATGGATATACTGCAACACATTGATGTCAGACTTTGCAACAACGAAGTTACTCTCAAGTTCTAACGAGATGTTGGAGCTATAGAAGTGGGAACTTACAAAGATATGCTGATCAATGGCAGGCTAAAGTACAGGTGCAATAATGTAAAGTGTGATGTGTATACATACTTGGATGAATTGGAGAAGGAGTTAGACGAGATACGCGACCATGTGAACGAAGGGGAAGATGATGTTTAAGAGCATGTACCAGGAAGTAGCGGAAGCATTGGGGAAGAGTGAGATTGACGACGAAGTGGTGGACAAGACGAGTGACATACTCAAGTATACGAAAGCACTTGAAATGCTTGAGAAGGCGCTGTCCTGGCGCGCTAGAGAGAGTTCCACCAGAATGATCAAGAAGGCTTTGACGGACGGCACGCGGGACTTGTACAACAAGGTGCTGTTGGGGAGACGAAATGGACAACAAGTTTAAGCTGGAAATAGTTGAAGGGGTTATAGCGCAGAGCGAAAAGCTAACCGTCTGGCGCAACATGCGTCAGTATGGCGGCAGTTTTGTCAAGCTACTTGGCGACCTGCTTATCAAGGCTGACGTGGACAACACGCGCAGGATCAAAGAAGCGTGGCCTGAGTATTGGAAAAAGTATCTAAACATGGAGACTGTCGATGAGCAGATTGATGTATAGCATTATCTTCTGGTACAAAGACCTAATTTGCGAGTCTAAAGGACACAACTTTGCTCATCCGAATCCGCTTGAGTATGAAACCTGTACCCGTTGCGGCGTCGTTATCGATCTTGGTGGTAACGAAGATGTGTATTATTCCTGCATGTATAGGTCGGCTATGATTTTGCGAATTTCAAGGTTCAAGCGTCCTATATGTAAACTAAAAGGGCATAACTGGCGAATACGTGGACAAGCTGATGTTTGCCAGCGATGCGGTAAGAGAAGAATTTAAGGAGAAGGGGGTGGATCATGAGAAAGGAAGTTGAGTGGATAACGGCAGAAGAAGCTGCGGACATACTGGGCTTGAGTATGTCAGGCTTCTATAGTGTGGCGAGAGAGCAACGCAGAGCGACGAAAAGGGGCGAGAACGTCCTTCGCTGGCGCAAGGAAGGCAACCGTTATATGTTCGACAAGGGGCTTGTCGAGCTATACAAGGACAGACGGTAATGGACGTACAGCATATCTCTGCAACACAGTTGAGCATGTTCACTCGTTGTCAAGCGGCGTGGTATTTCTCTTATGTGAAAAGGATCAAAGGGAAGCCCACCAGCGCAATGACAAGGGGTACATGCGTCCACAAGGGCATCAGCCACAACTACACGATAAAGGTGCAGACGCATGAAGATTTACCTGTGGCGGACGTGCTAGACCACTACGATACCACCTTCACCGAACTGTCAACCGAAACTAAATGGAAGGAAGGTGAAGACCCTGGGAAGCAAAAGGACGCAGGTTACAGAGTTTTAGAACACTACCAGGAAGAAGTTGCACCTGAGACTCAGCCGGTGGACGTAGAGCAGAGTTTCCGCTTCTTTATCAACTGGCGTGAAGGCGACGACGACAAGAGCGTAGAGTTCAAGGGCGTTCTTGACCTGTTAGACGAAGAACAACGTCTCAGGGATATTAAGACAACAGCACAGACACCGAAAGCCCCAGGCGGCGACCATGTGATACAGCTTATAGGTTATTCGCTTGGGAAGGAAGCTATTGATGGGAAGCAACCGAGTGCGTGGTTGGACTATCTGGTCACGCTGAAGGAACCGAAGATCGTAACGTTTCCTGTAGTGGTAGGCGATCCGCAGAAGAAGTTCTTTCTGAACAACATTCCGAAGATCGTCAAAGCTATGGAAGCTGAGAACTACTACCCGGCACGCGGTAACAGGTGGTGTAGCAAGAACGCCTGTTTCTACCATTCCATGTGTATAAAAGAGTTTGGGGGATAAAATGACAGACTTAAAACTACAAGACACTGTGTATGTAACGGGAGAGTTTGACAGAAAGGAGCGAAAAAACGTCTACCGCAAATTCACCATTGGCAGCGAAAGTCAGAAAGACTATTTTCTGGTAAACAGTAACGGTTATACTGTTGGCGTAATTAACAAGCGTAGTGGCAGGGTCAAGTTTGAACGGTCGAGAAGCACAGTACCCTTCTATACCAGCCCGGAAGTATGGGAAAGAGAATGGGTAAATAAAAATGAATGGAAGTTAAGCGATGCAATAAAAGGGGTGCGTGACTACAAGAAGCTACGTCAAATTGCTGAGATAGCGGGATTTGCGGCTGAACTGCCCGAATATATTATCAAGTAAAAGGAGAAAGACAATGACTAAATTCAGGTTTCTGATGATTGCAGTAGTGTTGACAGTTAGTTTGGTCGGCTGTGCGCTCTTTGGCGGACAGGCAGAACGAGAGAAGTACATTGTAACGTTCAACGACAGCATGACGGCTATGCTCGAAAGTCTGGCAGCCGAGAACTTTGACGTGATGGAACGTTTCAGGATAATCGAAGGTGTGTTGTTAAACCTGACAGAAGGCGAAGCGAAGTGGATAGAGAAGAACCTGCCAGTTCGGTTTATCGAGAAGGAAAGACTCTACAGCATCCCCGTTCCAGTAGAAGTTGAAGCACCTGTTGAGATCGAAGCTGAGACTGAGATCGGTTGGGAGATCAAGATGATCAACGCTCAGGCGGCATGGGGACGCACAAAAGGCCAAGGCGTTGTTGTAGGCGTCATTGACACAGGTTGTGACCCGAATCACTCTGACATAAAAGACGCTATTATTGGTGGGTATAATGGGATCACGAACAGCGATACTGGCTGGGAAGACGACAACGGGCATGGCACGTCTGTCGCTGGCGCTATAGCTGGCAGACTAAACGGAACAGGCATTGTGGGGGTTGCACCGCTGGCGAGCATCTACGTTTTCAAGGGTCTAAACTCTGGTGGTTCAGGAACAACTACTCATTTGTTAAGGTGTTTCCAAAAAGCACTAGACCTTGAAGTAGACATGGTGAATTGCAGTTGGGGTAGTTCTTACGAGTCTCGCGCGCTTGGTGAAGCCATGCGTAACCTTGCAGCATGGCAGGGCATGGGTGTTATATGCGCCGCAGGGAATACCTACAAGACGCCTATTATCTATCCTGCTCGCAATCCTGTGGCCGTCTGTGTGGCCGCTGTGGACACAAATGGCGTGAAGGCTGACTTCTCGTCTTATGGCGATGCTATCAAGAAGAACGGTACTGCCGCTCCTGGTAAGTGGGTGCTTGCAGCTAAGATGGGTGGTGGAACCAGAAGGGTCAACGGTACTTCTATCGCCACACCATACGTCACTGGGCTGTTGGCTCTCACCAAAGCTATGGGCTGGCCTGCGCGTAAGTGGGTATTCATGTCTGGCGACAAATATGTGAATCCTGATATATACTTGGGTCATGGAATCATTGACTGCGGCAAGGCAATCGACGCGTTATCTAATGCGTCACACTGAAAGGAAAGTACAATGAAGAACTCAGGATTACACCTTAAAGTTGGCGACATAGTAGACTACCATTCTGTTATCGGTAGAGAGATAACATCGAAAGGGCATACCGTTAAGAGCATCCAACACATGAACAGTGACCCCAAATCACCTATAGTAGCATGGATCACTGACAAGGTTGGTTGTGTCGCTTTGTCGGCACTCTCGCGTTCGACTTCAGACAGGGTAGTTCACTCGTCCGAGATTGCACCCTATGTAGAATACTTGATGAAGGCAGTGATCGAGATGTCTGCTTATACAGATTTGAAACGCGAACACTTGGGTACACTGCTTCAGGTCTTGTCTGACATGGAGAAAGTTTATTTGTAATGCAAACTGAAAGGACAATACGACAATGGAAACAGTAGGTAAGATTGCAACAGGGTTGGTGATTCTGGTATTTGGGATTATCTTTGGTGGATGGGTATTAAGCGTCTTGTGGGGATGGATCGTCGTGCCTATATTCGCAGCACCCGCCTTAACCGTAGCTCATGGAGTGGGGCTTAAAACAATGTTTGCGTATTTTACGATCCACTCTACAGATGCACAGGATAAAACAAAGCCAACGATGACGCGGTTGGCAAAAGCTATGGGCGTGCAAGTTTGCTACGGCTTGATAGCTTTGTTATCTGGGTGGATAATACACTATTTCATATAAGGGGAATACCATGAACGATGCGAAAGTGACAGGAATGGCGACAACAAGTAACCTGCCGGCGACAGACGAACAACTGACCAACCTGGCTATGCCTGCGCTGTCTATAGCAGCGTGCAAGCAGGTACGTCAATGGTTCGCACCAAAGGACGCAACCAGCGCCGATATAGCCTTCTTCGTAGGCATGGCTGAAGCTAAGGGGCTGAATATCTGGAACGAAGATATTTACATGGTGCCTTTCTACGGGAAGGAAGGAAGGAAGTATGCACCGGTAACGAGCTACCAGATATATCTCGACCGTGCAGACCAGTCTGGCGTCTGGGACGGAATGGATATTGAGTTTGACGACGACGATAACCCCACGAAATGCACGGTTACGATCTACCGTAAGGACTGGAGCCGCCCAGGAAAGCGGACTACGCTTCTCAGTGAAGTTATGCGGACGAAAAAGGACGGTTCGCCAATGGCGTCTTGGGGTGTAAGACTCAGACAGATGTTTGAGAAGTGCGCTGTTGTAGCTGCATTGCGGTTTTACATTCCAGCTTGCAGACGCTTACCGTACTTGGACACTGAAATAGCAGAAGCTAAAGGCTACAACCAGCCGCAGAAACTACCACCGCAGATCAGCCAGGGGTCGGTTACGGGTGCAGAAGCGGTGAACCCTGACGCTGACATTGACTACCTGCGTGGTCAGTATTTCAAGTTGGGAAGCGCAATCATCGGGAAGGATGATGAAGCGCGGCATAAGTGGCAGGAAGATAATATCGGAAAGGCGTCTTTGACCAACTGGACAGCCGACGACTTCAGAAAGGCGTTGAATATTATTGACGACATTGCTGAAGCTGAAGGTCTTGGTAATATACAGCCTGAAGCCGATACGTCTGGACCTACTGCCGAAGAAATGGAAGCACAGCTTGGTCAGGATGCCCCTGAGAGCTATTTGGAAGAAGAAGCGGGGGAAGTGGTCACAAAAACTACTGACGAGCCTACAGACGCCCCTGGGGAGCTTGAGATTGACACCAAAGAGCAAACTAAAGGGGATAAGGTCACACAGATAGTGCAAATGGTGGCAGAAACACGCGTAGGGGCGGTGGGAGCGCAACCAGCTACGGTCAATTCCCCTGGCTTCGTAACCTGGGCGTCAGGTATAATCGGTAAGGGCGCAAGCAATCTCGCAAGGTTGCCAAAGTCCGACCTTGACATGATCATAACAGAACTGAATCTGAGAGTTGACCAAGAAGCCGATAAAAAAGCCGCCGAACAAGGAGAACTGCTGTGAAGCCCACAGATACCATGCGCGAAGTCGTAACGTCAATACTAATCAACGCTTTTGATGCAAGCGAAGACGATGCCAGGGAAGCGGCTGACATAGTGATAATCACTTGCTTGAGCTTGCTACTGGAAGATAGTCAAGCGAAGGCAAAAGTAGAGTTTGAAAAAGTAGCCGAACATTTAACAACTAAAGAACAGGGGGAAATGCCGTGAAATGCGAAAACTGCGCGAAGCTACAAGAACAGATCGAACAGTTGCAACAGCAAATACTTCAAGTCACAAGAGATGCTCACGCAATGATGCTGGACGTAAAGCGAGAATCTGTCTATCAGCCTACGACGCCTGAGCTTCTCGATGCCATGAGTGCGACAGGCAAGCTAATCAGGTTCTTTGGGAGCCTCACGAAGCCGCGATTGAGCCAGCCTATTACTTTAGAAGAACTCAAAGCGGCTATAGAGTCCTCTGAGGACAAACTGGCAATGTCAGAGATGTATAAAGGGTTGCACCTTTTTAAGTTTGAAACCGGCCGCACGCCCGAACTCGTGACAGACGAGGCGGCAGAGTATCTTGACAGCCAACTGGAGGTGTTGTCGAAGTGAATTGCTTTGTTGGGGTTATACTGCTGCTCGTATTAGGCGCAATAGCATTGCGAAACTCTGCTTGGCTTGCCAATCCGCCAGTACCCAATCTAAGTCCCAGGTGGATAGAAGTGACACTGAAAGCCAAACAAGACGAAAGGTTATTAGCTTGGCAGAAGCGGAATAGCAGACAACATGGGAGTCCACCATGAAGATACTTGAGATCGTTGCGACGATACTGGCCTACGGCTGGATAGCCCTTCTCGGCATAGGATCGTCATGGCTTGTTTACGAAAAGGGGAAATATGAGCGAAGAAACAGACAAAGAAGAAATAGCGCACCTGAGACAAGTGATAGCGGCGTACCTGGAAAGTTACGATATTGACGAGACTAAAGCGTACATGATCGCTAACCATGTACTGAAACTCTGCGCGGCGGCAGGTCTGCGGAAGTTTGCGCCAGCAGAAGAAGGGGGCAGTGATGAGACTCTTTTGGGAGTGCGTATATGAGACGATAGGGCACAACTCCTGGCTTGCATACGTCGCGGCGGGGATCACTCTAGCCTTTGGGACATGGATATTATGGAAGGAAAGGGGGTGACACAATGCTTGATAGAGTTGCTTTCGATAAGTATTTTGCAGGTATCTTTATGACTGTGCTAAATGACGCAGCCAAGATATATGAAAGCCACATCCCTGAGAAACAAGAATCATGGATGCTGGATACTGCCGATGATATGTGGTCAGTCTGGATTGGCGAAGTAGGGGAAGTCTTGGCTTTGATTGGGGGTGGGCGCAAGTATTCCCCAAGCAAGGCGAGACAGGAATTGTTGGATGTAATCAATGTTTCGCTCATGATGGTAAAACTCATTGATGAATCAGAATAACCGCTGATACAGAAAGGGGAAAGTCATGGAAAAAGACTTCTGGAAAGACGCAATGATAAAACAAGGGTACGTCCCTGAGAAATGTGAATTGGCTGGACAACTAATATGGGGTCTTATCAATAAGTCAGAAGACCCTTGCTCTGGCTGTAACATACCCAGGACAAATTGCGGTGGACGACCTGCTGATCCAGACTATATGGAAAAGGCACGTCAAAAAGCAGAATAGCCTTGCAATTGCATCTCCTGTGTGGTAAAATAGTAGGTGATACGGGGTAGCTCCTTGTATCAACTACAAGATTGTGGTAGCTAGTTGTTGAATTGTCGCTAGGCAATTTCATATTGGAACAACTAGCTACCCACCTTTACCAATATGGGGGTGCAATATGCCAAGCCAAATGATAAACGGTAACTTCATAGCTATTCCTGAAGAGACTCTACTGTCAAAACAATGGAAAAGTTTACAACCTACTACCAGATGTTTATATTTTACTATACTGAAAAAGTATTATCGTAAGGGTGATCGTGCTAATGGTATGGTTACATGGACTTACGATGAACTGGCAACCGAAGGTGGGTTGTCCGTAAGAACAGTTAGACGTGGGATGCAAGAACTTAAACAGAAGGAATGGCTAACAATATGGGAGTTAGGTGGAAGATGGGGAAGGGGAACAACCTACACTGTCAATCCATTGCACGCCAACGGAAAACTCCCAAAGGGGTCATAGCTTTAAACGAACAAGTCGAGAAAAGGTTGATGGACAAATTGGCCTGCCGCAACATCGCATGAATAAAGGCTTTACAGCGGCGGCGATTCTACTCCGGCCAAATTGGACGGTTACATAGGCCAAATTGCCCATAGATTTCAGGAAGGTGGGAACGACATGAACACGCTTCAACGAATTATCTTGATAGTAGGTGCGGTAGTGTTCGTCTGTACTCTACTGACAGTACCACAGTATTATAAGGGAACTAATGGCGAACTCAGTTATGAATGGGTCAATGCAATGACGGCTGGATTTCCAGAAGACTCGTATACCTTGCTCAAAGTTCAGTCAATGGCTTCGCACCGCAATGTGTCTGTGGCGACAGTACGCGGTGCGGCTGTCTTAGGGGCAACCATTATGCTGTTCTTCGCCGCTAACAACAGGAAGCGGAAGCCCTGCGTTGAAACACAAGACCCGTTGCAACCGCGTTTATTTTAACACAGAAAGGTGATAGGATATAATGGCAAGCAAAGCGAGAATTATTGTTGTTTTTTCTGATAGCAAGTGGAACAGGTGCGTGTTCTGCCCAGCCCTGGTGGAACCCAAAATATCGCTTGCTGAATGTTTGCGCTGTGAACATAATACGACACCAGCAACGGCAAGACCACATCGGCAAATCAGATGCGAGCTACCAGTAGATTGCAGAAAGGGGATAGAATGAGTGTAACGAAGACCTGCTTATGTGATAGGAGTAACTACCGAGTAGAGCATCGAAACCACAATCACAGTTATTTCGAGACGCCCAAAGGCCTGGCGCATTACAGCGATTATAGTGGTATCAGATGTCTTGCCTGTGGCTGGCGCTTCAGAACAAAGGCGCGGTGGGTGTTATCCTGTCCAGATATAACAGAAGATGAATGGGATCGCTTGCTTGAAGAGAACCCAGCGCCTAATGTAGGGTATAGTGTATCGATCCAAAGTTGGGATAATAGACTCAAAGAAGGGAGAGAAAATGTTTGAAGTAGTATTAACGCCAGTGACGGAAAGCCCGTTTCCATATATTGACAAGAACGGTGCTTTGTATAACAGGGCATCCATTAGCATCGAAGACCTAGCCGGCATTGAACCTACCTGCCGTAAATGCAGAAAGATATTCGTTAATAAAGAAGCCTGTTGGCGCGATGCGAATGGTTTTTTCTATTGCACTCAGGAAATCAAGGTCATCCAATGGGATGACATTTGGCAAGCATACAATCATCCTGCTCTGGATTGCGAGACTAAAGGAATGTGGTTTCAGATTACAGACGGCACTGAAAATTATACCAGGATGCGGATCATGATCAACAACAAAGACCCTAAGAATAGTCGGGTTCTGGATATGAACTGGGGCAACTGGTGTCAGTTTGTTCGGGGCGTTAATCTAATGCACGATCTCTTGAGAGTCAAAAACAAGCGTGGCAATGATGGCATGATCCAAGTAGCGAGTATGGAAAATGAATCGTTTCTGGTCAACAGATAGAAGGGAAACCCAATGGCTGAAGAAATGGACAGATCGTATAGCGGATTTATTACAATGTTCTGGGGGGTGCTGGACGAAGCTTATCATATCTATGAATCACATCGAGACGAGAAGGGTGATTCATGGAAAGATATGCGGCTGGATGACCTCAGAAGCCTTATAGTCAAAGAATCAAATGAGTGGCTTTTTACAGCAGATGGTTCCATACATGAGTATCACGAAACTATAGACTTGATACTTGTGGCTATGATGTTAGCAGACAGGCTGAGTGTATTGACTGGAGAAAGAGCGTGAATCGAAAAGGGGAAGCGATGATAAACGAAGATGAATACGGCAGTTGTCCTAACTGTGGCGAGAGTGTCCACATAACCGAAATGGGGTCAGAAGACGGGGTTGTGTGCTGTAGGCATTGTTACCAAGCAGTACGGAAGGATAAGATGCAAGAGCAAACAGCGATACGCGAAGACCTGAAAGCAGAAGGTGTTGACGTGGACGCTGCTTTGGAACGGGTACTGCAAGTGTTACATGAGTATGGCATCCAAGCGAAAGGGGGAACAGACCGTGTTAGGTGATAACATTTTCGTCTTGTTGTTCAAGTGGGTCGCTTGCTTCTTCTTGCTGCCATTTTTGCCGCCAGTTAAACGGGAAGAACTTGACGAATTTAGCACCAGTCCAGGAACAATTATACCATTGTTGCCGCCAAAGCATGAAGAAGCTAACGAAATTGCCATGCCTACTATGCGGCTATTGGCAGAACTCCAAATATCAACCCAAAATGCGCTACTCGCTAGGGTAGGTTGCACTATGCTAAACGGTGTTTTCGCAGACAAGGAAGGGGAGTAAAATGCAGTGGATTCTATTGGCTATCGGGTTGGTTGTCTTGGGAACTATTTTTGGTATAATAATATCAGCTTGGTCATCGTGTGTGGTCGCAGCAAAAGCAGATGACCAAATTGAAAGGGCTAGAAGGGCTATAGAAGCTGACAGGAAACTACCACGAAGAAAGCAGTGATAGCTATTCCAGAATGGACTGAAGAAGAAATTGAAATACTGAAAAAGTATTACCCGAAAGAAAGAGCAAAGCAAATAGCTAAACGTATGGACAAGTCTGCACCCGCTATTCATGCTAAAGCAAATAGGATCGGTGTGCGTAAACGGCAGGGGTGGTCGCATAACCCGAAACCTGAACTGGTGTTAGGCTGGCGTGATACTTACACTGAACTATACCCGAAAGCATGTGAAATGCACGAAGCGGGTATACCGCTACAAGTAAGAACGAAGTTTGTAAGTAAGGGTTGCTACAAATTTGCGCTGTTCAAACTGAATCCACGTAACGTAAAACTGTATTGGAACAACTGCTGAAAGACCTGTGACAAAAGCTGTCAACAGTTGGGGCAGGGTACAAAGGTAGAGCATAGACCTAACTATAGCTGATTTTACTTGGTGTACTTTACGAGCGCAGTAGCAACGCCAGCAACAGTCAGTATAACACTGATCACCGCAAGTGCCGCCTTGTATACTGCGCGCATATTCTTGATATGCCAATCGACTAGGGTTTCCTGTCCAGACTTCAGTTCACCAAGCACCTTGTTTGTTGTCTCCAATCTTTCGTCCTGCATTTGTCTGCAATCCTTACATATCTGCTCCAGAACGTCCATCCTTGCTCCAACGTCACTTAGTCGCTCCAACTCTGATTTGGTCATTGTAAAATCCTTTTGACACAATTGTAAGAAGCCGAATGCCAAAAGCTGCTGTCAACATACTCGACTCCGATATATCTCTGTTGCTTGCACCCAAACTGCTTCTTAATGCGCTCAACAAGGCCATCCCTGTTACTGCCCGCTCCTATCCACCCGTATTCCCCTGTGATTAGCTACTGCAACCATCCTGACTATTCCTGAATCATATCTCCACACCTGTATCGGCATGGCTATCACGTCTACTTCCAGAATGATAAGCCCCATCATGGCTATGGCGATCCCTTCGTGGTCTTTAACCAGTATGCCAATGACTTCAGCACCGTCTACGATCTCAACCATATCGTTCAAATGGGATTCGTTCACGTCTATGATCCCGATACTGGTCATACATAATAGAGCTATCAATAAGTTCATGTTAGTCTCCAATATACAGCGGGTTTCTCAGGGGTATATACCCGCTACCCTTATCCGCAGTTGACGCCGCAGCTTCGTCTACCTGTATCAAGCTGATATTGTCGATGTAGAGGGTGGCTGCGCCAACAAGTGAACGGATAAATATATTGTGACTGGTTGTAGTAGCTGTGAAAGTTAATTCTAGCTTTGTCCATGCTGAAACCGTACTGCTAACCGTTTTGTTTGCCCCACCAGAACTAAAGACCTGCAAACGTCCCTCCCCGCTTGTTACATACATATAACATGAAAGCGTATATGATTTGCCTACTACAAGACTGGGTGCTGATTCAGTTATAATGCCTTCGGCACTACCGTCCACATCAATCTTCTGACTTGCAGAACCGCTATGAACTATGGTTGCTTCCTTGTCTAGCGTATCGGTTCCATCAGTCTCGCATCCACTGTTATTCCACCCTGGCGCAACGTTTATAGTCCCAGCCCCGCCGCCAGACTCATCATCGTAGACACCTTCCATCCCGCCATTGACTATCAGGTTCTCTCTCAACTCAACAGAATCCCAGTAGCCAAACTCAGCATTGGTGACACTCCCTGAGCCTAAGTCGATAGTTGTGCTGGTATCATCAGCCGCGAAGCTAAACTCTATCTCGTTCCACCCTGCCGATAGTCCCGCCTGTGTTACTGTGATACCCAGAGCGGCATTAGCGTCTACGTCTACCAGTTGGCTTGCGCCGTTGGCTGTTGTGGGAGCGAAGAACCAGCCGTGAAACCAATAATCTGCATTGGCTACAGTCGTGATAGTCTGTCTGGCGAAGGCTTGCGTGGCGTCACCGTTCAGGACTTTGAGCGATTGCGTATCTTTCTTTATCTGAGTTGTTGACTTGCTGATGGCAGTAGCCGCGTCACCTACTGTCCATCCACCTATCCCGCCGTTCTCTGTATCTAGCATGAGATTCTTTGATACGAAAGCCTCTTGTGTCCACGCGGCGACGTTACTGAGCGTCAAATTATTCACCTTGCCATTAAGCGTGAGTCCCGAACCTTCATCCAGTAGCCAGTTGTCGGTGATAGTCCCTGCGCTTGCACTCACATCATGCGGGTGTGTGGCTTGGTATAGTATTTCGGCTGCTGACCATACTGCACCAGCGGCATAGTAGAGCTTCAGGTCAGATAGACTTCCTTCCAAATGACTTGGGTGGACAGATAAATTCATTATTGCTGTGTTGGCTACAGAATTTACATCAACGCCTGAACTGGCCGTATCATCGACGCCATCGACATAGATTTTGCAGTTTGCGACTGTATCTCTGTCAATTACAGCCACAACATGATGCCATTTACCATCACATACATTCGTAGTGCCTGCTGTATAACTTGCTCCTGGAACACCGGAATCAGTTAAAAATTCTATAGCTCCTGTTGTTGTTTCGACGAAGAACGCCCATCCTGTGAAATTGCCGGTTCCAAGTTGTTTGCTTAATATATAGTCACGGCCCGTCGGGGCGCTGACCTTCATTATCCATGTACTCACGCATATATCCTCTGTAGTTACAGCATGGATGGTGTTATTAGCCGCAACAGCACTATACGTCTCCGCGCAATCAATACTCACCCCCACCTTCTCAATATCCTGCACATACCCGCCATCAGTGGAGCGCAACCCTGAGAACGTCACATCTCCGCCATCGTAGGGTATCAGATCACGCCCTGCATCACCTTGCGTGTTGTCGATAGCGGCGGCAGCGGCGGCTTCGTCAAACATCCACGCACCGATTATGTTCCCCTCGCCTGAGTGATCGTAGTCCCAGTCGGCGGCTGATGCCCTTATCTCTGCGGCGGTGCGTATGTCGTCATAGATAGCGACATTAAAAGTGCCGCCAAGCCAAAACTGTTGTGGATTGCCCAAATCTTCATGGGAGCCAACGAAAAAGTTACCGGCTTTGTCAGCAATACTATTGGGTAATCCTGTTTCTTGCTCAACAAATGCACCATTTTTATAAAAGTCCCCAGTTCCCTCCGACGCATCATAGACGAAAGCAACGTGCGTCCACGCCCCAGCTACCAAATCGACGCCAGCAGTCGCCTTGTTTGTTCCTCCGATTCCATCTGAAGAGATGCGCACTGCCAATTCCCCTGCGGTGTTTACCCGAAAGATGTAACTGCGGTTATTACCAGACGTTAGATACTTTCCAACTATGGCACGCTCTGCATCAAAGTTCGTTGGCTTAATCCATGCCTGAATGGTCATATCGCCAACAATGCCCGACTCTGGGAAATTGGCGTCAGTGGCGTAGAAAAACTGCGAATCGCCATCGAGATCGGCTGTAGCAAGTCCTGAATCCGCCATAAGTGTGCTGGTTGAGGGCGACCCGTTCACTAAGCATGGGCCGGAAATAGAATAGCCCGTACCATCGCTAATCATAATGCTATCATTATTGTTATACGATCTATCCTCAACGTCCGAAATACTGACAGTAACCGTTCCGCCGGAATCTGTAGTGCAGGTCTGGCCTCTCGGCCAAAAAATGCAACGCGGGCTGGCAGCATATAGAACCGTTATGCAAGCGAGAAGTATTAAGGTTGCTACAGATAATCGTTTAAGCACTTTGCACCTCCAAGTGGGGAAATAATAACAACTGTTTGTCTTCGGTAATATACCCCTGCAACATTAACTGAAAATATGGTGTCCAGAAAGACCTGTTAGTTATAGTCTTGCCATGACAGCTTATACATAAAGCAATAAGGTTTGTATCTGGGTCGTTATTGGTTTTACAATAATCAATATGATGAACAGCTAAATTGTATCTTAATTTAGATTCTGCAATCCCACATTCTTGACAAATATAACCATCTCTAGATCGTACATATTCTTTTAGCTTTTTATTGAATGCGGCTCCGTAAGGCTCTAGCGACTTACCACCGCGCCAGTTAGGATTGCCCGACCCTGCGTTTGCCGCTATAGCGCATTTATTAGAGCAAAAATGGCGGTCATTTCTATGATAATTACCATAACTTTGGCTTGTCATTATCCCGCAATGTTCACAAGCAAAAGCAACCTTCTTGAGCCTGTACTTATCCATGCAATCCGTAGAACAGTATTTCGCTCTACCCTTCCGCGATAAAACTATCTTGAATGTCTTGCCGCAACAAACGCAGACTTCAGTAGTTTGTCGCTGTGGGTACTCTTTAGGGTTATTGCGCTTGTGTTCTGCATAGCAAGCCGTAGAGCAGAAACTATGATTACTTGCTGAATGTGTACTGGGTTTCAATGTAAGTTGTTGGCCGCAGTTGTCGCAATTAACATCTAACCGCCCACGCCGCGCCATGCCATGACATACCTTTGAGCAGTAATGCTTGCTATATCGCTTAATTGCTGACGGCCTTGTTTTGAATTCTACCCCGCAGAAGTCGCAATGTACCAGAGTTTTAGGGTGTTCCCGCTTCCACACGTAATGGCATGAACGAGAGCAAAAAAAATGTTTATGCTTTCCCACTTTATACTTTGCCCGCTCAAACGCCACTTCGCATTGTTCGCAAATAAAGGCTGCCATTACTCGAATACTCCCAACCACCGCGTATCAGGCCCACAGATAGTAGAATCCAACGATCCACTTCCTGCGGCATACAACGCCGTTACTTCCGCTGACGAAAGTGGCCTGTCGAGTATGCGGCCGTAGATGACGCCGTTTAAGATAAAAGCCGTATTCAAATCACTTCCTATATGTATAACAGACGACCCACTCGGAGTCCACGTTGATGTGCGCCCATCATCAGTATTTACTTCGTCAAGATATAATTTTACGTGATTTGCCCCGCTTATAGCTGTGATTCTATTCCAAACAGCAACAATATGATACCAATTCCCCGCTGTAATCAATGAAGATACATCAATCAGTGCAACTCCGCCAACAACGTTTCTAAGGTCAACGCTTAAATTATTACTTGATGTTTTGTATAGGGATAGATAGCCTGTCTGATTTCCCAGATGGATGATATAGTGATTCATCCCATCATCCCCATCCCAGTTCGGCCTCACCCAAAACTCCAATGTTCCCTGATTAGCATTAAGCATCTCCGCCACTACAGCAGAGTTCAGCGACGCAGACCCCACGCTGTATTGCAGGTCGTCAGAGTTGGGTGAACTTGGGAATATGTGGACACCATTCTCCCCTGTCAAGGCACTTGGTCTGAGAGCATAGTATTGCCAGTCACCTTCAAACAACAACTCTTGACCCGCTAAAAGGCCGGAGAACAATAGCAAGAGTATCAGAACACAAGAAAGTCGTTTCATGGCGATCTCCTTAATAGTTGATCTTCGCTCTGCCAAAGTCGATTGTATCAGCGGTGTCCAGCGACGTGATGGCGATCTTAATCCAGAGTTCTTCATCATTGGTATATGTTGAAGTGAATGTATACGTGAATTCTTCCCAGGTGTCATTCCCTGTTGGAGTAATCGCAACAGCGCCAGTGGCGTCGGCATTGCCCGAAAAATCCCATACTTGAATCGTCATAACGCAGTTGGCGAAGTCGCTGGCTCTTGTCCATATAGTTAAAGATGTGGGGGTTTTAGTAACGGCTTTTTCAGAGTACCAATCCATATCTTGAGTATCGGATATGCCGGTAGTCCTATTAAGCATCCGCCTATTAGTACCATCGGCTGATCTAGTTGTTGTAACAGCATTTTCCGTCTCATCGCCTGTTGGGGAGAAATCTGCAACAGGTATGAAGTCGGTCATTACAACGGTAGCCACACCAGCGTTAGTGATTGTCACGTCACCTGACATAATCACAGGACTGAACTCAGTACCATCGGCTATCAGTAGAAACGTATCTGTGTTGGTAGCCATCTGAATATCGTCACCATTAACAAGCAAGTCTCCAAAAACCTTGACCAGACCATCCTCAAGTGATAATTCGTTGCCAAGACCGCCAGCAGGGTCGTCTCCATCGTTTATTTGTATGTAGACTTTGCCTTTATAATCGTCACCAGTACCATCGTGAACACTTCGTATAGTGCTTAATGGCGCAGATTTTCCATCAACCTTTCTGCCGTAGAAATTCACTTCGCTCTTACGGCCCCCATTAGCATTACTTTTTTCGGGATTATACGCGAGAAGATTCCCCTGTCCTGGGTCATCAGGACCTAAGTATTCCAGGATAGCATGGCTGACCGAGATGGTGTTCGTCCCGACTGCAAGCCGCCAGACGCGCAGGCCACACCCATGAAAACGTTGACCGCTTACAGTTGCGGCATCTATCACCATAAGGAATGTATATGGTCTATAGTCTGAAGAGAGCGTTATCTTGGGATGCAGTGTGTCAGTCCACGCACTTGCGGTATATAGCCGGGTATAGACACCGCAGTCAATAGCCAACTGATCCGAGTCTTTCATCCATACTGTCCACGCGTATGTGCCACGCGGCAGAGAATCATAATACTCAGTCATTCCAGATGGTCGGATAGCAATACCTGTATACGCAAGACGAGTATCAACCTGAATCGCATACCCGTTCAGAGCATCAGCATCAGCACCGCGAGCCGATCCTTTCCACATGTTTTCTATAACAGCGGGAAATATTTTATACTTAAACGCATCTGGTACGAGAGATGCGTCGGTACTTGTGTTTATTAAGTCGCGCTGGTTATTAACCAGATTCATTTCTACGCCGCTTTCGTAGGTAAACAGTGTAGCAGCGATTACCGTGCTAGATATTTTGTAAAAAGTTCGCGGCCCACCGAAATAACAATCGGTATCGCCGCCTTCTATGAAGCTATTGGTCATAAACAGGTCCGCGTCATCCATGTATATAGGACAACTCGTAGCATATATATATGTGTTATCCGCAAAGACAGCTCCAGCCGTTGCGTAGATGCCATCTTTGCATCCAAAGAACGAATCGCTTATATACGTTATTGGTGCTACTCCATCCAGCCAGATAGCGCGGCCGATACGTAAGTTACCGTAAAAACCGCATTGAGATATCATGGTTTGGATGGATTGTCTCGCTCCTAAGCCGCACTTAATTCCAGTGGCCTCGTTAGCGTCGTCTATCGTTACTCGGTTAATGGACGTTATACATGCACCAACGCCGATACACCCACCGTCATCCGGGTCTGCAACATTTGGAGCGCTCATGTGTATATCTTCAATCGTGGCTGCTACAGGAATGCTAGACCCAACTGAATCAATAACTTCAAGACAGTAATCCGTCGCTCCTGTGTACCGTAGTTCACTATACGTTCCATTACCACGCAGTATCATTCCACCTTGCATTGTAGAGAATGTTGCGACAGGCCAGTTCCGTAGGGGGGAAGAGATGATGTATGTGCCAGTGGAGATTTTGACTACACCAACGGTCTTACCAGCTATCATTGCTGAGTCAAACGCCGCTGTACAGTCAGTGGAATTGTCTCCTACTGCACCCCACCATTCGGGGTAGACTTGATCGCATGACCCTTTAGCAAAGACAGCCGTACCGCTGCCTGAGAAGATTTGACCAAGACCTGCATCTATTTTACCAGTGATTGTTAGCGTTCTTCCTGAGTCTATTGAAAGAAGTCCGCCTTCTTGAAAGACTATAGTTACCCCAAGCGGGACGACCACATTCGTACTTAGCTTATAGTTTGTCACCGCTTCTGGGACTATCACCCTGTTCCCAGCAGCAGCAGCTATAGCCGCAGTGAAGGCGGCAGAGTCGTTTGTAGTGCCGTCTCCAAGCGCACCATACCCAGTGACGTCATGACCGCTCACGCCCTTGTGAATAAGGTTCCCAATCTTCCCACGAACACCCCATGCCCCTGAAGACACCAGGAACATGCAAAGAACTAATGCCGTTATGAATTTCATACGTCGCATATTACATATCCTCCCCAACGAAGTATCTGCCTATTTCTACCCAGGCATCACCGTCTCGTTGCAATACTAACTTATCGCCTTTCTTTCCAGTGAACTCTATAGCACCTTCAAGGCGTAGTTTATCGCTGTGTTCTATTATGTCGCCATCGTTGGCGATCTTTACAGTAATGATTTCGCCATCTTGCGGCTCATCCAACGCAGGAGCAGACGTTACCTTTTCCTGGGTTTTCAACAGCCGACCAAGAAGCGCTGGATCGCCAGTCATGAATGTATATACAAGAACCGCTACGAAAATTACTATAGTAGCAATGCTCGCAAGGTCATGTTTTTTTACCGTCATTATTTTACCCCGCTATTTAAGGTTGCGACCGGTTTCCACCCAATCGCTATCGTCATACTCGAAGGTCATTGTGTCGTAAGCAGCGCTGTCAAAGTCTATCCCACCTTCAAGGCGTATATTGCTCCCGTTGCTCAAGTCCTGAATCTTCGTGAGAGCATCGGTGAAGAGAACCAGTATCGACTGGCCTGTGACTACCACACCGTCGAAGTCTGTTATGGTAGTTGGCGCTGTGTTGGCCGTCTTGAAGCGGCTGCCGCCAGATATGGCTGGGGTAACATCGCCATCGACGAGTGTTTCCCACGTATAGGAAAGCGGCCCTGTCATGTCCACTGGTCCACCGCCTGCCAGACTGATTACCTGTGGGTTCAACGATCCTGGATTCATGCCCATTAGTATAACCCCATTATAGTTACGGCGAGACTGCTGCCTGTAGCAGTACCAGTGCCTTTGACTCGTAACCGAAACAGTTCACCCGGTGCAAAGAATATTTTAGTCCAGTTCTTTGTA
>Ga0222667_1000384_pt1 | contig 20969 bp, 19 predicted proteins | sample AntAcemetagen657_FD_179854 | JGI IMG/M metagenome (GOLD analysis project Ga0222667, IMG submission 179854) | Saline water microbial communities from Ace Lake, Antarctica - #657 | ecosystem: Environmental > Aquatic > Non-marine Saline and Alkaline > Saline | place: Antarctica: Ace Lake... | reverse complement strand
TTTAAACTTTTCCTTTAGCTAATTTACTTGCCCATTTAGGTAGATATCCTTTTTGTTCCAAAAATATTATAGCGATGAATCCAGTCCAAAAAGGCAAAATACTTACAAGAGGAATAAAATCTCCAACAGCTGCTGTTATAAATTTTTTAGTGGGAAATTTATGAAGTCGAAATAATATCCAAGAACCAATAATCATAATAACAAAAATATTTATTATCCAGCCAAGTATTCCTAGAGTCAAGCCGTCAAGTATATCTTTAATACCGGCTAGACAAAAAGCTAAAAGAAATTCTACATCACTAATTTCACTAATTGGTTGGGCTGTTTTTTTCTTCTTAACTGTTGTATTTGGATTTTTAGCTCTTTCTTGATTAAATTGTTCGGTGTAATCAGCCATAGTAATTTTATTTCTTTTCTTCATTCTCTTCTTCTTCGGCTAATTCTTTCTTAGCTTTTTCTATTTCAAGTAGTTGGGCTGGGTCAGAAGTTATAATTTGGTCTTCAGTATAGGAAGCGACTACTTGAATAGCTACATGTTTATTTCCAGCAAACAAGATTCCTTCGCCAATAGCGCTTTCTAAAAGCATGTATTTTTCTCTTTCAGTCAAATTAAATGTTTCTTTAATTATATCAATTGAAGCTGGAGACTGTTTTAATAATAATTGTAAAGAAGAGTTGGTAACAATTGGTTTTCCGTATTTTGATTTCATAAAATCAGATACGTCTTGAGTGATTGTTGTTAATCCGAGATAATATTTACGACATCTTTTAGCAATGCCAAAAAGGAAAGAAGCGGCGTCTTCGTGTTGCATCATTATCCAGGCTTCATCAACAACCATCATTCTTTTTTTTCTTTTAGAGCGTATAATATTCCAGATATATCTGAGAATAACATACATAGCTAATGGCCTTAATTCATCTTCCATATCTCTAATGCTAAAAACTATTAACTTTCTATCCAATTCAACATTAGTTGGTTGATTAAAGAAAATAGCATAGCTTCCATTCACATATTTTTCTAATCGATTAACTAGGCTCTCAGCTCCAGTCATTCCCTTTAAAATAGCATAAAGATCTTGCATTAATGGTGGAGTTACTTTGCTAAAATCAGATTCAGGTGTAATATCTCTGGCGGCGTATGTCTCTGTAAGGGCTTTATCTACAATTGAATCTTCTTCAGGAGTTAATCCTCCAAACATCATTCTTAAAAGGCCTACTAGGTTAATAATATTGCTTCTTAGAATATCGGCTGGATTATCGTCTGGTCCTGGTATTGGCAAATCAAAAGGATTAAGATGATTATTTGATGTTAAAGAAATATCTACAAATGCGCCACCGACTGTTTCTGCTAGATATTTATATTCCTTTTCGGGGTCAACAATAATAACCTCTGTGTCCTGCATTAAAGAACGCAGAACTTCTAATTTAACAGAGTATGATTTTCCAGAACCGCTTTTTGCGAAGACAACCATATTAGCATTCTCAAGACTAAAGCGGTCAAAAAGAATTAGAGAATTATTGTGTCTATTTATTCCATAAAGAACTCCTTTGTCGTCTGTTAAATCAGATGATATGAATGGAAATGCTGAAGATAAGGGAGATGTATTTAAGCTATTATGAATAAGTAATTTGTCACTTTTTAATGGAAGTGTTGAAATAAATCCCTGTTCTTGTTGGAATACAGCTGGTTTAGCATAAACCATTTGATTTTCCAGCATTGCTCTTACTTTATTTTCTATCTCATCTAATTTTTCAGGAGAATCAGAGAAAAAAGTTATATAAAGTCCAAATTTAAAAAGTTTTTCAGCATTTTTTTGTAGTTTACTTCGTAAATCTTCTACGTTTTCTACAGCTGTTTCAAGTTTAGGGTCGCGAATCTTGCCTTTTTCAAGTTGTAATGATATTTGTGATTGTATCTGAGCGCTTTTTTTAGTAAGTTCCTTTAAGACCTTATTTGTGTTGATGGGGTTAATAAAAAAAGATATATTCATTTCTTGGTCAAGCGTTATAATTGGCGAAAACCAAGCTGTATTTAAAATTTGTGGATAAGTGAATACAAAAATAGTTCTGGCGTACTTTTCCCCTATTTGTATATAATTAGAGTGCATTTTTAATCCGCCTGGAGAAATTAAATCAACAAGATTTACATCATGACTTTGCTTTTTTTCTGTATTAGAAACAGGTTTATTTTTTTTAAATAATGATAACATATTATTGGTTTCTTAATTCTTTTGCTTTTTGTAATTCCGGTTCTTCTTTTGCATTAGGATTATATAGTTTATAAAATAACTCAACTAATTCTTCTGTATTTAAAGCTGCTGTTTTAATGCCCATACCGCGTAATCCAGTGGCTACGAATTCAACTCTTTGCCAAAGATTATTTTTTAGCTCGTTAAATTCCATTTCTTTCGTTATCTTTTTTTTATTCACCTTGAAAACTTTTTTAAAAATTCCCATATTTTGAACAGTGAACGGGCTATAAGGGATAACAACATAAAATGATTCAGTCATAATATTGGTAATTTCTGTGAGTCCTTTAATAAAGTCAGTATATTCTAAGGCCTGTATTTTTAAGAGTTCATTCTCTTGGTCAATTTGTTTTTCTTTTAACGCTTGAATATATGGGTCAATATCAAACTTTCTTGAAGCAATCATAATTTGTATTGGGAAGTCAATTGAATTTAAAAAATCTTGATATTTATAAATAAGGGCGTCTTGCTCTTCAGTTGATTTTAAATCAAAATTCAAACTAGTAGCCATTAAAATAGCCCTTATTCCTTTATTCTTAAGAATAATTACATCATCTTTAATCTCTTTGATTTGTATATGTTTTTGGATTGAAGCAGATTTTTCTTTATTAAGCATATTTTGTTAATTACGTTTTATTTTTTCTTTTCCATAAATATAATCTTGGTTTTAGAAAATAATTAATGACCGAGCCTACAAAATATATAAATGGTCTTCCGTTGAATTTATAAAAAGCAAGCATTAAACAAAAAACAGCAACAGGAATAGCGACAATTAAGAAAAGCCATAATTCTGCAAAAAACCATAAAGCGGCAAGTGCGCCAATGCCGGCTAAGATATAGAGAAACTGTCTCATGGTTAGCGGTCCGATTATTTTGTCTTTTATCTCAATAAATTGAGGAATATTAAATTGCATATTATTCTTTTAGATTAACTATATTTCCATTAACCTGTGGCATATCAGGCGTTTTATTTATGTTCTCATTTTCTCTTGGCCATTCTGAAATTTTATGTATTTTTTTTAAGTCGTCTTTTACTGGTAGAAATATGGAACTGTTAATGTCTCTGGCAAGCAAGCGCGCCTGTTCTCTCTCTAAGTCGCATTCTTTCTCAATTGATTTTAAAAAATCAATAATATTTGTTTCTCCTAATAAAACCATGCCAACAATATATGACATTGACCATGTTTGAGTGCTATCTAGATTATTTTTTTCAGCTATTTTTTTTATTTTATCAGCTGTTTCTGCGCTAAATATTATTTTACGTAAATTTTCAGGTAATTGAAAATATTTAAGATACCTTTGTTTTATTAAAGGATTAATAATTCCTTGTAGATTTTTAATTTGTTGTGGTGTTGGCATAATTTATTTTTTACATTGGATTTGCTTTATCCCATTCTGCATCACTTTTTTCTTTTTTATTCCCTGTTACTGCTTTCCCAGTAGTTGTATTATAATATTCTTTAATTTCATCTTTCATATCTTTTAATCCTGGTCCTATAATATCATTCATTAATCTATTATAAAGTGCTGGGTTTTCATCAGCTGCTTTGATTAATACTGATTTACCTAATTTGCCTCCAACTTTAAATTCTTTTTCAAAAGATTCAAATACTATTTTTTGATTTCCCGTAGCTTCTGTGCCTTGTTCTCCTATTGATTCTATTTGAATTTTATCTACGTTTTTTGATTTTACTTTTCCAACAGCTTCATTAATTTCTTCTTTAACTTTTGTTATGTCTTTAGGATCTATATTTTTAACTATAGGTGCTAAATCAAGTCTAGATGAAACAAGATCTTTTTCTTGCCCATATCTTTTTGTAAGCATCATTGATTTTTTAACATCTTTCTCAGTAAATCCAAGCTCGTCATTAACTTTCAGGTCGCCTCTGCTGGCTAAAATTTTAGCAATAGCCGCTTTTGCTCTGCCATCAACTGATTTAAATTCCTGTTTAAGATGATCGCTGCTCTGGTTTTTATATTTCTCTTCTTCTTTACTAAAAGCAGCTCTTTCTCTTTCATTAAGAGCTCTTCCTGCTCCAGCTGTTTTTCCAAGCAAAGCACTTGCCCCTGTCCAGCGTCCAATTTTTGATTTTCTTGCCCATGTGCTAGCCTTGTCTAGCCCTTTATTGACTGCATCAACTGGTCTATAAGTAGCTCTTTGTGCTTTTCTTCCTGTCCATCTACCAACCCCTTTGCCAACTCCCTTGCTAGCACTTTTAGCTATACTAATTGCTCCGGATGCTCCGTAAATGCCTATTTTTTGGGCGACGATGAGTGAACCGATGAGCATACCGCAAGCTAAAATAAATTGAATAAAATTTGCTGGCGCCATTACTTGAGGCATAATTTTTGTTTCGAGAACGCCATTGCTAACTACGTTGCTCATGCCTTCAATTATTTCTCCGCCAGTCATCGGGGCCTTGCCTTTAATGAATTTTAACCAAGAATTAACGCTTAACCAGATAAAAAATATAGCAGCTGGCGCAAAAAAGACCCATTTAATAAAAGCATGCCACCATTTTTCCCATAAGTTTTTTGTGGCTGGCAGAATCCAAAAAAACCAAGCAATAGGAGCTAAAATCAGTAAAAACCAAAGCACAAGAACTCTAATTAATAAAAGAAATGCTAAAGCGGCAAAAACAAAAAGAGCAATAATGGTAAAGATTATTGAAAGGAATAAAGAAGCAATAACTTTCCAAAAATGATCTCCCTTTATGTCTCCCCAATCTACTTTAGGCGGTTTAGCTTCATAACAATTATTACCCGTAGTAGCTAAACAAGCAACATTACATACTGTTTGGTTTTTAAAAATTGGATCTGGTAATCCTGCGTAGTTACATCCCCATTGACTTTCAGCTGGTTTTTGAACTGTGCCAACCATTATTTTAGTCAGTTGCATTTCATCAGCAATATTTTCAAAGAAATTTTGACTATCTTTAATAAAGAAATTAGTTAAAACACCGGCAGAATCAATAATAGCCCCGCAAAAAACTAAACTAAAATTAATTAATAAAGCGGCAATAATCAATTTTGGCAAAAGCGTTTTCATGCCATAAGGTTCTACTTTTAAAATAGTAGCAATTGCGATAACCATTAAGATTAAAACAAAGAACATATTAGCTAAGTCCCTTGTAATTCCCCATCCATCCTTAACCATTTGAGCGTTTTGCAAACCAGTAAAACCAAGGATGCCTTGAGCTAATCCAGCCATCCATGTAACTAAACTACCAAATAATTCTTGTATCATTAGAAGAAATCCTCCTAGTAAAGTTTTAAAACCATCAACGATGCCAAGATCAACTGCTTGTGCTTCTTCTACTCCGAAAGCAAAAACCCCCAAAGAGCTGATTGTAATAATCAGAATTATAAAAGGAATAAGTTTTTTATAATTTATAAAATATTTACGCATTTATTCTTTAATATTTACTAATTGCAAAATTTAACATATTTATATCTACAGCATAAGTATGAATATCGGTCTGCTTATAAAAAACATTAACGCCACAGGAATCTAATTTTTCTTGAGCGGTTTCCTTAAGAGCTTTTGCTATTTCTAATTTTGCATATAATGTTCCTGCTGCTGGAGTAGCTTGGTCTCCTCTTTCTGCTTTTAGCGCTGGGATTAAATCTCTAGAAATAGAAATATAAAAATTACTTATTTCTTCTGTTAGCGCAGGAATTGTTTCTCCTGTGTATGAGCCGCTCATATCTGTTAATAAAGCTTGAAGTTGCTCAATTAGTTCTTCTTTTGCTTCGTCAAGTTCTATTAGAGCTTTTGTTAAAGGGTCATTAAGATCATTAGGATCATATTGCCCTCCAGCAATATCACTTTGTCTTTCATATTCTTCATATTTCTCATTATAATTTTCAATGGCAGGAATGATTATTATAGTAATATTATTTATTGCAGACTCTGTTTTTGCAATTTTAGTATCCATAGCTGTTATTTTACCTTCTATTTCTATTATTTCTTTATCTACGATTGTTTTTTGACTTGTCGCCCAGGATTTAGTTGTGCTATCGCAGGTAGAGGAATTTAATATTTGATTAATGGTTGTACTAGCTGATTTATATTCCGTAAGCGTTTGATCTAATATACCTCGATTTGTTTTTTGTTCTTTAAGTAGTTTATTTAATTCGCTTTTTAAAGGATCGAGTTTTGTTTCTAAAAGTCCTATTGCAATTTTATCTTGGGCAATTTCAGTTGGGTCAAATATTTCTGGTATGTCTTCTCCTGCGCCAATATCTCCAGATCCTGGAAGACCTTCATTTTGAGCAAATAATAAGCCATATCCTTCTGTAAGGACTCTATTAACTAAAGCCGTAAGAATTGCTTGAACATAAATTGATAAAGGACCTGCTTTAGCTGTGGCTGCTCCTATTTGGGCGTTAATTGTGTCCCAAAATCTATTCATTGTTTTGCTAACAGTATCGCTTATTTGTTTGCCAGGAGTGTGTGAAATACATTTTTTATAACACGGTCCAACAACTGAGGTGCCATCTTTATGAAGACCATCGGTTTCAAATGGTTCAGCCATAGGATCCATGCTTGGTTGGCATTTTACAGGTAAAGATGCTGTTCCATAAACATCATCATAGGTTTCTGTATATCTTTTTCCGCTAGATTCAACTACAAGATCAATTGGCTTACCATTACCATCGTACCAAACACAATCTTTTGGACTAAAAAATCCAGCTCCTCTGGCTATTTCCGCTTCTTGTTCTTTTTCTTCCTTAGTTGCAATTTTGTCTTTTTCTTCCATAGCTATTAAATAAGCGCCGTATACATTATTTCCTCCTTCAGTAAGCTTTATCCATCCTTCCCAGCCACCTACTGAAAAATCATTATAAAAATCTTCAATATTTGCCACTATATCAGATATAGAACATCTAGATTCTTCTTTAAAAGTGGATTGTTTAAGTAAGGCTATCTTTATATCAATATCAAAAGGTTCGCAAAGCCAGCCAATTCCCAAATATTGGTCTATAAAGTTACCCATAGCATTGTCAACAGCCATTCCCAGCCAGTCATCCAGCCCCATTGTTAAAAATCTTGGAGTTGTTCCATTTTGTATCCAATTAACTATATCGTTAGTAAGTTGAGATAAAATTTGATGTAAAAGAATATTAAGAGCGACACCAACCAACCATTTAAGTATTTCTTTTGATTGCATCCATTGGGCTATAAATGCTTGTATTCCTTCAAGATATTCCACGGCTGCTCTCCATGCCATCTTAAGAACTTCCCATAGTTGTTGAAGTGGAGTATGTATTACATCAAAAACTGTTATATATCCTTTTGCTTGTTGAGGGTAAAGCAAAAAAGGTATTATTGTTGAAGCAACTACACAGATAGTTAAAATTAGAGCGGTAGATTTTTTATTAAATGGTTTTTTAAAAAAAAGCATTATTTATGTATTAATTTTTACGGCTTTCTAAATCAGCGCCTATTTGTTGCAATAGTTCTATAAGATTATCACCTGTTTGTTCATATTTCTTTAAAATTATTATTCCTTTATATGGGTCTTTTTCAAATTCTGGAATATGCTGATGAATTTTATGAAAATTCCAATAGGTTGAGAGAATTCTTTTATGAATATCAAGCCAGTCCAGTGGCACAGGCGCTTTTAACGTTTCTTGATATGCCTGTAAATAAGAGTTGTTTAAGCAGTTAATTAATTCAAAATTTCCTGTTTCTATAGCTTCTTGAACAATTTCTATTTCGTGTTTTGTATTATTATTGCCTACGCAAAAATTAAGTACACCTAATTTATCGCTTGTTTCTTTAGCGTAATTTTCAATGGCTGTTAAATTATTTTCTTGAGTAAGTTCAAATTCATAATTTTCTTTTTCAAAAGGAGGAATGAATTCAGATAAAAATCCAACAGATGCTTTTTGAATTGCTTCCATAATGTTTTTGTCCATAGCATCCATAACATTTTGATCTATAGAATTAACATCTTGAGTGTTAATTAACGGCATTTGTCCTTCTTTTAATTGTCCACTTAAAATATATCCAATCATTTGGCTTAAATTGCCTGGCTCTGGCCTACTTAACCCTTCTCCTATTTGCTGGCTTGCTTCGTCTTGTAATTTGTCATTAGGCGCTTTTTTAGTTGGATCAAATCCAGAAGCAACTTCTTCTCCATCTAAATATCCATCTCCGTCCGTATCTGGATTTGTTGGACTTGTTTTATGTATTTCTTCTTCCCAATCAGCCAATCCATCAAAATCATAATCGTCAATTACATTTTCCATATTAAAATTTTGAGCAAGCTGTTCAAGCATATCAGCTTCACTATTTTTGCTTTTTAGAAGAGCGTAACCGCCAATCAAAAGACCTATTAGTATTATAAAAATGACCAAGAATATATTAATTTTTTTGGTAAATTTTTTTGGTGTATTTGTAGTTTTCATTAATAGTATTATACAACATTTTTAAGTTTTATAAAAACGCTATTTTAATCAGTTATCCACACACAACCTAAACCTTGACATTTTAATATAAGTAGTGTATTATGATAATAGTTACTTTGTAAATTGAATAATAGAAAGATATAAAAACCTACAATTCAGAAGAGGAGGAAAAGAGATGAAAAAGATGATGAAGGTTGCTGTTTGCTTGAGTTTATTGATGATGTTTACTGTTTCTGGCTGTTGCGCGGCCAGTTCACTGAAAAGAATTGCCAGACATGCCGTTACAGGGAGTCCGACTGGAACATGGTCTGGAGGAAGTATTCCTTCGCCACAGGCGGGATTAGTTTTGCCAGTAAACCAGAGCCCAGCTGTCTGGGCAGAGTGCTGGTTGTTTCAGGGTAGTTTTTCAGAGAGAAGCTTAATCACTTCTCATCCGACAATTAGGGGTAAACTTATTTTCGTGAAAACACCCCTAAAGCATTTTAAAATTGATCCACCGATGAGTCAGCCATATAAGAACAGTGTGGCTTCGTCGGCGATTACGGTTCCCATTTTACTTCCAACATACCCTGCACAATATACTTTATTGGTTTTTCATCAGAATGCCAGAGGATGGGTAGTGAAGATGCAGACGATTCAGTTCAGGACAACTGGTTATCCGTTTAACGAGAAGTTTAATTCTGCCGGAAGAATTGTCTATGCCGACAAGGTTATTAGGTTGGCTAAATGCAAACCTTATGAAAAGAGGAGCTTCAAATTTCATAGGACGTATTATCCAGGGCATGCCCTAATGCAGGCCTTTGGATACTAAGGAGGTGGTAATAATGAAAATGATTGTTGTTTATCTGGGTTTATTAGTAATCTTCGCAACTTCTTGCGGGGTTGGAAGCATTCATCAGGAATCGCCGACTATCGCGATTCCAACAACGCCGAGGGTTTTAATAAAAGAGATCCCGGCTGGCGGGAAAGTACCAAAAAGGATGGAAAATAAGGAATCTTTTTCACGGCCTGACTTGACTCTTGGCTGCATTGAAAACCAGGCATTTCCGTATGTGCCTAGGGTCTGGTTATTGGCTGGAGGTCAGAAAATCCTTCTAGTTGGTGAGACAACAGAGGGACCACCGCAGGTCCTTGACTGGCAGATAATGGAATTCAGTTTGCCACCTGGAAAGCGCCAAATTTTTATAGAACGCTGGCGCTATTTACCCAATCAAGGGGGGTGGGAAATGGTTGGCACTCCCGAGTTCAGAGAATTTCAAGTCGCCAAGCCACGTAGAGGATGGGGTGATTATAATGGTAGTGGTTATTATGGGAATAATCACTATGACTGGCAGATTGTTATCCGCCAGAATCGCTCATATATTTATGAAGGCGGTCGGACTAATTTTTATGGTCACGGTCGTCGGGGCTGGTGAGTTCTAAGAGCTTAACCCAGTCCGTAATCTGTAACCTTTCAGCTCTGACTTGAATGTCTAAATTGCATTCAGTCAGGGCTGTTTTTATTTCTTCTTTATTTATGTTTAGTTTATTAGATAGATTATTAACCAACTGTTTTCTTGGAGAAGAAAATCCTGCTTTAACTAATTTAAAGAATTTTTTAATATTAATATCTTCTGGTTTTTTAATATCTGTAATTTTCATTATAGCTGAATCTATTTTTGGTTCTGGCCAAAAATCTTCTTTTGAGATATAAGAAATAATCTCTGGCCTTGTATAAAATTGAACAGAAATAGCCAATAAAGTCATTTTGGGGGGTGAAGCACAAATTCTTTCAGCTACTTCTTTTTGAATGAGGATAGTTATTTCTTTTGGTTGATTTTCTAATTCTAATAATATCCGTATTAAATGTGAGGTAAGATAATAGGGGATATTAGCAACAACTTTATAATTTTTAAGAAATTCAAGATTAATTTCTAATATATCACCACAAATAATCTCAACATTTTTATAATCCTCTAATTCTTTTTTTAATACTTCAACTATTTCTTTATCTTTTTCGATGGTGATAACTTTTCTTGCCTTTTGGGCAAGTTCTTTTGTAAGAATTCCTAATCCGGGACCGACTTCAAGAACAATATCGTCTTTACTTAAGTCAGCAGCTTTTATAATTTTTTTAAGTGTATTTTCGTTAATTAAAAAATTCTGCCCCATTGTTTTATTGGGTCTAATATTATATTTTCTAAGTAATTCTTTAGTTTGAGTTTTATTCATATATTAATATTCTCTGAATTCAATTAAATGTTCGGGGATATCGTTTAGAAAACGTGAAGGCGGATTAACCATGGTCTGACCCCAGAAATGACGCTGTTGGCTAAAGGTAAAATAAGCTTTTTGCTTTGCTCTTGTTATCCCAACATAACAAAGTCGTCTTTCTTCTTCCATTTGTTCAGGGTCAAATTGACTTTTTGAATGAGGAAAAATTCCATCTTCAAAACCAACAATAAAGACAACTGGAAATTCAAGCCCCTTAGCGCAATGGATTGTCATGAGATTGACCAGATTTTTGTTTGTTTCAACTTCATCATGACTAGTTAGTAAAGTGATCTCTTCAAGAAACTTTTCTAAGCCAGTTCCATTTTTAAATGAATCATATTTTGAAGCTACCGTAAAAAGCTCTTGAATATTTTCCCAACGCATCTCCCCTTCTTCGCTAGTTTGTGGAAATCTTTCTTTGATATATTGTTCATAACCAATTTTCTTAATAATTTCATTAACTAATTCAGTAAGATTTTTTTCTTTGCTTGTTTTTCTCAAATCGTTTATTAAATCATAAAAATCATTTAATGGTTTGGGGCAATCTTTTAGTGAATATAGTTCATTTATATTTTTAGTAAATTTGGCTAAACGGCGAGGAGGAATATTAATAATTCTCTGTAAGCTGACTAAATCGTCTGAATTAGAAATAAATTTAAGATAAGATAATATATCTTTTATCTCTTTTCTTTCGTAAAATCTGACGGTTCCAATTATTTTATACGGAAAATTTGCCTTCAAAAAAGCTTCTTCAATAGCGCGTGATTGGGCGTTGGTTCTATAAAGAACAGTAAAATCGCTTAATTTAAGACCGTCTTCTCTAATTAAATTTTTTATTTCTTCAATTAAGAAATTACCTTCTGCTTTCTCGTTATCTGTTTGAATCATATTAATTAATGAGCCAGTTGGATTATTTGTCCAGAGGTTTTTTTCTTTGCGTTCAGAATTTTTACTTATAATATGATGTCCTGCTTCTAAAATATTTTTAGTTGAACGGTAATTTTCTTCTAAAAGAATTATTTTTACTTTTGGATAATCTTTTTCAAAATTAAGAACATTTCTAAAATCAGCTCCCCGCCAGCTGTAGATCGATTGATCGGGATCTGCAATCATCCAGAGATTTTGATGTTTTTGAGCGAGTAAATTTGTTAAAGTATATTGACCCGTATTTGTGTCGTGGGCCTCATCAACGAGAATATATTGCCATCTATCTTGATATTTTTTTAAAGTATCTGGATTCTCTTGGAATATCTTTGCAGTCAGCATAATTAAGTCATCAAAATCTAAAGCATTTGATTTTTTAAGTGCTTTTTGGTAGCTTTGATAGATTTTGGCTGTTGTTTGTGGAAAATATTCTTTAGCTTGGCTTTCGTAAGAATCAGCACTAATTAATTCGTCTTTAGCTCGCGAGATTATAGAGAGAATCATATTTGGTTTAAATTGTTCAGTACTGACATTTAATTCTTGGATTGAGCGTTTAACTAAAGAAAGTTGATCAGCTCTATCGTAAATAACAAAATTTTTCTTGTAATTTCCTGGTTCGCCAATAGGCGACAACTTATCTATCTCTTTTCGTAAAATTTGCAAACAAGTAGCGTGAAATGTTCCTATATTTGGTATTTGATTATATGGCTTTGATTTAATAAGGCTCTGTATTCTCTCCTTCATTTCTTCAGCCGCCTTATTGGTAAAAGTAACAGCTAAAATATTATTAGCTGGAATATTTTGTTCAACTAAATAAGCAACTCTATGAGTTAAGCAGCGTGTTTTCCCAGAGCCAGGTCCGGCAATAACTAAAACCGGTCCCCCGATAATGGCGACCGCTTCTTTTTGTTTTTGATTAAGAGACGACAAGATGTCCATTTTTTAAATACTATTCCAATTCTTCCCACATATCTGTTTTATAATTTTCTTCAGTCGGAAAATATGGAGGTGGATTGTATAATAAGTTATTATCGTAATTTAATTCAATGTTGTCAAATCCAGCTATCCAGCACCAAGTCCAAAAACAGTATTCATCACCAAATTCTCCCAAATAATTTGCAGCAATAGAACCATTAATAACTAAACCTCCTAATGAATTGCCAAAATCTTCTCGGCCAACTTGTCCATCTTTAGCAACTAAAGCAGCGTTAATTTCTAGGTCTGGATTCCCAGCATATTTATCAATCATAATATTGTCTTGGGCAATCAATCCAACCACTGCTTCATCGTTAGAATATATTATGTCATCTTGTATAATAATATCAGCTGAATTATTAGCTCCTGGCAAATCAGCACCTGATAAATTTGCGGCAGCCATAGTAATTTGATTAGGTCCAATATTTCCTTTTGTCCAAATAGTTGCTTCTGAAAAAATTAAACGATTTTCTGGCCAAGCATAATTACCTAAGAAATCAGAGCCACTAAAAACAGGTAAAAACCATCCAAAGAAACTTACTCCCTCCGTGCTGTAAATGTCAACTGTAGAGTTATTTTTTAATTCGACAATATATCCTGATGGATCCCAAGATTGGATTAAACAGAACCATGAAAATGGCCAGCAGTGTTTTTCTGGAGGTGGAAGATAATAATTCGTTCCGAGAGTTAAATCTCTCATGGTGTCCATTTTTCCTAGTAATGCATTAAAATCAATAATTGGCACACCATCTTCTCTCCCCCCTAAAAAAACATTTTCCGGCGCTTTAGTTGTCCAGACACCTAGTTCCACTTCTTCTTCTGTTATTGGATCTGGGTGAATTGTTTCAGAAGCAGTTGCTAGATTATAGATAACACCATCAACTCTTAAGTCTTCATTTGAATGCGCTTTACCTTTGATGGCCATTCCTTCAGGAAGATTTGCGCGATGATTTATTAAAATAACATATTCTCCCCATGAAGGTTTTCTTCTTCTTATTTGAACAGTTCTTTTCATATTAATATATTCATTAGTCCATCCGGATGATTTTATAGTAACTGAATTACCGCCTGGTAACGGAGGTGTTATTTCTATTTGAAACTGTCCTATAATGGCTCCGTATTGATCATAAAAGTCTTCTATATAAGGATCTGGATAGCCAATAGTTTCTTCATTCGCCCAAAATGTAGCTTGTTCTAATTCACTTAATCCTTCTAATTCATGAGCTAAATACCATTTATAATATTCAATGCCTGATTCTGCAATATGAAATGCTTGTTCCTTAGCTACTAACCGTTCACTATTTCTAAATTGAATAAGAATATATCCTAATAATCCAGCTAGAATTAATGTAAAAATAGAACTGAAAACTAAAACCATTGTGAGAATGGCTCCTTTTTCTTTCTCTATTTTTTTATCAATAAAAAACATATTAATAATTTTGTTTTGTATTTCTTAATTGAATTTTTGATTTGATTTCTAATATTTTTGGAGCTCTGATAGGGTTAATATCTACTTTCAGCTCAATCCCAACTATTGTTATTTCGTCTAAAGAATCTCCTAATACTGGTGTTGTTAGAGGTAAATCTTCTTCTTTCCCTGAAAAACTTGAATTATAGAAATAAAATAATGGAGTTGTGGTGTTTCTAACATAAGTTGATATAGTTTTTATTTCTTCTTCGCCAGTATAAACAGATGGATTACCTGATGGATTTATAATGCCTTTTTTCATTTTTTCATCTTCTAAAAAATAACGAACTCTTTCAACATTATCATCTTTGTCAATATCTCCATAAAAAATAATTTCAAAATCCTCACATTTTTCTAAAAGATAAGTTCCGCTGTCTGATTGGATAGCTTCTCTTGCCTCTTTAGTAAAAGTATTAACTCCTTTGCGTGCACTGTCGATAGCCAATGCTTGAGTTACTGAGAAATTTTCTGCTCTATAAGTATATATTAAAAAACTTATAACAGCTCCTAAGGCAAAAACAAAAATACCTAAAACAACTAATGTTTCAATGAGTGTAAATCCATTATTTTTTTTATTATTTTTATTCATCTGGAATTAATTCCATGGTTTTTTCAGTAAAATTATTAATTGTCTGAGAATTATTATAATCTTGATAATTAAGTTTAGAGATAACTAGTGTATAATTTCCATTCAATAAGTCGCTTTCGTCAAAAGGAAAAATAGCAATTCCATATTCATTGCTTTGAGATGTTTTATCATAGTCTTGATTATATAATCTGACTGTGGCTTGAGAAATACTGTCTCCTGTTTCAGAATCTTTCACAAGAACGCGTAAATATGGCTGATTTACGGGAGCTAAAGTTAAAGTAATCGATTGTTGGCTATCAGATTCAACAATCAATGGGTTTTCCAGATTTGGAGTTAAAATTGCATAGTTCGGACTAGTTATTTCAAAATAATATTCTCCTCCACTTATGTTATTAAGTTGTTTTTCTCCATTGGTATCAGTTGTTAAATTATTATCTTCATAAGAATAAACTATTGATTCGTCGCTGGGATCAATTCCAATAACTCTACCTCCTTTAAGCTCAAATGGTATATTAGCTAAAGGACTATTATCATCATTAATTGTTTCAATGTTGATGGTGCTAATTTCAGAAATAAGGAAATATCTGGTTGTTTTATCACCATCATTGACTTGAGCATTAGAATATTCTGGTTCTGGATTAAGAGACACTGAAGAAGCATATGTTCTATGCTCATCATAACCAGTTTGATTAATATATATTTCGTAATCACTAGATTCAGTTAATCCTGGTCTTGAAATCCAACCGTTGCTATCTGCTGTTGTTGTAATATGAATAATAGGATCTATTTCATTATTTATTATTTCAATCTGCGCATTGGGGATTGGTGATCCTGATTCTCTATCATTTACATAAACAGAAAGAACACCCCCGCCTATTTCTGATTCTAAGTTTGGTGGACTAAAATTAGCTATTTCAACAATTGATTTTGTTAATTGATGTTCTGCCCACGAAATCTCTATTCTTGCCTTTTTATAATCTCCTGGGAAACTATCTCCTGGGCTTAATCCGTCAAAAGAATCATCAATGTATATAATGTCAGTTGTAATTGTATATGTATTATTATCTACTTTTTCAGTTCTTGTTTGTGGAATTTCTCCAGGCGGTGAACCAAATTCAGTCCCAATATCTTCATAGGGAAGATTTCTTATTATTTCTACTTGTTCATTGGCCAAAGCAAGAGCTATTGTCTTCCCTTGTGACTGAGATAGAACTCTAAAAAGAAGCTGAAATTCAGCAAAAAATCCAATCATAACAATTAATAAAAGAGCTGTTCCTATTAAAACATCAATTAAAGTAAATCCATTTTTGTTTTTCATATTTATATTCCAGACATCATCGAATACATTGGCTGGATCATAGAAATAGCAAAAAAACCAACAGCCGCGCCAATAACAATCATAATTATTGGTTCAAGCACAGACGACATATTTTTAGTTACATTATCAATTTCTTCTTCATAAAAATCAGCTAGATTTTTTAAAATATCTGATAAGCTTCCTGTTTCTTCACCTACGCCAATCATTTGGACAACCATTGGCGTGTAAAGGTTTTCATATTTACCGAATGATTTACTCATTTTTTCTCCTTTCTGGATTTCTTTAGCAGCATTAAAAAGCGCTTCTCTAAAATGAATATTTGATAATGTGCCAGCTACTACTTTAAGAGATTTAACTATCGGTACGCCACTTTCAATTAAAGAGCTTAATGTTCTTGCCAGACGCGCTGAATTAACTTTTCTTATTAAAGAGCCAAAAATAGGGATATGAAGATATATTCCATGAAGTGTTCTTTTTATATTCTTATTTCTAACTGCTAATTTTATTATAAAAGCGAGGGAAATTATAATAATTATTCCAAGAACAATATTGTCTTTAAGCAAGCTACTGATTAGTAGAATGATACGTGTACTTAAAGGAAGTTCTACATTTAGCTCTTCAAATACTTCAGTTAATTTTGGCACAACCATAATCATCATTAATATGCCTATGCCAATCATGGCGATGACAATAACTGCAGGATACGTCATAGCTCCTCTAACCCGACTAACTAACTCATGATTTTTTTTCATTTGCTTAGCGAGTATTTTTAAGATTTCGCTTAGACTACCTCCAGTTTCGCCAACCTCAATCATGTTTGTATATAATTCGTTGAATATTTTCGGATATTTTTTTAATGACTCGCTAAATGTTTTTCCCCGACTAACATCTATTTCAACCCGACTGATAATTTTTTTAAATCTAGGACTCTTTGCCTGTTTAGCAAGTATTTTAAGCGCTTGATTAAGCGATAGTCCTGCATCAATCATTACTGAAAGATGTCGACTAAACATCATCTTTTCAACTAAAGATACCGTTCCTAATTCTTTGATCCTTTTAATTATATTTAAATAATATCCTGCTTCTTTTTTTTTGCCAGCTACTTCTACTGAAACTAAAACTAGTCCTTGATTCCTTAAAACAACTGCTAACTCATGCTTGTTAACAGCTATTAAATGATTAGTTTGACTCTCGCCTTTTTTATTTTTAGCCGTGTATATGTAAGAAGGCATAATATCTATTCCTTAGTTACTCTTAAAACTTCCTCAATACTTGTGATGCCTTGAACTGCTTTGATAAATCCGTCTTCTAACATTGTGATCATACCGTCCTTCTTTGCTTGTGCCTCAATTTCGTTTGTTGGCGCTTCTTTAATGATAATATTTTTAATTGTTTCATTGACCTCTAAAACCTCATAGATGCCGATTCGTCCTTTATATCCGTCAGGGCAGTCATTTGATTTTCCTGGCTTGTAAAATTCTATATTATTCCAGTCGTCTTTTGGTTTAATAATTTTTTCATTTTTTAAAATTTGAAGAATTTTTTCTAAATCAATTTCTTTGCTTAAGCTTTTTATTTCATTAGAACTTAATATATATTTTTGTTTTGTGTCGGGGTATATTTTTCTGACTAATCTCTGAGCAATAATAAGATTGGCTGTTGATGAAATTAGAAATGGCTCTGCTTTCATATCAATTAAACGTGAAAAAGAGCCAGCCGCGCTATTTGTATGAAGGGTTGAAAATACTAAATGTCCAGTTAAAGCGGCATTGATAGCCAACCCAGCTGTTTCGCTGTCTCTAATCTCTCCAACCATAATAATGTCGGGGTCTTGGCGAACAAGAGCTCGCAATCCATTTACAAACGTTAAGCCAATTTTTGGTTTAACTTGTGTTTGATTGATTCTTGTCATTCTGTATTCAATAGGATCTTCAACGGTCGAGATATTAACTCCCGGCTCATTAAGGATATCCATAATTGTATAAAGAGTTGTTGTTTTCCCGCAACCAGTTGGCCCTGTAACCAAGATCATGCCGTTCGGCTTTTTTATATTCCGATGAACTTTTTCTAAGGCCCTGTCTCTAAATCCAAGATTTTCTAGAGTTAATCCCTTGGCGTCTTCAGGGAGTAAGCGCAAAACAGCTTTTTCTCCGTCATAAACAGGAAGCATTGAAACCCGAAATGATATTTTATAATCCTCAGTTTTAATATTAAATCTTCCATCTTGTGGCAATCTATGTTCATCAAGCTTTAAATTTGACAGCACTTTAATACGCGCTATTATTCCAGAATGAAGCTTGTGTGGCAGAGTCATTGCATCGTGCAGAATGCCATCAATTCTGTAACGAACAATTACTTCTTTTTCAAGCGGTTCAATGTGTATATCAGAAGCTTGTTGTAAAATAGCATGCTTTAAAAGTGTATCAACTATTTTAATAATAGGCATTTGCTCAGCTGCCTTTGCTAAATCTTCTTTTGTTTCTTTATCTTTTTTATGAGGTAAAGCAACTATTTTTGATTCTTCTTTAATTAATTCTCCAAATTCTGCTTCTAAGCTTTTTTGATATTGGCTTAGAGCATTTTTAATGCTGTTCGGATTAGTTAGTCGTGGAAGTATTTTTAAATCTGATTTCTTTTTTATAAATTCAATCGTTTGAAGGTCTTTTGGGTCAAGCATAGCAACTTCCAAATTCTTGCCTTTTTTTCTAAAAGGGACAATATTGTGCTGTTTAGCAATAGGTTCTGGAATTATCTGAAGAACATCTTTGGGAATATTTTCTTTTTCTAAATTAACAAAAGGAATGCCTAAGATATAAGCTTGAAGTTTAATTAATTGTTCTTTTGTTAATAGTTTTTCTTTAACTAAAAAATCAGCTAATTCTTTTTTAATTTTTTTAGCTTTTTCTTCGGCTTTAAGAAGCACTTCTTTTTTGATTAGTCCGGCGTCAATAATAAACGCTTTTAGCTGTGAATCTTCAACTTTCATAATCTAATTATTCTAGTATTTGTTTTATTTTCTCAGTTATTTCTTCTAGACTATAATTCGCTTTAATTAAATAAGCAGCGGCGCCTAAAGAAAGAACTTTTTCTATATTAGCGCTTTCTTCTAAATTAGTTAGCGCAATAACAGGTATATTTTTAGTTGCTTCTTCTTTTTTTAGCTCTTTTAATACTTCAAAACCGTCTTTTTTGGGTAGAATTAAATCAAGCAATATTAAATCTGGTTGTATTTTTTTTGCTGTTTTTAATCCAATGTCTCCATCTAAAGCACTTTTAACTTGATACCCCTCCTCTTCTAAAAATCTACTTATTGATTTTTGTATTGTGGGTTCGTCTTCAATAAAAAGAATTGTTTTCATATATTTTTATTTTAATTAATTGGTATTTTAAACCAAAAAGTTGATCCTTTGTTTTCTTTGCTATGAAAACCTATTCTACCTTTTGATTCTTTAATAATTGATTTTGCTATAAATAATCCAAGGCCAGTGCCAACTGTTTCGTTTTTCATAATATTCTTGCTTCTGAAGAACTTTTGAAAAATATTTTTATGGTCATCTTTAGGTATGCCTACGCCATTATCCTTTATTTCACATCTGATTGATTTGTTTTTTTTGGTTAAGTGGATTTTTATTTCTCCTTTATTTTTAATATATTTAATAGCATTATCTATTAAATTGCGTATAACTATTTCTATGCGTTGTTTATCAATTAAGACAGATAAAGAGTTTATTTCTGTTTCTAGATTTATTTCAATATTTTTTGCTTTTGCTATAGGAGTATATTCTTTGATGATGTTTTTAAATAATGCTTCGATAGAAACTTTTTCTGGTTTAAAGCTTAATTGCCCTTGCTCTATTTTAGTAACATCAAGCAAATCATTTACTAATTTTATCATTCGTTCATTATTTTCGCTTATTTCTTTTAATTCTTGAAGACAATGTTCATCAAGCTTTCCTTTCTCGCGCATTATTAAATTAATAGTCCATTTTATTCCGGTTAGTGGAGTTCTTAGTTGATGCGAAACAATACCGATAAATTCTGTTTTCATTTTATTCGCTTCTGCTAATTTTTCAACGCTTTGGATTATGAAATGATTAATAATTAATAGGACAACTGTTATGCCTATAACGATTAAGGCGACTATTTCGGGTTGAGTATATCTTACAGCAATTAAATAAGAGCTGATCATTGTTATAATAATAATCAGTCCGGTTAAAAGAAATAAAAAACTTGGGCATTGCCATAAGGTCAGATTATATTTTTTACATTTTAGTGATTTTGATATTTTTCCAATAAGCATTATCTTGATTATATCATAATAAGAAAATCAAGCCAAATTAGATAATTGACTGATTATTTATTTTAAGTTAATATATTAATATATCGGGGTGTAGCCTAGTGGCTAAGGCGCTTCGTTTGGGACGAAGAAATCGCAGGTTCGAATCCTGTCACCCCGACCAGAATCTCGCTGTCGCGAGCCAGCGGGCATTGCCTCGCCGTAGCTCGCTTTAGCGAGCGAAGGCGGGTATCGTATAGTGGTTATTATTTTTGGTTTCCAACCAGACGACGAGGGTTCGACTCCCTCTACCCGCTCAATGTTTAGAAATGGGTTCGCCCCAGCATTCGCGGGGCGTCCGGCGCATGCCGGACGACTCCCTCTACCCGCTCAATGTTTAGAAATGGGTTCGCCCCAGCATTCGCGGGGCGTCCGGCGCATGCCGGACGACTCCCTCTACCCGCTCAATGTTTAGAAATGGGTTCGCCCCAGCATTCGCG